>Ga0210401_10004867_pt1 | contig 13919 bp, 10 predicted proteins | sample IncBWH32MmetaG_FD_150866 | JGI IMG/M metagenome (GOLD analysis project Ga0210401, IMG submission 150866) | Forest soil microbial communities from Barre Woods Harvard Forest LTER site, Petersham, Massachusetts, United States - Inc-BW-H-32-M | ecosystem: Environmental > Terrestrial > Soil >... | reverse complement strand
AGGCGATCGTGGACGTCTGCGGGATGACGGCCAGCCCGTGGTGCCCGAAGACCTTGTGCCGGCCGCCCGCGATCGGCTCGTCGCTGGCGCCGACCAGGCCGAGCAGGACGTCTCGCAGCGGTTGGGAGCCGGGCACCTGCGCGGCGCGGGCCAGGTAGAAGGCGCCCGAGCGGTAGTGGAGCAGCGCGGGATCGGACGGCCGCAGCGCCGCCCCGACCGCCGCGTCGGCCTCGTGCCCGGCGGAGCCAATCGTGTAGAAGCCGTGGCCCTCGGCGCGCAGGTACCGCGCCGCCAGGTCCAGGTGGCGGCTGCCGGCCTGGGCGTCGAAGAGCGCGATCGCCTGCGCGCCGGTCAGCCCGGTCCCGGTCCTGACCAGCGCGGTGCGGTCCGCCGTCCCGGCCTTCCCGCCGCCGGGCAGCTCTCGCACGGCGGCCAGGAACCGGAGGTCGAGCTCTTCTTCCTGAGTGATCTCGGGCACCGCTGCAGCGTAACCGGCGCAGGCCCGCCGCTGCCCCGTCCCCGGCCATCGCCGTCCATATCCCGGGATCCCTGGTGGCGATACTCTGGAGGAAATTCACCTGCCTTGACCTCTGCGCTTGCGCGGTCATCCGCGTGCGGGACGGGAGCCGGCCGATGGATCACCAGCCGGACGCGGTCGGCGTCGGCGCCGCATTGCGGGGCCTGCGGTCGATCCCGGTATCCCCTCTGGTGACCGTGCTCTGCTGACCGCCTCGGACGCACTGTTGACCCCGGCGTACCAAGACCGGCCGGCCCGGTACCGTGACTTCCTGCCCGTGGATCCCGACAAGCGGGGGACTACCGTCGACGGAGCGGTCCTGGGCCTGACCACCGCGGGGTTCGTCGCGGTCGGCGGCGCCGTCCCGCTGGCCATCGGCGTGCTGGTCTTCCAGGGGCCGGTCGGCTGGCAGTCCGCCGCCAGCCACTACGCGCTGCTCCTGGCCGAACTCATCGCGGTCGTCACCGCGGTGCTCTTCGGCGTCCGGATCGCCCGTTTCGGGCAGCTCAACGGCCAGGTACCGGCCGAGGCGGCCGCGCGCACCCATCACGGCCACTACCTGACCGCCTCCGACTTCGACACCCGGTCCCGGATGCTGCTGCGACGCGCGCAAGACGCGATCGACGCTGTCACCTCTTCCGAGGTCTACCGGGACGGCCTGGTCGATGAGCCCGCCGTGAGCGCCGCCCTGGCCGAACAGGAATGGGACATCGCCCTCGCGCTGCGCGAGCAAGCCCGGCTCCGCGCCAGGCGGGCCGAGCTGTCCCAGGTCCACACAGGCCCCGTGGCCGTCACGCTGCTCGACCGTCAGTTCCGGGCCGCGCGGCTCGCAGAGGCCAGCGTCGCCCGCCGGGTCGCGGCGCTGGAGCGCTACGTGGGCGAGGTCCGCGCCGCCGACGCCGCCTACCGGGACTGGCGGTCCGCCGCGGCCGTCGCCGAGCTCGACGGCCAGCACCTGGACCTGCTCGCCCGCACCGCCGCCGACGAGCACGGCATCGCCGGGATCGAGGCAATGTCGCAGCACGCGCGCGCGATCCGCCTCGCGCTCCGCGAACTGCGCGACTAGTCACCCTCCGCGCGCCGCGGGCGGCTCAGCTGTGGCGGCCGGTGATGGCCACGGTCACGCCCACGCCGATCATGGCCAAGCCCCCGGCCCCGCCGACCATCTCGATCCGGCGCGGCGACCGGGCGAACCAGGCGCGCACCGCGCTGGCCGCGAACCCCCAGGAGCAGTCCGAGACCGCGCCGATGGCGACCGACACCAGGGCCAGGAGCAGCATCTGCTCCGGCACGTGCCCGGCCGCGCGGTTCACGAACTGCGGCAGGATCGCGCCGAACAGGATGTACGCCTTGGGGTTGGTGAGTCCGACCACCGCCCCGTCGCGGGCGGCCCGCCAGCCCTCCCGCGGCGGCGTCGCCACCGCCATCGCGTCGGCCAGCGACTTGCGGTGGCGGATCGCGTGGACCCCCAGCCAGATCAGGTACAGCGCACCCGCGATCTTTACGATCACGAACGCCTCGACCGACCGCTGCAGCAGCGCGCCTAGCCCGACGGCCACGCACGCCGCCACCATGTAGTTGCCCGCCGCGTGGCCGAGCGCGGTAGCGAGCGCGGTCCGGCGCCCGTGCGCCAGGGCCCGTCCGACCACGAACAGCACTCCCGGTCCGGGGACCACGATCAGCACCAGCGACGCCAGCCCGAAACCCAGCAGCTGCCCGGTAGTGACCACGGTCACGCTCGCTTCGCCAGCAGCGAGGGCCCGAGCTCACGCAACTCGGCCGCCGAACGCACGCCGAGCAGCTGCATGGTCCGCTTGAACTGGGCGGCCAGGATGTCCAGCGCCTTGTCCACCCCCGCCTCCCCTCCCGCCATCAGCCCGTACAGGTAGGCGCGCCCGATGGCGCACGCGTCGGCGCCGAGGGCCAGCGCCACCGCGAGGTCCGAGCCGTGCCGGATCCCGGAATCGACCAGCACGGCCACGTCCGGCCCAACGATCTCGCGGACGGCGGCGATCGTGTGCACCGGCGGCACCGCGCGGTCCAGCTGGCGGCCGCCATGGTTGGAGAGCTGCACGCCATCGGCTCCCACCGCGACGGCCTGGGCCGCGTCGGCGGGTCCGAGCGGGCCCTTGATCACCAGCCGGCCCGGCCAGCGGGCCCGCAGGTCGGCGATATCGTCCCAGGTGATGGCTGGGTTGAACAGCTGCCCGGTGTCCTCGATGGTCACCGCGTCGTGCCCAGCGAAGTTGGCGAAGTCGATGGCCGGGTGGCGCAGCATCCGGATCCAGTAGCCCGGCTTGCCCGCGATGCTGGCCAGCGTCTGCATGGTGAGCTCGGGCGGGATGACCAGCCCGTTGCGCCGGTCCCTGATGCGGTGGCCGGTCACGAAGCAGTCCACCGTCACCACCAGCACCCGGTACCTGGCCGCCGCGGCCCGGTCGACCAGTTCCTTGTTCAGGCCGCTGTCTCGCAGGATGTACAGCTGGAACCACAGGTCCGGCTGCGCCGCCGAGGCGACATCCTCAATGGTGGTGGTGGCCATGGTGGACAGGGTGTACGGCAGTCCGTGCTTTTGCGCCGCGCGGGCCGCGGCGATCTCGCCGGCCGGGTGCATCATCCGGGTGTACCCGGTCGGGGCCAGGGCCAGCGGCAGGGGCGTGACCGAGCCGAGGAACGCGGTAGAGGTATCGGGTTCCGACACGTCCACCAGGGTCCGCGGCTGGAACCGGAACTGCCGGAACGCCCTGGTGTTCGCCCGCAGCGACACTTCCTCGTCGGCCCCGCCGTCGACGTAGTCGAAGACTGGCCGCGGGATCAGCCGGCGCCCGACTGCGCGCAGGTCGGCGATGTCATGGCAGGCAGAAAGCCGCCGGCGGGTCGCGTCAAGCTCCAGCGGCTTGACCCTGATCAGCTCGCGTATCTCCGAAGCCCTCATGCCAGCGACGATACGCGTGTGACCGGCGGCGAGGCCACCGAGCAGCAGGCCTCCCGTTCGCCCCGACCTGTCGACCGCCCGCCTTGACGGCGCGCTGACCCGAGCACCAGAATCGGCCTTCTCACAGGAAGGCACATAATTCGCCATGCTCCCAAAGCGCGCTTCTCGCCTCTTGCTTGCCGCCGCCCTCGCGCTCACGGCCGGCACCGCCGTCGCCGTCACCGGCATGACCGGGGCCACCGCCAGCACTTCTAACTTGCCCCGGCTCGACGCACCCGGCCTGCACGTGCAGGCTGCAGCCGATGCAACCGCCTCGGCCGCCCCGTCGTCGTGCGGCTACCACGCGTCGATTCCCGCCGACCGGTTCAAGGGGATTCCGGTGTTCAACGCGGAGCAGGCCGCGCAGCCCTTTATCGTGCGGTTCTTCACCAACCAGGGCGTGATCACGGTGCGGATGCTGACCAGCAAGGCGCCGTGTACCACCTTCTCGTTCCGGTTCCTGGCCAGCCGGGGCTACTTCAACCAGACGCACTGTCACCGGCTGACCGAGCAGGGCATCTTCGTGCTGCAGTGCGGCGACCCCACGGGTACCGGCTCGGGCGGCCCGGGGTACTCGTTCAACGACGAGAACCTGGCCGGGGCCACGTATCCGGCGGGGACGGTGGCCATGGCCAACGCCGGACCGAACACCAACGGCAGCCAGTTCTTCTTCGTCTGGAAGAACACCACCCTCGCACCGGACTACACCCCGTTCGGCACGGTCATCGGCGGCCTGAACGTGCTGCAGAAGATCGCCGCGGCCGGCGACGACCAGCAGAACGGGCCCGGCGACGGCTACCCGAACCTATACACCCAGTTCGAGTTCGTGCAGGTCGTCCCGCAGCCCTGACCGGCCGCGGCCCGCCGGTCAAGGATCAGGGCGCCTTGATGACGCCCGAGGCCAGGATGCGGGCCGCGCTCGAGGCGAAGTCCTCGGAGCCCAGCCGGGCGGTGAAGGCGATTCCTCCGCCGCCCGGCACCGGCCGCCCCGTGCCGGTGAACCGGATGGGGTAGACGCGTGCGCTCTCGAACCGGCCGGAGGCCGAGAGCGTCACGTGCAGGATCACGCTGGTGTCCAGGTCGCCGCTGGTCGCGAAGTTGTGGTAGCCGGCGAAGTTCCCCAGGCTGTAGGCGATCAAGTGGCCCTTGTAGAACTGCATGCCCCGCAGCACGTGCGGGCCGCTCGCGATGACCAGGCTGGCTCCGGCGTCGATCGCCATATGCGCGAACGCCTCGGGGTTCCCGCGGTCCTCGCCCAGGTAGTGCTCTTCCCGGCCGGTCACGTGATCGGCGCCTGAGCCTTCCGCGCCCGCGTGCATGTAGACCACGACCAGCTGTGCCTTCCGCCGGGCCCGCTTGATGAGCGTGCGCGCCGCGGGCAGGTCGAGCAGGTTGGCGTCGTAGGGGTAGGGCGCGAAGGCCACGAACGCGACCTTGATCCCGCGGGCTCGGACCACGGTGATCTCACCCGGCAGACCGGTCTGGGCCAGACCCGCGGCGTGGAGGGACCGGACCGTCTGCGCCTGGCCCGCCGGGCCGAAGTCGAGGATGTGGTTGTTCGCGTCGTTCAGGACGGTGAACCCGGCCTGCCTGAGGTAGCGCGCGTAGCCGGGCGGGTCCCGGAACGCGAAACAGTTCGCGCTCGCCGAGCCGCACTTGCTGGCCGTCGCGGTGGTGAGCGTGCCTTCCAGGTTGCCGAAGACAATCTGGGCGCCCCGGTCCAGGACCGATCTGACCGCGCCGAGGTACGACCCCGGGTTCGGCGGAAGATCGGGCGTGGTCCCGAGCATCGTGTCGCCCACCGCCGCGATGGTCACCGAGGACGCCGCCGTTGCGGCCCGCGGGCTGCCCTCGACCGCGCGCGCCGTGCTGGCTCCGGCCGCCCAGCAGGCCGGCAGGACCAGCATGGCCGCGGATCCCGCGATCGCGCAGCATGCTCGCACCGTCTTCCGCATGCGGAACAACCTAGCCCGTCTCCTCTAGGCCTGTCGCGCGACCCGCTAGGGCAGGATGGTGCGGGTGATGCTGATACCGGAAGCGCGCGATTCGTGACCGAAACCGTGGAGCTGACCGCCGAGCTGCTGGTGGACGGCGCCGAGCCTGTCGATCCGATGATCTCCCCGGACGGCTGCCTGGTCGCCTACGTGATCAGCAGGACCGACGGGAGGCGGGGCAGGCTCCGCACCCTGTGGGTGGCTCCCGCTGACGCGAGCTCTCCGCCGCGGACGCTGGCCCACGGCCCCGGCCTGACCGGCCCCCCGAGGTGGGCTCCGGACTCCGGATCGCTCGTGGTCGTCGCGGACGGCCAGCTGCACCGGATCGGCCTGGCCGACGGCGATCCCGTCGTCCTGACCCGCTGGCGCGGCCGTATCAGCGGTCAGCTCCCGCTCGCCGACGGTCGGCTGGCCGTCATGGCCACGGACGAGCCGGACGAGGGCGACGAGCGCCGGAAGGCCGACGGCGACGACGCGCTGGTCTGGGGGCAGGACATCCCACGCAATCGATTGCTACTGCTCGATCCCGCTGCGGGAGACCTCAGGCGGATCGGCGCGCTGGGCGACCGGCACGTGGTCGAGCTGGAGCAGCGCCCGGACGGCGGCCCGCTGGCGGTGATCAGCTGGGCCTGCCCGCACGACGAGCCGGGCGCCTTCACCGCCGTGCTGCACTTGGTCGACCCCGGCACGGGACAGACCCGGGAGCTGAGCCCGGCCGGCCTGGACGCGCGCTCGCCCGCGTGGTGGCACGACGGCGCCCACTGGCACGTGGCCTACCTGGCCGTCACCCCGCCCGGCGCGGTCGGCGGCCTGGCCGCCTTCGACGTCACCGTACCCGCCGACGACGATGCGACAGCGGCCGAGCCACGCAACCTGACCGCGGGCATGGACGTCTGCCCGGTCGAGCTGGCCCAGCTGGCCGGCGGCCCGCCGCTGGCCCTGTTCGCCGACGGCCTCGATACCGCCCTGTACCGGCTCGACCCCAGCGCGCGGCGGTTCCGCCACCTGTCCACCCGGCCAGGCCGCCTCGACGCGCTCACCGCGAGCAGCGACGGGGAGACGATCGCGGTGCTGGCGAGCACCGCCTACGAGCCGCGGGATGTCTACACCGGGCCGCCAGGCGGCCCGCTGGGCCGGATCAGCGACGCGCGACCGGAGGCCCGCCTGATCCGGTGGGGCACGCAGGAGCGCCTGTCCTACCAGGCGTCCGATGGTCTCGCCCTCGACGGCCTGCTCATCCTGCCGCCCGGCCGAAACCGGGCCGACGGCCCGTTCCCGCTGATCACCCTGGTGCACGGCGGGCCTTACGACCGCTGGACCGACCGGTTCCTCGGCTCCTGGTGGGCACCGGGGCAGTGGCTGGCCGCCGCGGGCAACGCGGTCTTCCTGCCCAACCCGCGAGGCGGCCAGGGCCACGGCCACGAGTTCGCGGCCATGGTGTCCGGCGCCGTTGGCACCGACGAGTGGACCGACCTGCTGCGCGGGATTGACCTGCTGGTAGCCGACGGCGTCGCGGATCCGGACCGGCTCGGGATCGGCGGGTGGAGCCATGGCGGATTCACGGCCGCCTGGGCTGTGGGGCAGACCCACCGGTTCAAGGCCGCGCTCATGGGAGCCGGGATCAGCGACTGGGGCATGCAGGTCGGCGTGGGCGAACTGGGCACCTGGGAGGCGGGCCTCGGCGGCAGCTGCGGCTGGGAGAGCCCGGGCCCGCACCGCCATCACCAGCTCAGCCCGATCTCCTACGCCTCGAAGGTCCGCACCCCGGTGCTGATCGTGCACGGCCAGGACGACACCAACGTGCCGGTGGGCCAGGCGGTCTACTTCCACCGCGCGCTGTCCCGCTACGGGGTCGAGCACGAACTCGTCATCTACCCCCGCGAGGGCCATAACATCACCGAACGCCAGCACCAGATCGATCTGATCCGCCGCACCCGCGCCTGGTTCGCCCGCTGGCTCGGCGCCCCGGCCGCGACATCGGCGAGTTCGGCGGACGGGGTACCGCGCTCTAACTGTCCGATCGCGGGAGGCTAGGCTTCGGCTCGTCAGCGGGCCGCAGGACCGCTGCGCCGAGCCATTGGCTGGCCAGCAGGGCTAGTTCAACGTGCAGGCGGTCCTGGGTGATGGGATGCTGAAGGCTCTCCTCGGCCTTGCGGACCCGGTACTGGACCGTGTTCTTGTGCAGCAGCAGGAGTTCGGCCGTGGATTTGTAGCTGCCGTTTTCCTGGAGGAAGACCCGCAGCGTGTCGCGCAGCCGGGCGTTGTGGTCGTCGTCGTCCGCGAGCGCCCCCAAGGTCTCGGTGACCCACGCCTGCAGCAGCTCGATCGAGCCTGACATCAGGGCCAGCGGCGCGACCTCGCTGAAGCTGGTCGCGATCTGGCCCGATGGTCCGGCCGCCAACGCAACGGCCTGGGCGCTCAGCGCCTGCCGATGAGTGCGGCGGAAGCCTGCCACTCCCGCCGCGGGCTCGCCGAAAGCAAACCGGATCCTGTCACCGCCAGTGGCGTTCTTGACGCTCATGCCCGGCAGAGCTACATCGCGCTGTGAGCCGAGCGGCATCCAGGCCCAGGCGCAGAATTCGTCCTGCGGTACGAACATCGGCCGCCCGTCACAGCGGACTTCGGCCGCCAGCTCCACGGTCGCGCGCTCCAGGAGTCCGAGCGCATCGCCGCCTGCTGGCGCCTTGGGAATCCAGGTCACAACGCCGAGGTGGTGCTGCCTCAGCCGGTAGCCCAGGATGGCCTCGGCGGCGTTCACGTCCACCTGCTCGCCCCTCAGCAGGACCCGGACCCGTCCCGCTCTGGCCGCGCTCTGGTTCCGCAGCCAGTTCTCCTTCTCCGATTCGTAGGCGGACACGACCTCTTCCGACGTCTGGTCGATGTACGCCGCCACGATCCCCGCGATGCGCAGCCCGGCCGTGCTGACCACCGCCGCGTTGTCGCTGCGCCGTCCCAGTTCCTGGAGGTACCAGTCCACGAGTCGGGCCGAACCGATGCGGTAGGCGCGCAGCAGGGCGGCTATGGGGACGCCACGCTGCGCCAGCCGACGAGCGTATTCCTCGGCCGCCGACGGAGCATGCACGGTCTCCAGATCGATGCCGTGCTGCAGGATATGCAGGACGGTGGCCACGTTCTCCGCGACGCTGGCTTCCAGCAGCGCCAGCACCCGCTTATCGTTGCGCAGGTCGGGGATCTCCCGCACGATCAGGCGGTAAATGTCCGCCGACATCTCGCCGACGCGCGGAGTGAGCGCGGCGGAGACCTCCGAGGCGCTCTCGGCAGCGGCCGGGCTCGACCTGTCGACCGACGGAGAGCTCGACCTGTCCATCGACGGATCGTACGTCGCCGCCGGCGCTTTGTCTCCCCCCAGATGCGGCCGAGCGCGGCCGGGGATCGGTCACGCCAGGACTCGGACCTGCTTCATCACCGCTTCGGGGTCAGCCTCGGCCGGAACGGCGGCGAGCACGAGGTCGGCCCCGGCCGGCAGGCCTCCGCCATCCCAGAAGTCCGTGTCGGCGACGATGCCCCAACGACCGGCTGGCTCGCCTGGTCCGGCTGAGCCCAGCCAGAGCGCGACATCCGGGACGGGACCGTGCGGCCAGGCCGCGGCGGCATCGGTCTGGATAAGCACCGGCCACTCGTAGTGATCGGCGAGGTTGAGCACCGGACGGTACGCGTCGGGATGGATCAGCTCCCCGGCGGGCGCGCGGCCCTCGTCGAGGAGCAGGCCGTCGACACCGGCGCCGGCGAACAACCGCAGGAAGTCGGCGCAGTACATGGCGGCGGTCTCCGCCTGGCCCGCGTCCCGGGGCCCCGGATCGGACCCGGCCTGATGCGCGGCCGCCGCCAGCCACCGGCCGGGCGCGGGCACGGTCAGGACCAGCGGGACGGATCCACTCGTGGCGGCCAGGACGCGGACCGCCTCCGCCGCGATACCGCGGGCCTGCTCGTCGCCGAGCAGCGTCCGCAGAGCGTAGCCGGGCCGGCTCCGTGCCGCCATCGCGGCGCGCAGCTGGTGGTCAGCGGCGGTCCGCTGGGCGAACAGGTCCGCGAGGTCGACCAGGACCGCGTCGGAGCGGAGCATTCCGCCGAGCTTGGCGTGCAACGAGCTCAGCTCGGCCGGCGAAGACCACGGCACGTCGCCGCCGCCGAGCAGCCTGGCCCGGCCGTAGGCCGCCGCGTCGAACCAGACCGGGCGGGCGCGTCCCGAGGGCGGCGCGTCCAGGCTGGCCGGCAGCCGGCTCATGATCTGTCCAGCAGCCGGTTCATGCCACCCTCCAGCTCGCTCACGCGCGCCTGCAGCTCGGCGATCCGGACCTGCTGCCCGGCCAGGGCGATGACGTTCGGGTCGGGCAGGAAGATCTGCGGGAGCTGACTGGTCGGCGCCGCCACGCGCACCGGCCCGTGCGTGGTCCAGGCGGTGGCGTGGATGATGCTGTTGTCATCCCCCCACGAGCCGTAGTACGGCAGATGCGCCGCCGGCTCCGGGGTGACCCAGAGCTTGACGAACTCGCCATAGGGCCTGCCCCGGCGCAGCCGGGCCGCGCGTTCGGCAGCCCGGGCGGTCTCGGTCTCGGCCGGGTCCACCGCCAGCGTGGCGGGGTCATGGACGACGAAGTAGATCTCACGGGCGGCCTCGCTGGACAGGTAGCCCGCCTCGACGTCGGCCATGACCGCCTCCGGGTCGCGCTCGAGCACGTCGCCGTAGCCGCCGCCGGCGCCCTGGCAGATCATGTACACCTCGCCCTCGTCGGCGAGCTCGAAGCCCATGCCCATGTGGTGGGTGGAGTAGCGGGCACCGTCGAAGGGCCGGGAGTTCATCAGCGTCTCGTAGTCGAAGGACCAGTCCTTCATCTGCTCGAAGACGTTGACTCCCTTGATCTTCGCCAGCGGGTAGGTGGGGCAGCCGTACCCGCCGAACAGGCCCTGGATCGCCGGGAACTTCGAGCCGCTGGACACCGTGGCGAAACCCCACAGCGGGGTACCCCGGGCGGCCACCGCGATCTCGTAGCCCATGCCGCCGCGGTGCTTGCCGAAGCCCTGCGCATCACGCTTGATCTTCTTGGAGATCAGCTGGATGAACGGCACGTCGTCCTCGATGATCTCCTGCTCGCCGATGTCGGCCATGGCGGCGAAGAACGGCGCCATGGAATGCTCGCCGTCGCGGTGTGCGCGGGCCCCGCCGCCCATGCCGTTCAGGTCGGCGCAGACGTTGCCGACGAACTCGCCGTGCTGGGTGACCCCGCCGAACAAGAACGTGTTGATCTGGTTGAACCAGGGCGCGATGACCGACCCGTACTTCTCCGGGCAGGAGTACTGCATCTTCGCGAACAGGGCCTGCGTCACGCCAAATGTCTTGAAGACGCTCTGCAGGCTCTGCCCGAGCGGCGCGTCGTTACCCGGGTTGACGCAGCTGCCCTCGTCGGTCAGGACCTCGATCGGGTTCATCACACTGATCCCGCGGGGCAGGTCCGGCCAGAAGAACCCGAGGAACGCCTGGTTCATCCCGCATTTGGAGGAACCGAGCGTCGAGTTGAAGGCCCGGTTCATGATCTGCGGCGCCGTGCCGCGCCAGTCCACGGTCAGCTCGTCTCCCTTGACCGTGATCGCGCACGCGTACTTCAGCAGCACGTTCTCCCGGAGGGTGGAATCGGAGAAGAAGCTGACCCGGTAGGTACCGTCGGCCAAGGCCGAGATCCGCCGTCGGGCCTCGGCCTCGATGTCCTCGAGCGACTTGCGCAGCGAGACGATGAACGTGTCCCGGCCGACCTCATCGACGAGCGCGAGCAGCCGCTCCTTGATCCGCAGCGCGGAGTACAGCTTGACCTTGAGGTCCTGGTACTGCAGCTTCGGCTCACGGACCGAGTTCTGCAGGAAGGTCAGCAGGTCACGCCGGATCACGCCGCGTTCGACGATCTTGAACGGGCTCATCCGGATGCCGTCGTCATAGGCGGACTCCGAGCTCGACGGCATCCCGCCGGGCTCCTTGGCCCCGTTCTCGCCCTCGTGGATGATCGTCGCGACCCACGCGATCAGCTCGCCGTCGTAGAACACCGGCAGGATCATGCTCTGGTCGGTGTTGTGGATGTTGCCGTACCTGGCGTCGTTGTGGATGAACGCGTCGCCGTCGTGCACGCCGACGGTCGGGTCGTCGATCCAGTACTTCTTGATGAAGCGCACCGGGTAGTGCAGCACCGAAGCGAAGGCCAGCACGCCTCCGGTGCTGATGTGGATCAGGTCGCCAGAGGCCGAGTAGACCGCGCTGGTCAGGTCGCCCCACTTCGCGCCCGGTGCGGCGCCGGTCTGACCCATCATCTCGAACGCCTCGTCCAGGCCTGCCACCAGCCGCTTGCGCACCCGGTCCAGGTCGTTCGCGTCGATCGGGCCGGACAGCAGCCGCTCCTCCTCCGCGGTCCGCGGCGCCATCCGGTGATCGTTCATGATCTCCGGGTCGGGTCCGAGGAACAGGGTCGTCTCGGCGAGGAACGCGTCGATGAATTCCTGTTCCTGCGGCGTGAACTGGGTGCCTGTGTCGGTCATCGCCGGTCCTCCTGTTGAGGCGAGTTCGCCAGGAACCAGATGGCGCCGTGCGCGCCGGTCTCGATCCGCCAGCCGGGTTCGACAAGGTAGGTGGTGGTGGGCGTGGTGACTACGGCCGGGCCGGGCACGGCCAGCCCCGGCTCGAGCGCGCTCTCGTCGAAGACCGCGGTTTCCACCGGGCCCTGGGTACCGGGGAACAAGCAGCGCCGCGACCCGGCCGGGTGCGCGGCCGCGGTCCGGCCGTCCGGCGGGGCGGCGTCGAACTCGATCGTCTCGGCCTCGACGAAAGACGCGACCCGCAGTGCGGTGACCCGGATGCCTGCCTCCGGAGACTGGCTGCCCTGGCCGAACCGGCGCCCGTAGTCCTCGGAGAACAACCGCGTTAGCTCGACGACATCGCGGATGGAATCCAGGCGCGTCTTCCGCGCGACGACGGCCATCGTGACCAGCTGGTTCCCGTAACGCATGTCCAGCTCGAGCCGGTGGCGGACCGCGTCGGCCGGCAGTCCCTGCCGCTGCAGGTCGGCGCGGCCCTTGGCTTCGAGCTCGGCCACGATCGCGTTGAACCGGGCGAAATCGGTGAACATCGCCCGGGTGGTGGCGTCGAACAGGATGAGCGGGACCGAGCGCTCGTGGATGTGCAGCTGCGGCATGTTGCCGGCGCCGAGAGCGGAGAACACCGAGCTGTAGGGCGGCGCGAGGATCTTGTCCATACCGAGGTGGGCGGCGATCCCGCAGCAGTGCAGCGGGCCGTTGCCGCCGTAGGCGAGCATGGTGAATTCGGCAGGCAGGTAGCCGCGGATGCGGAGTTCCTTGGCCAGCCCGTTGGCCATCTGCTCGTCCACCTCGGCCTTGATCAGCTGGGCGACCTGGACGGGGTCCAGGTCCAGGTGGTCGCCGAACTCCTCGTCGATGGCGAACTCGGCTCGCTGGCGGTTCAGCTTGATCTGGCCCCCGGCGTAGCGTTCCGGCGTGAGGTAGCCGAGCAGCAGGTCCGCGTCGGTGACGGTAGGCAGCAGGCCGCCGCGGTCGTAGCAGGCGGGCCCGGGATCCGACCCGGCGCTGCGCGGGCCCACCTTGACCGACTGGTGCAGCCGGTCGTAGCCGGCGATGGATCCGCCCCCGGCGCCCAGCGTAACCAGGTGGATCATGGGCACGCTGACCAGCCACCGGTCGATGACCGGCATGAAGTCGTAGTGCTTCACCCCGTCCGCTGGGACCAGGCCGATGTCGAAGCTGGTGCCGCCCATGTCGGTGGCTACCACGTTCCCCAGGCCCGCCTGCCCGGCCAGGTGCTCGCTGGCCGAGATGCCGGCCACCGGCCCGGAGTGGATGGTCTGCAGCGCATCGGTCGAGTTCAGCTGGGCCATGCCGCCGGAGTTGTGGATGATCAGCATCGGGCGGGGATAGCCGTGCTCGCGCAGGTTCTGCTCCAGATCCGACAGCGCGTGGTACATGGTGGCGTGCAGGAAGCCGTCGACCACGGCCGAGGTGGCCCGCACGTACTCGCCCTTGCGGCCGGACAGCTGGTGGCTGAGCAGCATCGGGATGGCGCCCAGCTGGTGCGCTGGGTACTCGGCCAGGAACACCTCCTGGACCCGCAGTTCGTGCGCCGGGTTCTCGGTCGCGTTGGTGAGGCAGACCACCAGCGCCTCGGCCCCGACGTCGATGAGCTCGCGCAGCGCCCGCCGGACGTCTTCCCGGTCAAGGTCCATCAGGACCGTGCCGGTGTAGTCGACGCGTTCGGCGACCGAGCGGATCAGGGTCTGCGGGACCAGCGGGTCGGGCCGGGTGCCGCTGGACATGTCGTTCTTGGCCAGCTCGTCCAGGCCCTCGCCATAGCCGCGTCCACGGGACAGCGGGATCGTCGCCTCGAAGCCGGCGGTCACGATGA
>Ga0210401_10004865_pt1 | contig 13920 bp, 12 predicted proteins | sample IncBWH32MmetaG_FD_150866 | JGI IMG/M metagenome (GOLD analysis project Ga0210401, IMG submission 150866) | Forest soil microbial communities from Barre Woods Harvard Forest LTER site, Petersham, Massachusetts, United States - Inc-BW-H-32-M | ecosystem: Environmental > Terrestrial > Soil >... | reverse complement strand
TCCCCGCACCCACGTTTCGCACCTGGATCGCAAGGTAGACCACGCCCTTGTCCTCGCGCACGAGCGCAAACCCGGCACCGGCCGCGAACACCCGTCCATCGGCGAACTGCACCTGTGCCTCCGAGTCGTCGGGACCGGTTGGTGCGAGCAGCGGGCGCAGCCCGGCCATCAGCGCGCGCTCGGCGATCCGCGCCGAGCGGTTGGAAGAACGCACCGCGGCGAACGTCGCACCCGCGAGCACGAGCGTCCCGACCGAGGTACCCCAGGCTGCCCAGTCGGTCATCGCGGCCAGCGTAGCCGGGCGCGATGGCCGACTCGGCGCCGGCCCCCCGAGGAAGCACGAAACGGGAGTGACGGGACTCGAACCCGCGACCTCTGCCGTGACAGGGCAGCGCTCTAACCTGCTGAGCTACACCCCCGCGATAGCTGCGGGAGCCGGGGCGCCCGCGCGTGGGGTGAACAGTATGCCAAGCCTGCCCGCCCCGCCCTGGCCGCCGAAACTGGCCAGCCGGCCAGCCGCTCGGGTAGGCTTCTGGCGTGGCGCTCGTCGGTCCTCCTCCGATGCTCAACAAGAGCCCGGTGCGGGTTCTCGTCGATGACCTCATCGACGAGCGCCGGGCGCGCGTCCCCTACCCCCCGGGCGAGAGGAGCTTCTCGCTGCCGCGCACACGCCGCTTCGCCGAGGAACCGCTGGAGATGCTGCTCGAGAGCTACGAGCGCTTCGGCCCAGTCTTCACGCTGCGGCTGCTGCACAGCAACGTCATCTTCATGCTCGGCCCGGCGGCGAACCACTACATCCTCGTCTCGCACGCCTCCGACTTCGAATGGCGCGAAGGGAGCTTCCGCGACCTGATCGGGTTGATGGGCGACGGACTGCTGACGATCGACGGTGACTTCCACCGCCAGTCGCGGCGGATCATGCTGCCCGCCTTCCACCGCGAGCGCATCGGCGCCTCGGTCGAGACGATCTTCGAGGAGACCGACCGGGCGCTCGCCGGGCTGGAGCCCGGCGCCGTGGTCGACCTCTATTCGTGGACGCGCCACCTCGCGATGCGCGTCGCGCTGCGCGCGCTGTTCGGCCTGGACCCGGACAGCGGCCGTGCACGCGAGATCGACGCCGCCTCCCTGTTCGAGGAGGCGCTCGCCTTCTATGCCAGCGACTACCTGCTGCGGGTGTTCCGCGGCAAGCGCTCGCCGTGGGGGCGGATGCAGGCCGCGGCCCGCAAGCTCGATGTCCTGATCTACGCCGAGATCACAGAGCGGCGAGCCTCCGGACGGCGCGGCAGCGACATCCTCAGCCTGCTGCTTGACGCCGAGGACGAGGACGGCAACCGCCTGAACGACACGCAGATCCGCGACGAGGTGATGACGCTGCTGTTCGCGGGCCACGACACGACCACCTCGACGATCTCCTTCATGTTCTACGAGCTGGCGCGCCAGCCGGCGATCGCCGACCGTCTGCGCGGGGAGCAGCGCGAGCTCGCGCCGGCCGGGCGCCCGAGCGCCGCGCAACTACTCGGCGGCGAGTTGCCTGAGCTCGAGATGACGATCGACGAGACGCTTCGCAAGTACCCGCCGGCGTGGGTCGGGCCGCGCCGGGCGGTGCGCGACGTCGACTTCGAAGGCGTGCCGATCCCCGCCCGCGCATTCGTCAACTACTCCTCCTGGGCTTCGCACCACCTGCCCGACGTGTTCGCAGACCCCGAGCGGTTCCGCCCCGAGCGCTTCATGCCCGACGCGCGGGCAGCGCTCCCGAAGGGCGCCTACGTTCCGTTCGGCGGCGGCTCGCGGACGTGCATCGGCATGCGCTTCGGCCAGCTCGAGGTGCGGACGATCGCCTCGCTGCTGCTCAAAGAGCGCTCGCTCTCGCTCCCCGACTCCTTCGAGCTGACGATCCGCCAGATGCCGACGATCAGCCCCAAGGAGGGGCTGCCCGTGATCGTCGAGGCGCCCCGGATGGCGGGCGAGCCGCTGCGCGCGGCCGCCTGAGCCGGGCCGCTCCCGGGGGCGGGGCGCCACCGACGTCGGGCGGAGCGCACCTCAGCGCAGCAGCGCGTTCATCCCGAGCACGTACCCCGGCGGCGTCGCCCCGTCTTCGGAGGCGGCGACGCCGACGACGCGGACGTGGCGGTCGGAGAAGAGCGTCAGGCGGAAGGCTTCGAGCAGCCCCCCTTCGGGATGCACGACGAGCTTGCCCTGTTCGCCTTCGGCGACCGCGGCGACGCTCGCGCCGACGCCGAACAGGTTGCCGCTCGCGGCGACGCGCACGCGGCCGCCTTCGCTGCCGAGCAGCCGCACGCCCACGCCCGGGCCGAGCGCGGCGCGCACGGCGGCGCGGCTCGCGCGGGCGTGGGCGGAGAGCTGCGCGCCGCGCTTGCGAAGCACCGCGCTGCTCAGCGCTAGCGACCCCACCCGGACCGCTTCGGCGCTGACGTCGATGTGATCGGCGCCGCGGCCTTCCCAGAGCAGCGCCGCGGCCTGCGACGGCGAGAGCGCGAGCGAGCGTGCCCGCACGTCAACCGAGTCCGCGTCGCCCCACAGCAGCTTCACCGCCGGCCACGCCGATACCGACACGTGCTCGACGTGCCCGTAGCGGCCGACGCGCGAGGAGATCCGCGAGGCGGCGATGTGCGGCAGCACCAGCTGCGCGAGGACGAGCAGCGCAAGCACGATCGCCGCGGCGATCGCGGCGATCCGGATCGCCCTCGAACCGCCGTCGCGCCGCATCCCCGAGAGCTTGGCAGGGAAAGCGGGCGACCGGGCCGGCGCTCCATGCCGGCCCGGGGGCGCGCAGTGACGGTTACCCGTCGGACACCCGCTAGGCGAGCCCGTTGGCGCTGAGGAATTCCTTCGCGACGCTTTCCGGCGACTGCTTGTCGACGCTCACCGCTTTGTTCATCTGCTGCATCGCGGGGATCGTCAGCAGCGCGCTCACCTTGTTCATCGTTTCCGTGAACGCCGGGCCCTCGGCCGCGACCACGCTTTTCTTCATCACCGGCGCGACGTTCTGGAACCCGAACACGTGCTTGGGATCGCCCAGGAGCTTGAACTTCCCACCGAGCAACTGCCCGTCGGTGCTGAACACGCTCTGCACGTTCACCTGGCCGCCTTCGATCGCCTGGTAGGAGAGTTCGATCGAGACGGGTTTGAATTTGCCTTCGACGCCGTAGAGCTTCTTGATGCCCGGCAGGCCCTCTTCGCGGGTCGCGAGTTCGGGCGCGCCGCCGATCGTGAACTTGTTGTTCAGCGGCTTGAGGTCGCCGATGTTGCTGAGTTTGTGTTCGCTGGCGTACTTGGGCTGGGTGATCAGCACGTTCGTGTCGTAGAACGGCGTCTTTTCGAGCAGCGTGAAGCCGTCTTTTTCGACGAACGCCTTCGCCTGTTCATACGCCTGCTGTTCGCTCGACGGGCTCGTCTTCTGTTCTGCGACGGCCGAGAGCAGGACGCCTGTGTACTCGGGGTAGCCGTCGATCTGCCCGGCTTTCAGCGCCTTGTAGATCAGCTCGGTCGAGCCGATTTCGGACTTCAGGTTGACCGTGTAGCCCTTCGCACGGAGCGCCTGCGCATATAGCTGCCCGAGGATGTTCTCCTCGGCGAAGTTCTTGTCGCCGAGCGTGACGGTCGGCTTGCCCACGCCGGGGCCGGACGACGCGGATTTGCTCGCGCTCGTTGTCGCAGCCGTCGTGGTGGTGCTGCTCGATTTCGAGCTGCTCCCGCACGCGATCAGCGCCGTGCCGGCCAGGACCGTCGCGAGCCCGGTGAAAGCGGCCGCACTCAGCCTCGTGAACGTGGTCGATCTGCCGTGTTCCATCCGCCGTCTCCTCATTTGTTTTTTGTTGATTTGAAGATGTTGATTGATTGCGCGTGTCAGGCCGTTGCCGCCGCCGTCGCCTGCGCGATCGAGCCGCCTTCGCGTCCGGCGTAACGCACCCCGCGCGGGGTCAGGAAGTACTGCACGATCGTGAGCGCGGCCTCGACAGCCAGCGCCAGCAGCGCCACGCAGATCGCGGCGCCGAGCACGCCGGAGAAGTGGTAGCTGGTCTCGTTGGCGATGATGTCGCCGAGGCTTCCGCTGAAGCCGGCGAGCGAGGCGATCGTCGTGGTGCTGATCACGAACACGGCGGCGGTGCGAATGCCGGCGAAGATGCCGGGCACCGACAGCGGCAGCTCCACGCGGAACAGCACCTCGCGCTCGCTCATGCCCATCCCGCGAGCGGCGTCCACGAAGTCGGGGTCGACGCCCTCGATCGCGTAGTAGGCGTTCGTCACGATCGGCGGGACCGCGAGGATGACCAGCGCCAGCTCCACGACCGTCAGGCCGAGCCCGAGGAAGGCGTCGCCGATCGCGAGGATCACGAGGCTCGGCAGCGCGCGCCCGACGTTGCCGAGGTTGATCGCGAGGAAGCTCCCGCGATGCAGGTGGCCGAGCACGACGCCGACCGGCACCGCGATCACGATCGAGATCGCGACGCCGATCGCGCCGACCTTGAGCGTCTCGAGCGCGAGGTGGGCGAGGCTGGGCAGGTTCGGCTCGCCGGCGACGGCGCCGTTGTGGGCGATGAAGCGGAATGCCTCGACGAATTCGTGCATGCGTCTCCTATCCGGCTCGGCGTGCCCGCGCCCATGGCGTCAGCGCGCGCTGGATCAGCACGAGCATCCCGTCGGCGAAGATCGCGAGCCCGATCGTGAGGACCGCCGCGGCGATCAGCTCCGTCTTGAACGGCCCCTCGCCGAGCGCGCTGTGGATCGGCACCCCGAGCCCCGCGTCGTAGATCGTGTAGACGATCGTGGCCAGCGCGATCGTCGTCACGACCGCGATGCGAAGGCCGGCGATGATCCCCGGCAGAGCGAGCGGGAATTCGATTCGCAGCAGCTGCTGGGTGCGCGTCATGCCCATGCCCTCCGCCGCGTCGAGCACGTCGGGGGGGACATCGCGCAAGCCGGTGAGGATGTTGCGGAACAGGATCAGCAGCGTGTAGGAGACGAGCGCGATCTCGGCCGCGTAGATGTTGGCGCCGACGGGGGCGACGAGCAGCTCGAACAGCGCCAGCGACGGGATCGTGTAGAGGAACGTCGTGATCAGGATCGTCGGCTGCTCGGTCCAGCGCCAGCGGCGCGCCAGAAGCGCGAGGGCGATCGAGAGCACGAACCCGATCGACACCGCGACCACCGCCAGATAGACGTGCTGGCGCAGCGCCGGCCACAGCACCGAGCTCCAGTTGCCTTCCACCCAGTCCCAGCAGAACAGGTGGTTGTGCACGACGCACTGCGAGCTCTGCGTGCCGTAGTGGGGGATCACCGGCCCGGCGGCGGCGAGCTGTGGGGAGGCGCTCACGCCCCGGCCCCGCGGGCGCCGGCCGGCGCCGGCTCCTGCCCTTCGCCCGGCGCGCGATCTTGTTCGTATTCCTCTGCGATCAGGCGCTCGAGATGTGAGAGCGTGAGGAACCCCAGGAGGCGGCCCTCGCCGCCGTCCCCGCCGCTCTCGGATCCGCCTTCGACGACGGCCAGCGCCCGGCCCCCGTCGGTGAGCAGGACCGAGAGCGCATCTCTGACAGAGGCGCTCGCGGAGATGCGCCTGGCCCCTGCCCGGTCCCGCGCGGGGTCGAGCAGCTTGATCTCAGAGAGCGTCGTCAGCGACAGGCGCTTGATGCCCCGGTCGGCGCCGACGAACTGCGCGACGAAGTCGTTCGCGGGGTGCGCCAGGATCTCCCTGGGCGTGTCGTATTGCTGCAACATGCCGCCCTTGCGCAGAATCGCGATGCGGTCGCCCATCTTGATCGCCTCGTCGATGTCGTGCGTGACGAACACGATCGTCTTCTTGACTTTCGCCTGCAGGGCGAGGAACTCATCCTGCAGGCGAGCGCGGTTGATCGGGTCGATCGCGCCGAACGGCTCGTCCATCAGCATCAGCGGCGGGTCGGCGGCGAGCGCACGCGCGACGCCGACACGCTGGCGCTGCCCGCCGGACAGCTGCGCCGGGTAGCGGCCCGCGAGCCCTTCGGCCTCGAGACCGATCAGCCGCAGCAGCTCCTCGACGCGCGCGTTGATGCGGTCCTTGTTCCAGCCGAGCAGCTTCGGCACCGTCGCGATGTTCTCGGCGACGGTCAGATGCGGGAACAGCCCGATCTGCTGGATCACGTAGCCGATGTCGCGGCGCAGCTTGCGCACGTCGCGATCCAGCACGCTCTGGCCGCCGAGCAGTATCTCGCCGCCGCTGAGCGGGGTCATGCGGTTGATCAGGCGCATCGTCGTCGTCTTGCCGCAGCCCGACGGTCCCACCAGCACGCAGAACTCCCCCGCGGGCACCGTGAAGGAGAGGTCGCCGATCGCGGGCTCGCGCTCGCCGGGGTAGCGCTTGCTGACGTGGCGCAGCTCGAGCTCAGCCGCCTGCGGGTAGGCGGACGGCCCCTCCGGGTGGGCGGTGTCGTCACGGCTCAAGGGGAGCTCCCGGGCCGGTTGGCCCGCGTCCTAGCCTACCCGGCTTGCCTGGAGCGCTACCAGCCCGCGCCCAGGAGACTCCCAGCCGCTCCCGCTAGCCTTCTTGGTGAATCGAGAGGGCGCGTAGCTCAGCTGGCTAGAGCACCTCGCTTACACCGAGGGGGTCGCCCGTTCGAGTCGGGCCGCGCCCACTCCTCCGCGGCGCCCGCAAGGAGCACATTTGACCGACCCCAAGCCCATCCGCATCGCCGTCATCGGCTCCGGCCCTGCAGGCTTCTACGCGGCCGGCCATCTGCTCAAGGACGCCGACGCCGCGTTCGAGGTCGACATGTTCGAGCGGCTGCCGACGCCGTGGGGCCTGGTCCGCTCGGGCGTCGCGCCGGACCACCCGAAGATCAAGTCTGTGACGCGCGTCTACGAGAAGACGGCCGCGCATCCGCGCTTTCGCTACTACGGCAACGTCACGTTCGGGGAGCACGTCTCGCGCGAGGACCTGCTGCGCCACTACCACGCGATCGTCTACGCGACCGGCTCGCCGTCGGACCGCCCGCTCGGCATCGACGGCGAATCGCTGCCGGGCTCGCACGCGGCGACCGAGTTCGTCGGCTGGTACAACGGCCACCCCGATCACACCGATCTGGAGGTCGACCTGCTCTCGGCCGAGCGCGCGATCGTGATCGGCAACGGCAACGTCGCGCTCGACGTCGCGCGCATGCTCGTGCTGACGGCCGAGGAGCTGGCGCCCACGGACACGGCCGATCACGCGCTCGATGTGCTGGCGGCGAGCAAGGTCAAGGAGGTCGTCGTCGTGGGCCGCCGCGGCCCGGCGCAGGCCGCGTTCACCAACCCGGAGCTGCTGGAGCTCGGCGAGCTCTCGGACGCGGACGTGATCGTCGACGCGGCCGAGCTCGAGCGCGGCCTGGCGGTCCACGACGAGCGCGCCGAGCAGGATGTGACCGCGCGGCGCAACGTCGAGATCCTGCGCGGGTTCGCGGCCCGCGAGCCGACCGGGAAGGCCAAGCGCGTCGTGCTGCGCTTCCTGGCCTCGCCGGTCGCGCTGCTTCCCGATGCCCGCGGCCACGTCGGCGCGGTCGAGCTGATCCGCAACGAGCTGGTCGAGGAAGCCGACGGCGCGCTCCGCGCACGGGCCACGGACGTGCGCGAAACGTTGCCGGCGGGGCTCGTGTTTCGCGCGATCGGCTATCGCGGCATCCCGCTGCCGCGGGTCCCGTTCGACGAGCGCACCGGCGTGATCCCCAACGAGGAGGGCCGGGTGAAGGACCCGGGCTCGGGCGAGCAGGTAGCCGGCGAGTACGTCGTCGGCTGGATCAAGCGCGGCCCCTCGGGCGTGATCGGCACGAACAAGAAGGACGCGCAGGAGACGGTCGATGCGATCTTCGCCGACCTCGCGTCGCAGAACGGCGCCGGCCGCCGTCCCGAGGTGCCGGACGCCGACGCCGTCGAGCAGCTTCTGCGCGAGCGCCAGCCGCAGCTGGTCACCTACGCCGGCTGGGAAGCGATCGACCGCCATGAGCGGGCGCTCGGCGAGCCGGCCGGACGCCCGCGCGTGAAGGTCACGAGCATCGAGGAGATGCTGCGGATCGCGGCCTCCGAACAGCCTTAGCCGGCTGGACGTCTGTTGGAAAAAAGTTCCTCTCCTCGGGACGAGGGGTATCGCCGCTGCGAAGCCCTCTCTCCCTCACGGAAGGAACGGATGTCCTCTCTGATCGCTGGAAGCGCCCTGGCCGGACGCCGGGCACGGGCGCTAATCGCCCTCACCCTCGCCACCGCGACCGTCGTCCTGCTCGCTGCGCTGCCGACGGCGCCGGCGCATGCCGGCACGTCGCCGGCCGTCAGCCTGCCGCCCACCGAACAGGTGGAACAGGTCCTCGGGCAGACGCCGCTCGGCTCGTTGCCGACGGCCGAACTGACCAAAAAGCTCTCTGAACTGCCGGCCTTCGAAGGCGTCGAAGCGGCGGCACTCGAAAAAGCGCTGAAAGAAGTCGTCGAAGCGCTCACGAGCAAAGGCAAGAGCCTCGAAGAACTGCTCGGCGGCGGCGAAGCCGCCCAGCTCCTGCAGGAAAAGCTCGAACAGGCGCTCGGGGTGCTCACGCCGCAGCTCGAAGCGCTGCTCGGCGGCAACCCGCAGCAGAAGCTCACCGAAGCGCTCGAATCGACCAACGTGAGCGAACTGATCTCGAAGCTGCTCTCGGGCTCCTCCGAACCGCAGGTGCTGATCGAACACGTCCTCTCGGCGCTCGGCCCCGAAAAGCTGCAGTCGCTGCTCGGCACGCTGCTCTCCGGCGAACCGTTCGTGAAGACGACGCTCGAAGATCTCGCCGCCCAGCTCGGAACGACGCCGCAGGCGCTCGCCGAACAGTTCGGCAAGACCGCCGAACAGCTGCCCGGCACGACGATGGCGCTCGTCGCGCCGCTCGCCAACGGCGAAAAACTGAGCATCCTCGGCAACCCATCGGGCGTCAGCGTCGGCGTCGTCAAAGAAGCCGGTGAAGCGTTCGGTCTGACCGGCGGAACCGGCGGACCGGGCGGCACGACGACCGTGACCGTGCAGGGCACGGCGACGCCGCCGCCCGCCTCGCCGGCGCCTTCCGCAGCCGCCGCGGGCGCGACGACCGGCAAGCTGAAGGTGCTGAGCCACAGCTTCCGCGGCCACCGCGCGACGATCGTCGTGCAGGTCCCGTCGGCCGGCGTGCTGAGCGCCTCCGGCAAGGGCCTTCACGCGATCCGCCAGGAGACCGCGAAGGCCGAGCGGGTCACGCTGCACCCCTCGCTCACGCGCGCCGGCACCGCCTCGGTGCGCAGGCACCGCCGCCACGGCGTCAAGGTGCCGATCAAGGTCTCGTTCAAGCCGGTCAGCGGGTCGGCCTCGACGTCGACCGTGGCGGTCGTCTACCGCTGAAAAGCACCGTCCCTCGACACCCCTACAGGGGGCGGGCCCGACCGCAGCGGGCCCGCCCCCGGGAGTGTGCGCCCGCGCCACGCGCTGCGGGGCATCTGCGACACTGTTCGGCCGCAGGCCCCGTTAGCTCATCTGGTAGAGCGCCGGACTTTTAATCCGGTGGGGCGGGTTCGAGTCCCGCACGGGGCATGGCGTCGTGATCCTCGGACGGCCATGCCTGTAGAAGTGCCCGCGTCGTCGCCTTTGTGCTGCGGCTCATCGCACCCCGCGCCGGCGAGATCATGAGCGGGCACGTTCGAGACCCCCTGAGCCCGCCTTCACGACGCCGGAGCGCGGCGGCCGAGGCTGGAGCGGATTGCCGTCCGCGGCGGGGGTACGCTCCGCTCACGATCGGTTCGCCCAACCGCCTATCGAGAGGAAGCCACATGGAAACGACGGAGCCCCAGCAGCCGGCGGCGCCCGCGGCCGATCCCCTGCGCCACCACACCCACTACCAGCGGGGCGGCAAGAACCCCTCGCCGTACGCCGGCGGAAGCAGCTTCATGGAGCGCATGGCCGAGTGGGTGGCCTCCGCCATGGGCACCGTCCAGTTCGTGCTCGTGGGCAGCCTCATCATCCTCGGCTGGGTCTTTGTCAACGGGGCCATCACGTACCTCGAACACACCGGCAAAGCGATCGCCAAAGGAGGGGAATTCGACCCCGAGCCGTGGATCCTGCTGAACCTCATCTTCTCTGGCGTCGCGTTCTACACCGGCGCCCTGGTCATCATCGCGCAGAAGGCGCAGACCAGGACAGACAAGGCCAACGAGGAAGCAGCCGCCAAGCACAGGGACGAGCTCGCCAAGTTCCAGACCGACCTCCTCACGAAGAACACGGAGCTCACCGAACGGATCCACACGCTGAGCGAAAAGCTGAGCACCCTCACAGAGGAGGTCCACGCGGCCACCTGCAGGCCGGCCGGCCCGCTGCCGACCGTCCAGCTGCCGCCGAAACCACCTCAGGGCGGGGGATAACCGCGGGCCCTCGGCGCTGCGAACGGCCGGAGCCGTTTGACCCCGCCGGGAGACCATGAGAGACCCCTCACCGGCACGGCTCAAGATCGCAACACCGCGGACTCGGGCTGCGCTAGCTTCGAGGCTCGGAAACCACGAGGTCGGGGGCCGACAACTCGCGGACTGTCCGCTCTCCCGGCCAGATCCAAGGGGGAAAGATGACCATCAAGGTCCTTGGTCGCGTGGCCGTGGCGCTCGGAGTCATGGCGCTCGCGGCGCCGGCTGCGGCGCAGGCGGCACCGCCGGTGTGGTTGAGCGAAGGGAAGCCGCTTCCTGCCGGAGTAGTCGAGAAGGTGGCCACGAAAGGCAAGCTGACGCTGACGGTGCGGGCGGCGACCGGCGCGCCGATCACGACGATCAAATGCAAGGTCAAGGACGAGGAGGAAATCCAGAACGGTCCCAACGGCGGCACGGACGAGATGACCTCGTTCGTTCTGTTCGGATGCAAGGCCAAACCCTCGCCCTGCCCCACGGGAGTGGCGCCGGTGTTGACCGCGAAGAATCTGCCTTGGCGCACCGCCCTCGAAGAAACGCCCGAAAAAGTCATCGTTGACGCGATCTTCGGGGCGAACATCGAAGTCAGTTGCCAGGGAACGACCTTCGAAGACTTCTTCGAAGGGGTCTTGCGGCCGACGGTCGGCGCGAGCACCCTGATCTTCGGACCGGGCTCAGGCAGCTTGCACGGCACATCCGGCGACAGCTTGGAAATCCAAGGTGTCGACAAACTCAAAGGCCCGAAGGGCGACAAGAACATCACCGCCGCTTAGAGGCGTTTGCAGACGGGGGGCGTGGCGCCTCGTGCGCCACGTCCCCCCCGCCGGCCGACTCGTTCGCGACGAGCCACGGCACGTTCCCGGCGACCAGGACGGTCACGCTCACCGTCAAGCTGCCGCACGCCGCGCTCCTGGCGCTCGCGCACAGCGCGCGCGAGACGGCGTCGTTCAAGCTGGCCTACTTCAACGCGAACGGCAGGCTCACGGCGACGCCGAAGCCCTTCACGCTGAGAGCCGTGCGCTGAGGACGTTCGCCCGCGCAAAGCATCTCGCAGGAGGTGCGCCGAAGCCGACGGCGCGTGTGCGTTGATGTCAACCCGCGCGGGTATATAGCGTGGGGCAGGCACTGCGACGAGGAGGGGCAGCACGCCCATGAGCAGCGAGCGCGCCGGGGACAGCGACTCCCCGAACCCTGGATCGGCGCCGGCGAAGCCGGCGGAGGCCGAGCTCGGCCGCTCGCTCGAGCGCATGCTGAGCGTGACCGACGCGGCACTCGGCTACCTGTCGCTGGAAGCGATGATCTCCGAGCTGCTCGAGCGCATCCGAGACGGCCTGCGCGCGGACACCGCCGCCGTCCTGCTGCTCGACGAGGATCGTGGCGTGCTCGTCGCGAGGGCGGCGCGGGGGCTCGAGGAGGAGGTCCGCCAGGGAGTCCAGGTCCCGCTCGCGCGCGGCTTCGCCGGGCGCATCGCGGCCGAGCGGCGCCCGGTCGTGATCGAGGACCTGAGCAAAGCCGACGTCGTCAACCCGATCCTGCGCCAAAGGGGCATCCGCTCCATGCTCGGCGTGCCGGTGCACGTCGAAGGGCGCGTGATCGGGGTGATGCACGTCGGCACGTTGCAACAGCGGCTGTTCGACGAGGACGACATCGCTCTGCTGCAGCTCGCGGCCGACCGCGCGGCGCTCGCGATCGACAGCGCGCGCCTGACCGAGCAGCGCTCGGTCACCGAGATCATGCAGCGCGCCCTGCTGCCCGATGCGCTTCCGTCGATCCCGGGGCTGCGCTTCAGCGCCAAGTACCTCCCGGGTGGCAGCGGCGTGAAGGTCGGCGGCGACTGGTACGACGTCTTCCAGCTTCCGAGCGGCCGGCTCGGCTTCGTGATCGGGGACGTCGTCGGTCGCGGCGTGCTGGCGGCCTCGGTGATGGCCGAGATCCGCGCCGCGCTGCGCGCCTACCTGACCGAGGGGCATCCGCTCCCGGACGTGATGCGGCTGCTGAACGAGCTGTTCGTCGCGATGGGACGTCACCGCAGCGCAACCGTCGCGATCCTCGAACTCGACTTCGAGCGCGGGACGCTCGAGGCCGTGAGCGCAGGGCACCTGCCGCCGCTGCTCGTCGCGCCCGGCGGCGAAGCCTCCTACCTCGAGCTCGTACAGGGGCTGCCGCTCGGAATCCGCCGGGGCGGCGAGTACGCGAGCCGCATCTACACCTTCGACGTCGACAGCACGCTGCTGCTCTACACGGACGGGCTCGTGGAGCGCCGCGGCGAGTCGATCGACGAAGGGCTCGACCATCTGCGCGCCGCCGCGCGGCGCGCGGCGCGAGCCGAGGATGCATCGTTCGCCGACCGCGTCTACCGCGCGATGCTCACGGACGTCCCGCTCGAGGACGACGTGGCCCTGCTGGCGATCGAGTCGCTGCCGCTCGGGCGCCAGATCGAGGTGACGCTGGACGCGCAACCCGGCGTGCTCGCGGGATTGCGCAGCACGCTCGGGCGCTGGCTGCTGAGCGAGGGCGTCGGCGCGGAGGACCTCTTCAACATCACGCTGGCGGCCTCCGAGGCGGCGGCGAACTCGATCGAGCACGCCTACGGCGCGCTCGAGGCCACCTTCCGCGTCGCGTGCGTCCACGAAGGCGACGAGATCCGCGTGACGGTGAGCGACGATGGCCGGTGGCGCTCCTCCCGCCCCTACGGGCGCGGGCGCGGACTCGCGATCATGCGCGCGCTCGTCGACGACGCCGAGATCGATCGCCGCCGCGACGGCACGAGCGTGACGCTCATCAAGCGCCTCGGCGGGCGGGGTCCGGCGTGAGCCAACCGACCCTCGAACGGCACGACGGCATCCCCGTGGTGCGGCCGAGCGGGGATATCGACGCGGCGAACGCGGCCGCGCTTCGCGAGCAGCTGGCCGACAGCATGAGCCATGGGGTCGACCGCCTGGTCCTCGACCTGAGCGCTGTCCGCTACCTCGACAGCGCCGGCATCGACATGCTGTTCCGCCTCGGCGAGCTGCTGCGCCAGCGCCGGGCGACGCTGCTGCTCGTGATCCCGCCCGACTCCAACCTCGCGCGCCTGGCGGAGATCGTCGGGCTGAGCCAGGCGCTGCCGGTCCACCCCTCCGTCGACGAGGCGCTCGGCGCGGCTCCGCCGCGCCCGGTCGGGCCCTAGCCGGACGGCCGCAGGCTCAGCGCGCGAAGCGCAGCGCCAGCACGCCGTTCGCCGGCAACGTCACGAGCCGGCGCCCTGCCCCGCGCGGCGTGACCGTCGCGAGCGCGCCCGTGGGGCTGAAGCCCTGCAGCACGCGCAGCGCCCCCGCGCCGCGCAGCACCAACTTCGCGGGATTGGCGGCTTCGTTGTCGAGCAGCAGCAGCGGTTCGGCGCCGGGAGCGGCGATCGTGGCGAGCGTCACCTTGCCGAGCGAGCGCAGCGCACGAAGCGTCGAGCCCACCGGCAGCCACTGCTGCAGCGCGAGCATCGCCCCCTCCAGCGGCCGCCGCACGATTTCGGCGCCGTTC
>Ga0210401_10004864_pt1 | contig 13923 bp, 12 predicted proteins | sample IncBWH32MmetaG_FD_150866 | JGI IMG/M metagenome (GOLD analysis project Ga0210401, IMG submission 150866) | Forest soil microbial communities from Barre Woods Harvard Forest LTER site, Petersham, Massachusetts, United States - Inc-BW-H-32-M | ecosystem: Environmental > Terrestrial > Soil >... | reverse complement strand
CGCGGCGATGTCTTCCACGAACACTCCCGGCGAGCGATCGATCTCTTCGATCTTGGCGAGCGGCGTCGCGAGCGCGGGCGCGGCGCAGAGCGCGAGCGAGGCGAGGACCCCAGCGAGGCTGGCGAGCGCCGATGCGAGCGCCCCATGCCGGGCGAGCACTTCACGCCGGGGCAGGCCGGCGGCGCGGTGAGTCATCGCTCGTGCGGGTGGCAGACCACGCGGGGATGCTAGCGCCACCGGCTACGCGCCGCCGCTGCCGCTGTGCACCTGTTCGGTTTCGTGTTTGGCCGGCGGGCTCGCCGAGCTTTTTTCGACGGGCGGCGCCACTTTTTCCACGGCATGCGGCTGTTCGACGGGAGCTTTTTCCACTGGCGGCGCCTGGCTGGTGGCGGTGCTCGTAACCGGCGGCGCGGCCGTCGAGCTGGTGGCTGCGCTCGACGAGGACCGGCTGCCCGCATGGCTGGCGGGGGGTTGCGAGGGCTTCGGCGAGGAGGTGCGCAGCGCCGGGAGCGCGGCGGCGGCATAGGCCGGCACCGAGGCGACGTGCGCGTGCACGAGCGTGATCGCCGGCGCGAGCGTCGAGGAGCCGCTCTGCGAGCTGCTCTTCGACGCCGACCCGAGCGCGAAGCCGGCGCCGACGCCGACCAGCACTGCCGCCGCAAGCACGGCCACGAGCGTCCTGCCGCCCCCGGCGGCGTCCCCGCCGGCGCTCCGCGGCCGATCGATGTGGGCGCTCGCGCTCATCGTCCTCAGCAGCCCTTCCCCGGCTGGCTCGAGCCGGGCGCAAGACATGATACCTGCACGCGCGGGGTCTTACCCGAGCGCGTGGTGAACACGAACGACTTGCCCACCCAACCCGCTTTGACGATGCTGACGGAGATCGTGTCCCCCACCCGCAGGTGGCTGCCCTTGAAGAGCCGCGTGAGGCTGACTTCGGGCCCCTGAGGTGGCGGCTTCTTGGCCTTGCACTTCTTCTTGTGGGAGTTGCACGTCTGGTGAGAGTGGTGGCGGGCCACCGTCGCGGAGAGGTGATGGGCGAACGGGCACCCGTGCCCGTGACAGACGACTTCCACGCGCCCTCCCTTGGGCACTTCGTGCACGACCAGCGACTGCACGACCGTGTACTTGCGCGTCCAGCCGAACGTCCACGTCATCGGGGATTCGATCCGCGGCACCGGCGGCGGGGGCGGCGGCGGCGCCGCGATGACAGCCGAAGGGGCCGAGGTGGCCGACGCCGAGCCGGCGACATCGGTGGCCGTGACCGTCACGCGCAACGTGTGGCCGACGTCGGCGGGCGTCAGGAAGTGCGTCACGCCGGTTTCGCCGCTGAGGTTGGAGCAGTTGTTGCCCGACGTGTCGCACTCCAGCCACTGATAGGCGAAGGATTTGGGGTTGTTGGTCCACGCGCCCTGCGAAGTCGTCAGCGCCTGCCCCGCGGTCGCTGTGCCGGAGATCGCCGGCAGGGCGGTGTTCACCGGCAGGTAGGGGACCGTGAGCCGTCCAATGTGGAAGAAGGAACCCGACGTCGATCCCACTTCCGTCGGGGTTTGGTCGACGAACCACATGTTGCCGTCGGAACCCTTGACGATCCCGCCGGGAGAGCTGTTGTTGACCGCGACCGGAAACCCTTTTACTTCGCCCGACGGAGTGATTCGCCCGATGCTGTTGGTCGTTTCCTGGGTGAACCACATGTTGCCGTCGGGGCCTTCGGCGATCCCGCTGGGTGAGTAGCTCGTGCTGGTTGCAGAGAATTCCTGCTTGATCTCACCCGCCGGGGTGACCTCGCCGATCTCGTGCTGGCCCGCCTCGACGAACCACATGTTGCCGCCCGGCCCCGCCGCGATGCCGCTGGGGAAGCTGTGCTTGGTCGGGATCGGGAGCTCTTTGACTTCTCCGAGCGTGGCGCCGTCGACCCCGGTCCCGATGCGCCCCACGAAGGCCTCGTGTTCGTTGTTTTCGGCGCGTTCGGTGAACCACATATAGCCGCCGGGCCCCTGCGCGATCCCTCCCAGCCCGCCGCCATACGGTTTGATTATCGGAAGCGGGTACAGGCTCACTTCGCCTTTGGCGGTGATCCGCCCGATCGCGGTGCCGCCCACGCCGGTGATGGCCGTGAACCACATGTTGCCGTCGGGACCGGCGGCGATCTCGCCGAGATAGTTTTCCTTGGGAACCGGAAACTCTTTGATTTGCGGAGGTTCGCCGCCTTTCAAGGTGACCTGCCCGATGAGTTGTTCGCCTTCCTTGTTGGTGCCGGAGTCGGTGAACCACATGACGCCGCCCGGACCCTGGGCGATGTCATCGGGGAAGCTGTGTTCGGGCTCGGTCAGACTCCCGGTGGTGGTCGGGACCGGATATTCGAGAATTTTGCCTTCCGGGGTGATCAATCCCAGCTTGCCGACTGGGTAGGCGTCTGCCGTGAACCAGATGTTGCCTTCGGGCCCGACCGCGAGGCCGGCGCCGGGTACGTCTTCCATGCTGGAGAGCGGGAATTCTTCGACTTCCCCCGGCGGCGCGAGCGCCGGCGCCGGCCCGGCGAGCAACAGACCGCCGACCAGCGCAACGGTTCCGACCAGCGCGGCCAGGCTTCGTCTCGTCCGCTGGACCATCCTGCTCATCTCCCGGGTCTTAGGGCCCACGACGAAGTATCTGACGGTCCGGTGCGGCCGCTTCGTGGCGATCTGCGCCACCCGCGATGCTCGCCGTGCTACCGGCACGGCTGCGCTCGCGTGCGTCGCATCTCATCCACGAATCGACCACCCCGATCCCGTCATCTACATTGTCGTGAGCCCTTAGGGCTGGCAAGTGCGAGCGCCAAACATACCAGCAGGCCGCGAGCACCGGCGTGGATCGCGAGCAAACCAGCAACGGCGAGACCGATCCGCCGGTCAAGCCCGCGAGCCCGCTGCCGATCACCGGGGCGATGTCGGTGGAATCCGTGCTCGCGCGCGTGTCCGCAATCGAACAGGCGATCGCGGACCCAAGCACGCTGGCTGGGGTGAACGCCGCGAGCACCGGCGGCACGGCGGCGCCGATCGCGCCCGAACCGGGCGGCGCCGGCGAAGGCACGTCGTTCGCCCAGGCGCTTGCAAGCGCGAGCGAAGCAGCCGCCGGCGGCGGGGCGGCGGGCGGCGCCAGCTCCCAGCCCTATCCGGGTGCGCCCGGCACGAGTGCGCTGCCGCAAGCCGGTGCAGCGAGCGCCCTGCCAGGGTCAAACGCCCCCTACGCGGCGGGTGGGGGCATCGACGGCTATCCGCACGCCGGCACGAGCGGCCTTGCCACCGCCGCGCCCGGGTCGAGCACCCTCCCAACGTCGCCCGCAACGGGAGCCCACCCGACTGCATCCGCCCTCGCGACGAGTGTCTACCCGACCTCGCCCGCGATCGCGAGCATGCAGGCGCCTGCCGGCGCGCTCGGGGCGGGCGCGGGCACCGGCGGCGTCGGCCAGCAGATCGTGAAGATCGCCGAAAGCCAGATCGGCCAGGCCGAGCAGCCGCTCGGCTCAAACGAATCCCCGGCGATCGCGATGTACCGCACCGCCACCGCCGGCGCGATCCCGGGGGCCCCTTGGTGCGCGTACTTCGCCTCCTGGGTCGCCCGCCAGGCGGGCGAGCCGCTCGGCGCCCACGGCGAAGGGCTGGGCGCGGTGCAACAGGTCTGGTCGTGGGCGCAGAGCACAGGACGCGCGATCCCCAACGGACCCGGCGTCGTGCCCCGACCCGGCGACCTGATCGTGTTCGGCGACGAGCACGTGGGGATCGTGCGCGACGTGCTCCCGAACGGCGACATCCAGACGATCGAGGGCAACTACGAAAACAAGGTGTCAGCCAACGTGCGCACCCCGACCGAAGCCACGGGCTATGTGAACATGAGCTGAGGCGTTTGGAGATGCCTGTTTGGGGGGGATCGTCCGCGCGAGCGGTGGCGGCGTCCGCGGCGTGCGCGCGTGGGGCATCCATGCCCCACGTCCCCGCCTCGCGGGAGCGACCAGTCCGGCCGACCGCACAGCCCACCGGGCCGGGCCGGCTTTCGCGGTGCCCAGCTCGACCGGGCGCCCACGGCCGGCCGCGCGAAAACCGACGCCGTCGGAAATATGGCTTGCATTCCTTCCAATGTGATGCAAATTGCGAGGAAACCTGATACGGTGCCCGCCGTTCGTGCCGAATCATCCTCCCCACGGGGAGGGCGAGCGGGGGAACCAGTGCGGTCCGATGGACCGCGGGGGCGAATCGCCGCGTCTGCGGCGTAGCGCACTGCGCGAGCCCGACAGCTAACCCCGTAGGCGCCACCGCAACTTCGAAAGGAAGTGCTTGCGCATGCCGGGATACGCCCGTGATCTCGCCACCCTCGAGCCGTGGGAGGCTTCGCTCGCCCGCTCCCGCGCGCGCCGCCGCCGCGCGGCCGCGCGTACCGGGAGACGCGGCGCGAGCACGCGGCTCGCACTGGCGGGTGGGTGGGGTGGGTGGAATCCCATTTCCCTCGCGGCATTGATCGACGCCCGCCGCGAAGTCGCGCGCGCACGCGACCTCGCCGAGCGCGAGCCATGGGAGCTATCGCTGGGCCGCTCCCGCGCCCGCCGGCGGGCGGCGCAACTGCGCTTCGTGCCGGCGTCCTCACGCGCCAAGCGCCTCTCGCTGGGGGCGCTCGTGGCGCTCACCGCCGCGCCGACGGCGGCGCTGCTCGACTCCGGCGGCGGCGTGGCGGTGGCGGGCGCGGCGCCGGCGGAGCTCGACCCGATCACCACCTCCCAGCACCACATCGTGCTGCGCAGCGGCAGCGAAGGCCGCCAAGTGCGCCTGCTGCAAAGGGCGCTCGGCATCAAGATCGACGGCGTGTTCGGACCGGCAACCGAAGCCGCCGTGCGCCGCTTCCAGGCGACGCGCGGCCTGAGCGTGGACGGCGTCGTCGGCCCGCGCACCTCCCACGCACTCGCCGTGCAGGCGCCGCCGGTGCTCTCCGGCGCAGCGGTGCTGCGCGATCTCGCGGGCGAAGCACGCGAACCGGCGCCCGGCGAGGTGAGCGAAACGGCGAACGCCGGCGGCGGTGCGACGGGCGCACTCGAAGGCGCGAGCTCGGCGACCGCCGGCGCCGGGGAAGCGGGCGCGGGCGGCTTGAGCACCGCGGACACGGGCGCCGTGAGCGCCGCGGCCGCGACCGGCGGGACGGACGCCGCAGGCGAAATGGACGCCGCAGGCGAAATGGACGCCGCAAGCGAAACGGGCGCCACCGAAGGAGCGGGCGGCGCCGCGGGCGCAGGCGAAGTCGGCGGCGCGGCCGGCACCGACGGCGGCACGCCAGCCGGAGCAGGCGTTGGGAGGAGCGCCGAAGCGCCGGCACCGGATGAGGGCGAGGGCACCCCGCACACCAGCGGCATCGCGATACCCGCCGGTGCCGGCGCCACCGGCGATTACCAGACGCCGGCGATCCTCGAAAGCTCCGGCGGCGCCTCGGCCCCCGCCGAAAGCGAACCGGCGCCCGGCGCCGAAGCGCAGTCGGGCGCGATCACCGACGAAAGCCCCGCCGAAGCAGCGCACACCCGCGCCGAACACGCCGCCGCCGAAGCGGCTGAACGCAGAGAACGCGCCGCCACCGCGGCCGAAGAACGGGAGACCACCGCCTCCGTGCGGCACGTGCAGGCAGCGCTGCACGTCGAAGTGGACGGCGAATTCGGGCCGGCAACCGAGCGTGCGATCCGCAGCTTCCAGTCGGAGCACGGACTTGCGGTCGACGGCGTCGTCGGCCCCGCCACCTGGCGGGCGCTCGGCGTCGACCACCAGCCCGAACTGACGCCGCCGCCCTCCGCGCTGCCGGCGCCCACCCCCCACGGCGGTGGCCAGACCGGCCAGCCCGCCGGCGGCACGCAGGCGTTCGCCGATCGCCAGCCGGCGGCGCGGATGCACGCCGCCGGTCACGCCGGCCGCACCGGCGCGGTGCGCCACCTGCAGGAAGCGCTGCACGTGGCGGTGGACGGCGAATTCGGGCCGGAAACCGAGGCGGCGTTGCGCCGCTTCCAGTCAGAGCACGGCCTCGAAGTGGACGGCGTCGCCGGGCCCGCCACGTGGGAGGCGCTCGGCGCGTCGGGGATGCCCGAGCTGAACCCGCCGCGCTGGGCGCTCGCCGGCGCGGGCGGCGGCGGCGGGGCGGGCGGCGGCGGCTCCTCGACGAGCGTCGGCGGCAGCGCCCCCGGCGCGAGCTCCTCGAGCGCCGAAGCGATCGTCGCCCGCGTGATCGCCGCCGCCGACGAAATCGCCACCCGCCCGTATGTGTACGGTGGTGGCCACGGGTCGTTCGTCTCCGAGGGGTACGACTGCTCGGGCTCGGTGTCATACGCGCTGCACGGCGGCGGGCTGCTATCAGCGCCCGAGGATTCCACCGGACTGGAGTCCTACGGCGAACCGGGACCAGGCCGCTACATCACGATCTACGCCAACGCCGAACACGCGTGGATGACGATCGACGGCCGTCGCTTCGACACCGTCGCCCTGGCTGAAGACGGCTCGCGCTGGGGCGGGGCCGGCGACGACGGCGGCGGCTTCGTGGAACGGCATCCGGACGGGTTGTAGTCACAGGCTCACACTGAAGCGGCCCAGCGACGACGGTGGCGGTCGTCGAATAGCACCGGCGGGGTTGTAGAGGCCGACACCCTCACGGCCATCCGACCCGGGGCCCGCGCGAGCGTAGCGTCCCAAGCGGTGCATACCGTCTTTGGATGGCTCGGTTTCCATCTCTGAAGGCAAGCCAACTCTTGCGCATCCTCACCTCTGCGCCCCTCGGCCACAGGGTGACGCGGCAGGCAGGATCGCACCGTCATCCGAAGCCGACCGACGCCCGTCGCTGACTTGGGCATTTCACGACCGGCGCACGCTATCGCCAGTGGAGGTGCGTCGCGTCCTTGTCAAGTACGTCGGACTTGCGGAAGATGAGGCGCTGCGTCTACTCTCTTCTAGACGACTGTGAAGTCACGAGACACCATGCGCACCATCCGCATCCTGCACCACTACGAACCCGGTTATGGCTGGAGCTTCGATTCCCCGGATATCCCCGAACTGATCGGCGGAGGTGACTCCTACGATGCTGCCGGCGCGGAGCGCGCTGCCCAGTTCGCGCTCGCCTGCAACGCCGAGAAGCGGGGCGTCGAGGCACCAGACGATCTGGTCTTCGAGCATTTCGTTCCAGCCGGCGTGGCCGTACCGGCGTAGGCGTTCAGGAGAAACTCTCAGCTCGCTCTTGAGCAAGAGCGTCCAGCAGGCCCTGCACGCGACCCACCCGCAGAAGATCAATTGGTCGACGGTCGCCGAGGTGCGGATTGACACCGTTCAGCCACTGCTCCACCACGTCGGAGGAGTAAACGCCGAGCAGACTGTGCGCAAGGCGACGACAATGATCGATCTCGGCAGCATTCACGGCATCATTGTGGGACGGTCGCCGGTTCGCACCGATTTCTGCCCCGGCCGAGCGTACCGTCCCAAGCACGGCCTAACGTGCGGACGGTCGTCTGAGCGCCCGCTCTCTCGACGGGCCCCAGAGCGACCCATACCGTCCGACCCGAAGGAGGCACCATGCTGGCAAGAGCGCGCACGTTCACGATCGAGGGCTTGCAGACGCGCGCGGTGACGGTGGAGGTCGACATCCGCGCCGGGCTGCCGACGTTCACGATTGTCGGACTCGCCGGCGCCGCCGTGCGCGAGGCGCGCGACCGGGTGCGCGCGGCGATCCTCAACTCCGGGTATGAGTTCCCCGAGCGGCGGATCACCGCCAACCTCGCGCCCGGTGACATCCCCAAGGCCGGGCCCGGCCTCGACCTCGCGATCGCCTGCGCGGTGCTCGCCGCCTCCGGCCAGCTGCCCACCGACCGCCTGGAGACCCACGCACTGTTCGGAGAGCTGTCGCTCGACGGCGAGGTGCGCCCCTGCCACGGCACCTTGGCGATCGCGCAGGCGGCGCGTGAAGGGGGCCTGCGCGCGCTCGTGCTCGCCGGTGCGCGGGCACGCGAGGCGGCGCTCGTGGAGGATCTGCAGGTGGTTGTCGCCGAACGCCTCGTCGGCGCCGCACGCGCCCTGAAGAGCGGGTCGGGCGACCCGCTGCCAGCGCGCCCCGCCCACCTCGACAGCGACGCGGGCGCCGCCGGCGACGGGTGCGGCGAGCAGCAGGGGCTCGGCGAAGGCGCGCGCCTTGACCTCAGCGACGTGCGCGGCCAGCCGCACGCAGTGAAGGCGCTGATCCTCGCCGCCGCGGGCGAGCACAACCTGCTGCTGAGCGGCTCGCCGGGCACCGGGAAGACGATGCTGGCGCAGCGGCTGCCGACGATCCTGCCGCCGCTGAGCCGCGCCGAGGCGATCGAGGTGACGCGCATCCACAGCATCACCGGACGCCTGCAGGACGGCGAGCTGATCCGCCGCCGCCCCTTCCGGGCTCCGCACCACTCGATCACCACCGCCGGCTTGGTTGGCGGCGCGAGCAGCGGGTGGGTCGGCGAGGTGGTGCTTGCCCACCGCGGCGTGCTCTTCCTGGATGAGCTTTCGGAGTTCGCGCGGCCGGCGCTGGAGGCGCTGCGCCAGCCGCTGGAGGACGGCCGCGTGGCGATCGTGCGCGCCCGCCACTCGGCGGTGTACCCCACACGCTTCGCGCTGATCGCCGCCACCAACCCCTGCCCGTGCGGCTACCTCGGCGACGTGGAGCGCTGCAACTGCGGCGAAGCCGCGATCGCCCGCCACCGGCAGCGCCTCAGCGGGCCGCTGCTCGACCGCATCGACCTGATCGCGCATCTGCAGCGACCGGGGTGTCGGGGCGCGAGCGGGGCGGCCGTGCCCGCCACGGCCCCGCCCGGAGGCATGCTCGGTGCCGACCAAAGCAACGCGCCGGCGCCCACTTCTGCGGAGGCCCGCGAGCAGGTGGTGCGCGCCCGTGAGCGCCAGGCGGCGCGGCTGCGCGAGGAGGGGGTGAGCGCCAACGGCCAGATGGACGCACCCTTGCTGCGCCGCCATGTTGCCCTCAGCGAACGCGCCGAGCAACTGTTGCGCGGCGCCCAGGAGCGCGGCATGCTGAGCGCCCGCGGCATCGCCCGCGTGCTGCGCGTCGCGCGCACCGCCGCCGACCTCGACGGCAGCGCACGCACCCGCGAGCAGGACGTGGCGCTCGTGCTGTCGCTGCGCGCGCAGGACGTCCGAGCGGGCAGGCGGGCGGCATGAGACGCGCGGCGCCCTCCTCACCCCACGCGCACGCCGCATTCGATGCGCCCGGCGCACCAGCCCCAACTAGCGCGCCCTACATATCCGCTGCATCCACCATGCCCGCCGCACCCCGCCTCTCCGCCACAGCCCGCATGCCCACCGCACCCGACGCACGCGACGCCTGCCCGGAGTGCCTGCGCCGCGCCTGGCTGCTGCAGACGCTGAGTGTAAGGCTGGCGTACCGCGTGCGCGAGCCGGAGCGGCTGCTGCAGGCACTCGGGCTTCCCGACGAGCAGCTCATACAGGCCTTCGGCGGCAGGCGCAGGACGGAGCTGATCGAGCGGCACACAAGCTTTGCGCCCGCCGAGCATCCGGCGGCGCCCGGAGTCGAGCGGGTGTGCCGCCACGACCATCGCCTGCCCGCCCCGCTACGGCGCGAGGGTGCCCCCCGGATGCTGCACGTGCGCGGCGGCGTCGAGCGCATGACAGCGCTGCTGGCGGCGCCGACCGTGGCGATCGTCGGCGCGGGGCGCGCCAGCGACTACGGCATGGAGGTCGCATACGGCCTCGCGCGCGGTCTCGCCGCCAGCGGCGTCACCGTGATCGGCGGTCTCGCCGATGGCATCGCGGCGGCGGCACATCAGGGCGCGTTGCGCGCAGGCGCGGCCGGCGTGACAGTGATGGCGGGCGGTGTCGACGTGCCGACCCCCGCGAGCTGGCGCGAGCTTCACCGGCGGATCGCCGTCGAGGGGTGCGCGCTGAGCGAGCTGCCGTGCGGGAGCGTGCCCCGCACCTGGTGTCACGTCGCCCGCACACGAACAATCGCCGCGCTCGCGCGAATCGTGATCGCGGTCGAGGCCGACGACGACCCAAGCGAGTTGCTCGCCGCCAGGCTGGCGCAGGCGGCGGGCGCGACGGTGGCCGCCGTGCCCGGGAGGGTGAGCGCCCCGGGAGCGCGCGGCCCACACCGGCTGCTGCGCGAAGGGGCGCTGCTCGTGAGCGAGGCGCAGGACGTGCTCGACGCGCTCTACGGCGTGGGCGAGCGCCGAGCGGCCGCCTCGCACCCCCCACTCGACAGCCGCCTGCGGGCCGTGCTCGACCGGGTGAGCGCAGGCAGCGACACCGTCGCCAAGCTCATCGCCGCGGACGAGGACCCCAGCGGCCCCTCTGAGCGCGATGTGCTGCTCGCGCTGGCGCAACTGGAGTGCAGCGGTGCGGTGGTGCGCGGGGACGGCGGGCAATATTTGGCGTGTGTTTGAGAACGTCTTTCAAAAAGACCAGCACGCCTGGATGCGGTCCTGGACACTGCGCTGGATCGCCACGTGACGGCTCGCACGTGCCACCAGCACGCGCTTCGCCGCCCCGCGGCGCCCAGCTTGATCCAGGACCGCCCCAGTCGCACTGTCTATTTTGAAAGACGTTCTGAGCGTGCCGCTTCGCGCGCAGTCACTCACCGCGCCTCGTCGTGAATCTCGTGGCAACTTCGCGTCGGCTGACTGCACCGCTGGTTGCACGCACCTCGTGACGGGGCGCCGCTGCGCTATGTTGCCGCGCAGTCAGATGGAGCCCTGACGCGGAGGCCTTCGAGTCTTCCCGAACCGCCCGCATGAAAAGGGCTGATGGCTCCTTTCGCGTACACGCCTCAGCGAAAGGAGCCCCCCGAGTTGCGCCCTTCACCGACGCCCATGCCGATGCCGCGCCAGGCGGCGCTCGGCCACGACCGCGGCGAGCTGGGCGCGATCTTCGCCGGCGGCGCCGCCGGCGGGCTGCTGCGCGTGTGGCTGGCCAGCACGTTCGCCAGCACCGCGACCCAGTGGCCGTGGACGATCTTTGCGATCAACGTGAGCGGCTCGTTGCTGCTCGGCTATTTCGCCACTCGCCTGCAGGATCGCCTGCCGCTGTCCACCTACAGGCGACCGCTGCTGGGCACCGGCTTCTGCGGCGCCTACACAACGTTCTCGACAATGCAGGTGGAGCTCTTGGCGATGGTGGAACATCACCGCTACACACTCGCCGCCGGCTACGCCGCCGCCAGTGTCGCCGCCGGCTACCTGGCGATCTGGGTCGCCACCGCGACGGTGCGAAGGGTGCGGGCGATCACGTGATGAGCGCCCCGGTGTGGATCGGCGTGGCGCTGCTGGGCGGCGGGGGAGCAATCGCGCGGTTTGCGCTCGACACGGCGATCGGCGCGCGCGCAGCGCAAGCCAGCAGCCTGCCGCTCGGCACGCTCGCAGTGAACGCCAGCGGCGCGCTGCTGCTGGGAGTGCTGAGCGGCGCCGGCGCCGGCGGCGATGCGCTGCTGCTGGCGGGCACCGCCGCGTTGGGCTCCTACACCACCTTCTCCACATGGATGCTGGAGTCGCAGCGTTTGGCCGAGGAGGCGCAAGGGCGCGGCGCGGCGCTCAACATCCTGCTGAGCCTCGCCACCGGCGTGGCCGCCGCGGCGCTGGGGCACGCGATCGGAGCGGGACCGTGAACGAAGAGTGCCTCACGCTCACCACCTACTTCGGCGAGCGCGACCGCACGCCCGACGGGCTGCTGGCGGACGAGCTGCTGGAAATCTACGGCGGCCACCGCGTGGCGGCGAGCGTGCTGCTAAGGGGCACGGAGGGCTTCGGGCGGCTGCACCACCTGCGCACCGACCGATCGCTGAGCCTCTCCGAAGACCTGCCGGTGGTGTCGATCGCCGTGGACCGCCGCGAGCGGATCGAGGCGATGCTGGAGCCGCTGCTGCAGATCAAGCGTCGCGGGCTGGTGACGCTGGAGCACACGCGATTGCTGCGCGGCGGCGACCTCGACCACGTGCGTGTGCCCGAGCAGCTGGCGCAGGACACGAAGCTGACCGTGTATGTGGGCCGTCAGGAGCGCGCCAACGGCCGGTCGGCGTGGGCGGCGACCTGTGAGGAGCTGCACCGCCGGGGCGTGGCAGGCGCCACCGTGCTGCTGGGCGTGGACGGCACCCGCAACGGCCGCCGCGCCCGCGCGCGCTTTTTCAGCCGCAACGCCGAGGTCCCGATGATCGTGCTGGCGGTGGGCGCCGGCGAGCGGATCGCCGCGGCGCTGCCCGAGCTGGGGCGCATGCTGCGGGAACCGCTGCTGACGCTGGAGCGCGTGCGCGTGTGCAAGCGCGATGGGCAGCTGCTGGTGGCGCCGCACGAGCCGCCGGCAACCGACGAGCGCGGGCTGAGCGCGTGGCAAAAGCTCACCGTGATCTGCTCCCAGAGCGCCACTCACGAGGGGCAGCCGCTCAACGTGCAGCTGATCCGCCGTTTGCGCTCCGGTCACGCCGCCGGAGCGACCAGCCTGCGCGGCATCTGGGGCTTCCACGGCGAGCACCCCCCGCACGGCGACCGCTTGCTGCAGATCCGCCGCCACGTGCCGGTGATCACCGTGGCGATCGACACCCCCGAGCAAATCGCGCGCGCGTGGGCGATCGTCGACGAGCTCACCGCCGAGCACGGGCTGGTGACCAGCGAGCTGGTGCCGGCCTTCAGCGCCATGAGCGCCGGCGGAAGCTGGGGCGGGCTGCGGCTGGCCCGGTGGGAGGAGTAGGGGTGTGGGGTTGGAACGCCGGGGATGCAGCCCGCATGCCGGCGGGGTCAGCGATCCTCGCTTGCACGCGCGGCTGGGTATAGTTGTCGGCTCGCGCGGATGTAGCTCAGTTGGCTAGAGCGTCTGCTTGCCATGCAGAAGGTCGTGGGTTCGAGTCCCATCATCCGCTCTCTAGAAACCCTGCTAGTCGCGGGTTTTTTGTTACCGAGGACGGCTCGCTCCGATTTTGTCCCAAGACTTTGTCCCAAAACGTGCCGGTGGTTGTGCAGCACGGAGCGGGTGTCCCTCGCGGTTTTTCGGCGTGTTGGGCGCTCAGAGCCGGTCTTGCAGCCATTCTTCAAGCATCGCCTGGGTGAAGCGGATGTGCCGCCCGACGCGGATGCACGGCAGCCGACCGGAGCGCACGGCGTCGTAGATCCAGCTGGTCTTGACAGCAAGGAGCGCGGCAGCTTGCTCGGGGCGTAGGAGCGGCCCTGCGAGTGCCGTGGTATTCGGTAGGCGGCCTTTGGTATGGGCTGACATGGACCCTCCTGGGTGGTGTCGAGGCCTTCTCCTCCTTAATCCGTCGCTGCCTGCCCGGGCGGGACTCGCCCGTCACCTTCCTCTTGGAGCAAAGCGACGCGGGAGCGCAGCGACGCCGAGGACCCGAAGGGCCCTTCCCTTGGGCGTTGGGCTGGAGCTCGGCGTGTCTGTTCCAGGGCGCGCCGGCGCCCGGTCTCAGGCGTAACTCTTGCTGGTTTGTCGGGCGTGGTCAGGGGGTCTCGCGTTCGGTTGCTGGGATGCAGACGTCGATGTCGTGCTCCTGCAAGGCGCGAGTGGCTGCCGCGAGCCACCGGAGCTTCTCCGCGGCGTAGTTGGGCTCGCCGGGGTCGTTGATGGCGTAGGTGGCGATATGCCGGATGATTGCGGCCGCGAGCGTCGCGGCATCCTCGGTGCTGAGCCGTACGTTGGCGAGCGGCAGCTTGTCGGCGGTATCGATCCAGATGGCGAGCTGACGGTGCTCCTGTGAGGGCGTGCAGCTCGATCGGCTGGTACTGCTCGCCCTTGAGCTGAATGGCGCTGTGAGGTGAGCGCATCACATCACCTGCCGCATGACTTCCTCGTCTGCGGCGGCGTTGCTTGGGTCGCGTCCCAGTTGCCGGGGGAATTGGCTGGGTGAGCCCCCGCTGGGGTGGGATGTTATGCGGCGATCACCTCATGG
>Ga0210401_10004862_pt1 | contig 13928 bp, 8 predicted proteins | sample IncBWH32MmetaG_FD_150866 | JGI IMG/M metagenome (GOLD analysis project Ga0210401, IMG submission 150866) | Forest soil microbial communities from Barre Woods Harvard Forest LTER site, Petersham, Massachusetts, United States - Inc-BW-H-32-M | ecosystem: Environmental > Terrestrial > Soil >... | reverse complement strand
GCCGCAACTCCTGGCAGTGTACGAACCTTGGTTTGGGCATCCCAGGCACATCTCCGTCGGCTATTCTTCTCAAGACCCGGTCGTGATACGAAAGCAGATTGACCAAGCCAAAGCGTTGGGAATTTCCGGCTTCGTAGTCGACTGGTATGGCGATCGCGAACCGTTTCTCGATCACAGCTACGCACTGATGCAAACTATCGCCTCTGAAAAAAACTTTCATGTTTCGATGATGTACGACGAGACCGACGAGGAAACTGCGCCAGCGACGGACGACGCGCTTGCGTCTTTTAAGAAGTTTTCTGAAACTTATCTTTCCCCGAATGCACCCGGGCGCGAGGCTTATCTGACCTATAACGACCGGCCCGTTATCTTTATTTTTCCTAAAGGCGGACACACCGACTGGAACCGGGTGCGTGAAGCCACCGACAGGTGGAACCCGGCACCCTTGCTGATCTATGAAGATCACCCGACTTCTTTCGCGGCGGCGTTTGATGGTTTTTATGCATGGATAAACCCTGGGAAAAAGGGATGGGCTGCAGACGGCAGCAATTGGGGTGAAGACTATCTGCGCGATTTCTATCACAAAATGCGCTCGACCTACCCCGATAAGATCGCCGTGGGAGCGGCCTGGGCGGGTTTCGATGACAGCAAGGCTTCCTGGAGCCTTAATCGACACATGGCTCAACGCTGCGGCGAAACGTTTTCGGACACGATGAAGCTCTGGCGTCAGTATTATCCGCCCGACGAGCCGTTGCCATTCTTACTGATTGCTACCTGGAATGACTACGAAGAAGGTACGGCGATTGAACGCGGCTTGGCCAAGTGCGGGTCGGAATCGCAATCGCGCCCTGGACAGTAACCGCTATTGCATGGGTCCCCTCGTGGGTTCCGGCCCTTGAACTTCATCAACCACAAAAAACACGAAGGAAACAGCCTGAACCAGGGATAGCCCGAATGTGAAGGATCTTAAGCTACTCGAAATACCCTTTCCTGATCGCTCTTCTGGCGGCCTAGATTCACCGGAACAGAGCTCATTTGCGAAGCGTAGTAAACCTTGTTGATGATAGAAAGTGGCCGGCTTCGGACCTCGTCATACACTCGTCCAAGGTATTCGCCAAGGACGCCCATGCACAAAAGCACAAAAGCTCCCATCAGGAAGATTGCAGCGGTTACACCGTACGCCAACGGATTCACGGGGTTGTTTGAAAGAAAAGCTGAGAGGGCAAGGATCGCCGCTAAGGAAGTTGAAAATCCCGCCAATACGAAACTCAGGCGGAGCGGCTTGTAACTGAAACTTGTGATCGCATCCATTGCATACTTGATCCGGCTCAAGAAGGTGAGTTTGCCGTCGCCGCCTGCACGGTCTTGCCGGTCGTAGAAAACGACATCGGTCTTGTAACCTACCCAGGCGCGCAGGCCAGGCAGGTATCGATTGCCTTCGCGCAAGGAGTTAATCGAATCAATGGCCTGTCGATCGAGGAGACCGAAAATCCCCGCGTTCAGCGGAATGGGGAAGTCAGAGAGGGTGCCGAGTACCCGATAAAAGAGCGGAAACAGCTTAGCCAGAACTTTGCGCCGCTCCTGGCGGCTTCTCCTCACCGCAGTCACTACTTGCGCCCCGCCCCGCCAGGCGGCTACCAATTGCGGCACGACTTCAGGCGGATCCTGGAAATCTCCGTCCATCAACACGACCGCCTCACCACGCGCAGTCTGCAAGCCTGCAGAGATCGCTCCCATGTGCCCCCAGTTGCGGGAGAGATCTACTACCACCACATGCATGTCCTCGGCTTGCAGTTCCCGCAATAATGTCAGAGATGAATCCTTGGAGCCATCATTTACATAGACCACCTCCCAGGCGTCGCCAAGGTCGTTCATGGCGTCGGCAACCGCTGCATGAAACATACGTACGATTTCTTCCTCATTAAAAATAGGTACGACGACCGAAATCATGTGAGGCTCCTTAAGTTCGTCAAAACCGCAATAGCGCTTGCCGCGTTCCTACAATGTCGACTCTCTCGTATTCGAGAGTTCGAAACAGGTCCGTTATTCGGGCTCTGCCTGGAAGACGCGCACCTTCCACTGCACTTCGGTAGGGGTTAAGACGGCAACGTAGCGTGCGCGAACGTGCTGCGTTGCCTGAATTTTTTCGTGATCGAGGATTTGCACGTCGTATTCAACTGTATCCACCAGTTGAATAGAGAGGCCTTCCGGCGAGTAGAAGACTATTTGAATATCGTGCGCACCGTCTCGATAGCGTGTCTGCATCCCTAGTTTTGCTTGCTCCCGAACTGTGTTCGCCAGTTTTTCTTTCGCTGTACCAACAAAATCCGCGCTAAGCAGATCCTCCCGGTTCTGCTCAAGTGCACCACTTAAACTTCGCCAGGCCTGAAGATAATCACGAATCACCGCCGTCTCGGTTTGTTTCTCAAGAGCTCTTGGGCCGACCGAATCCGCGGGCTCCACGCGCACTCCGGGCTGGTCTGACCCCCAGACGAAGATCGTTGCGAATACTGTGCACACGATGGTGAACAGCTTCCAAATCGTCCGTTTTTGACTAGCCGTTCTGTTCATTCTTTCCCCCAATGAATTTCATTCCCCAGGACAACCCCAGTTGCGACGGAGATGGTTGCTCCGTTGTACGCTGGCATTTCGGTCCGTGCGACCCCGCGCTTGAGGGGAACGTCCACCGTAGCTTCACCACCGCTGTACGTTTCCGTAAAAGTAACAATCGTTCCGTCCGGGACAGCATTGCCGCGGCAGTCGCGTACCGGTTCCGTCTCTAACGCAAGCCTCTGGCCCGACGGACGGGCGCTCATTCGTAAACTGCAAGGATCGCCCGGAACCTGCTGGATCACGCGCGTGTCAGCGATACTTCCAGCCCGAGCCTCAAACTGGGCGGCGCCCTCCTTGGATGCGGAATCCATCTTCGTCCAGGCAACGCCATTGTGCGTCAGCACAGTCCGCTCCTGTGGAGTACCCGCGACGCCGGATAGCTGGAACGAAACTTGTAGGGGCTGCAGCACCAAGTTCTGAAAGGCATCAAAGACAAAAGCAACGCCGCTGATGCCATCACGCGAGTCAACTGGTAGACGAGAAGGTTTGGCGATAAAGCTCAAGGTCGTTGGTTGATGCGCGGCTGTGACATCGAACGCGCCGTTCTCGATGGCGGAGGCTCCCGCAACAGTCACCAGGTAGTGACCGGCGTTGTGGAGATCCCCGGGAGCGAACGAGATGGCTCCTCCCAATTGCACATCGCGCCGCAACACCTGTCCCGGCCCTACGATGTAGAGGATTGCGTTACCGCTGCCAGTGGTTTGAATTGAGAATGCAACTCCAGCTTCGACACTCCTGGGCAAACGCAGGTCGTCGGTTTGGGTCACAGCGAACTGGGCGCTCGCAACCCAAATCAGCCCGCTCAGCAATAATGTCAGTCTCGATTTCATTGGAATCGGCTCGAGCTGTATGTTGTCGTGACCGCTCGCTCGGTCTTGACTTTGCTCGCGATGTCGGGCGGAAGAGAGACAGTAAACGACACCGGCGTTTCGGGCAATAGCGCGCGCTCAACGTATCCGTCCGAGACCCAGATCAATTGCCCGCTATTGTCGTAAAACGTTCCCAGAACATGCGCGACGTTGACGACCTGGCCGCTCTGGTTAAGCAGCTTTCCACTCAACGAAGGTTGGGGTCCTGAGTTCATGTGCTGATCCTCAATTTCGATGACCGGATCCGCTGACGCCGCAATGAGGGTAGATGAGGGCTGCATGCGGACGCTGTCTACCCGGGATAGCGTGACGTTATGAAACTCAATGAGAAATGGAGTGACTTGCCTGGGCAAGAGAATGTGAGAAATCTTGTCGAAGCTGTCTTCGGTTGCGATCGCAGACCCGTCTTTTGCCAGTAGGGTTGCTTTAACCGTCACAAAGGCGGGCACTACATCTTCGTTTAGAAGTTCGCCCAATATGACCACACCGCCGCCGCGGTCCACAGGATGCATGTCCACGATGCGCACGTGAGGTGACTCGACGTCTTGAGCTCCCCAGTCATCTTCGGCGCCGCGGTAGATCACGTCCCAGCGCAGGTAGTTGACAGGAATTACTTGCGGGGGTACGCGAGGCTCCTTAACGATCGGCCACACCACTCCCCAACGGTCGCCGCTTTTTGTGACCTGCAGGTTGCGGGTGTCCAGAAACGTTCCGACTACGGTCGACCACCGCAGGTTGAGCCTAACCTCCGCGTCGTTGGTGGATGCATGTTGCGGCCGGACATCGAAGCTATCAAGACTCGCGTGACTGCGAAGGCTGGGGTAGCCTCCTGCCAAATCGCGCACAAAATCCGTTTCCGTGAATTCATTCTTGTTAGCGAGATTCGAGTACGCTGTGTCCCAGTCGCGGCGGGCGATTTCATCCGCCAGATTCTCGACTGCTGCCTGCGGTGAAGACGAAGGTCGAAGCAGATCTGCTCCTGAACCGGCTCCAGCCATGGCAAGTGCGGACTGGACCGGCCAAAGCGTGCCCACCACAATCAACGTGACTGTTGCAACCGAAAGCGCGAAAGCCAGAAGGCGTCCACTGATCACGAGATCATCCTCCCTAGGACGACATCCTCACGGACAGGAGAAGGCTGCACGACCCGGATACTGTCCCGTCGTTTTTCCGGAATCAGCGTCAACAACATGGCGAGGATACTGCTGGTGATGGGAAGAATGCCCCACAGCAGCCCTTGCCAATGAGGGGGAATCTGGGGCGCATTAATTGGCGTCGCAGGCGGGACATCCTCTTTGCTCCACACGCTGATGGTCTTATCTTCGAGGTCGTCTACCTTGCGCCAGCCAGCAAAAACCAGCAGCGGCTCGTAGTAGGGATCGCGGAGGAATACCCATTTCAGCCCGTAGCGATCCGCATGGTGAAGGATTGCGTTCAGCGCGTCGATGCCCGACTTGCCAAAATATTTGGAACTAGTGAGGGCTCCCGCGCCGTGCTGAGTCAGTTCCGGCAGCATGCGGCCGGAATTCCATTCACCGTCGACACTGCTGGCGTCAGTGAGAACGGCCAATCGCGAAATTTTGTTGCCGAAACCAAGCGTGACATACCGATACTTGTCGTGGCCGTCGCGGTTAAGCCATGCGGCTACCGAGTCCACGTTGAAATCAACAGCATCGGCTGGTTTATAGGTGGCCCACGCTACCGCCAGAGCACAGCTGAGGGTTGCTGCTATGGTTAAGCCAACGACCGCTGGCGTGTGAAATCGGTCGATAAGCTCCGTGGCCAGCAGCCCTACAAAAGGTAGTGCCAGCAGAGTCGCCCAATAGCTGAAGCGCTCCATGGTTAGCACTTCAAAAGCCCGGCCCAACACCAACCGGCCTACCGGGGTGGTTCCGCCCAGACCCAACAAAAATGCCAGCCAGAAACCCAGGAGCAGCGGGCGCAGTCGAGCGCTTGAAGAACCTCGCAAAAAGATGAAGGGCAAAGCAGGAATCAAAGCGCCGTAAGGAATCACGAAGTAGTTCAAGCCCCACTCCGGACTCAATATGTAGTTGGCGCGACTGGGGTGCGGAATTGGAACCTGCGTAACCGGATAGTGAATCAGTGCAATCCAGAACGGGAGGAGAACCACGCCAATTGCAATCCCCGCAAAGAGCACAATGCTACCGGTGCGAAGAAGAAACGCCGTATTTGAAACGCGTTCATTATCTTGCCGATCCAGGATTGCCAAGGCAAGCACGGGCAGAGCGAATAGAAAAGACCCGAAAAGCAATGTAGCGTGATGAGCGGCTGCAGCCGCAACGAACAGTACTCCGCCTTTGATAAAAGACCGCCAGTTGCCATGCCGGACCCAGCTGAAAAGATAAGGCAGCGCGTTTAAGTAAAGGGGAGCGGCAAACGTAGTAGATAACTGCCCGGCAGAATAGATCAGAAAGCATTCCGAACCGAGAAAGACACTGGCTAAGGCCGCGAACGAGGCAGCGCGCCGGTTCACCCAAAGCAGGGAAAAACGATAGACGCCAAGTGCCAGAAGCAAAATTGCGACGAACTGGACTGCCATATAGGCCATGTCCAAACCGACGACCCGTGATACTAGCGCCAGCCACTGCTGCGGCAAAGGAGGATAGGTGGTCTGTGAAAAACCCGCATACCACTTTGGGTTCCAGGGATCGAACCAATTACGCAGGTAATGAGATGCGAAGAAAATATGGAAGTTCGCGTCGTATGTTTTCAGCGGCAGCTTCATGAGCAGCAGCGGCGAGTGAACAGCGAGCGCCGCTAAAAAGATCATGCCCAGTGGTATCGGCTGTGTTGTAGACGAAACGGATTCAGCTCTCTGCACAGCGCCCTCCCGAGAAGCCTTGGATTCCATGCTTCTATTTCGGGTTGCTCATTTTGCGCTCGAAGCCAGCAGCAGAAAAAATTCAGCCAACATCTGAAGGCCATTCAGAATCGAAGAGCCTTGGAACCGACTTCTTCGATGGTGACACTTTGACCTCCGAGCTGGGACGCCTGAAGACCGCGCTGGTGTGCCTGCAGATCGTCTGTTTGCAGATCGTCGCGTTTACCTGTTTGGTCAAAGCGCAGACGTACAAGGTCGGTGATAGTTCTTCGCAAAATCGAAGCAATACTACCGATCAAACTCCATCTGCCAACAAATCGCTGGGCTGGGGATCGAATATTCAAAACGCGCGGCTTGCCCGGGCCGCAGAACAAGCATTGAAAAATCATAACTACGGAGCCGCTGTTGAATACGCTCAGCGGGCTGCCCAAGCGGCCCCCAATGATCCCCAACTATGGTTCCTCCTGGGTTATGCGGCCCGGCTCGACGGAAAATTCCAGTTGGCTGTCGATTCTTATAATCGAGGCCTTCACCTGAATCCATCCGCGTTGGACGGAATCTCCGGACTCGCTCAGACCTACAGCAATACGGGCCGGACCGAGGAAGCCGAACATCTGCTGAACCAAGTGATCTCGGCCGACCCAAAGCGAATCAACGATTCTGTGTTGCTCGGAGAACTGCTTATGCGTTCCGGGAATTACGACGCTGCCCTTGATGTGCTGGGGCGAGCGGAACGCATCCAGCCCGGAACGCGCTCGGAATTGCTGATGGCGTTGTCGTACCAACATCTGAAGCAGTTCGAACAGGCCAACCGGTACATCGAGTTGGCGAAACAGCACGATCCGAACAACCCCGAAGTTCAGCGGTCGCTCGGGGGTTACTATCGTGAAACCGGAAACTATCCTGCAGCTATCGCCGCTCTCAGGTCGATTCGCAATCCGAAGCCGGACGTGAAAGCCGAGATCGCTTACACCTACCAGCTTGATGGCAAGCAAGACGAGGCCGCGAAGCTGTACTCACAAGCAGCTAACGCCGCACCTTCCGATCTGGCTTTGCAACTTTCGGCAGCGCAGGCCCAGGTGACGGTTGGCTCTATCGACCATGCGAAACTCTTTCTTCAGCGTGCAGCCGCCATCGATCCGGAACACTATCGTCTGCACGCTGTTCTGGGAGAAATTGCGCGTCTGCAGGAGCACAACGAAGAAGCGGTTCGCGAGTACAACGCGGCTGTAGCTCACTTGCCCGAAAGCCCCGCGGAAGGGCCGCTCTACGGAATTCAGTTGCACATGAATTTGGTCGAACTCTATAAGAGCTTGAAGGATCAGAGCGCAGCTCATCAACATCTCGAGATTGCCCAGGCGCAGATCGCAGCAATGGATGATCACGGACCCGGCCGGCCGCAGTTTCTCCGCTTGCGAGCCCTGATCAAGTTGAACGAAGGCGATCTTGATGGCGCAGGAAGTGATATTAAGGAAGCGCTCGCGATCAACTCTGAGGATCCGAATAGCCTTCAACTCGACGGAGATTTGCTGGTAAAGCTCGGCCGCCCCGATGACGCGATCGCCGTGTATAAGAAGATACTCGCGATTGATCCGGTGAACCGATTCGCTCTTACCTCACTGGGTTATGTGTCCCGCGAAGCGGGGCACGATCAGGACGCCGAGAAATATTTTCAGAAACTCGAGGCAGCCTATCCAACCTTGTATATCCCGTATCTCGCGCTCGGTGATATGTACGCCGCGCGCAAGGACTTCGCAAAAGCTGAAGCCGCTTACAAGAAGGGTTACGAACTGGCTCCCGCCAATGCCCTCATCGTCGCCGGTGGTATGAACGCCGCTATCGAAGCGCACCATTTTACTTTAGCCGCGGAGTGGTTGAGCCGAGCAACGAACGAAATGCAACAGGAACCTCACCTCATGCGAGAGAAAGAGAGATACCTGAGCTTTAAGGGCGACTATGAGCAATCCGCTGCAATCGGCCGAGAAGCGATCAAGGAGCTCCCGAGGGACAGGGACGTGGTTGTCTACCTGGGCTACGATCTGCTCAATCTCAAACAATACGACGAGCTTCTGCAATTAACGTCGCAGTATGATCAGGTTCTGCCAAAGGAGCCTGACATTCCGCTGCTCGCCGGTTATGCGCACAAAGAGGCCGGACAACTGGATCAGGCGCAAAAAGATTTCAGCGAGGCACTGGACCGGGATCCAAACGTGGTTACAGCCTACGTGAACCGCGGATATGTGCTGAAGGATCTTCATCAACCGGCGCCCGCCACGTCAGATTTCGAAGCTGCTCTCAAGCTGGAACCAAAGAATGGCGAGGCTCACCTGGGACTCGCTTATGCCAGCCTGGATATGCATCGCCCTCGGATAGCGCTGCGACAAGTGCAACTTGCGGAAGAAGAAATGGGAGACTCCCTTCCCATACATCTGGTCCGTGCAACCGCTTATGGGCAAAACGGAATGTTGATGAAGTCAGCCGGCGAGTATCGGGTCGCCATAAAATTGGAGCCCAATGACGGAGCCCTCCACCTGGCATTGGCGGACACGCTATACGGTCTCCGCCAATACCATGATGCCATCGAGGAGTTGCAAACTGCGCAAAAGTTCTCCCCGGAGGATCCGCTCATCTATGCACAACTGGCGCGCTCCTATGCGGAACTGCACGACCGTGAACAAACTCTTCAATACGTGCAAGTGGCCGAGCAGAAGGCCGCATCGATGCCGCCAGCAAAAGATCAGAAGCGAAGCGAGAGCGCCGTATTTGTGTCCACGGGACAAGCTTTGAGCGCGCTGGGAGACCAGAAGGCCGCCATGGAGCGATTTGAGAAAGCGCTGAACGCGCCGAACAGCGACCGCGTAAGCGTACGTCTCGCAATTGCCCGGCTCATGGCCAGTCAGGATCATCCGAATGATGCTCAGCGGCAGATTGCGCTCGCTCTCATGGAAGCTCATACGGGTGAGACTTTGCCGCCCACGGGTGAGCAGATGATGGAGGCTGCGGACGTATTCCTCGATCTGCACGAATATCAACTGGCCCAGACCTACCTCCAACTTGCCCTGGCAGCTGGCGCCCCCGATACATCTGTGCGAATCGGTCTGGCTAACACTTACCTGGCGCTCGGAGATACAGCGAGAGCGCAGGGCCAGCTGTCCGCGATCAGCAGTTCAGCCGACAGTGAGCCCAGTTATCAGTATTTGCTGGCCAAAGCCAGTGTGCTCCGCCAGGAGCACCAAAATACGCAGGCACTTACCGCCTTTGCCCAAGCCGCCAATGCCGCGGGCGAAGATCAAACAGCCGAGCAGGATCTTCTCCAAGCGGCCGCGAACGAAGGCCTGAGGATCAACAGCAGGCTAAGCTTTCTGTCGGATTTTTCGGTGGCGCCTATTTTTGAAGATACGACGGTTTATCCTCTGGACGCCAAGTTGGACGTTCCAAACCCCATACCGGGCCGGCAGGGATTGCTGCCCCCACCCCGTTCTTCCATCGAGACACAATGGACAGGCGCATATCATCTGCACTTCGGCACGTTCCCCGACGCGAGCGGATTCTTTCAGGTACGCAACGCCCGTGGGCAAATATCGCTGCCCAGTGCGGACTCGATTGTGAACCGGGATACGACCGACTACTCGTTTAATTTTGGACTAAACCCGACGTTTCATCTGGGCAACAACGTATTCACCTTCAACACGGGTATCCAGGAAACCGTTCGCCGGGACTCGCTCTCTCCGGTTGAAATGAATCAGAACCTGTTCCGGCAGTTTCTGTACATGTCGACCAGTTCATTTTTCAACATGGTTTCGGTGAATGGTTACGCCATTCGTGAAGCTGGGCCGTTTACCGAAAGCAACCTGCGCTCACGAGATCTGGCTGGCGCACTCGACTTCCGGGTAGGCCGGCCGTGGGGGAAGACCGCTCTGGTGACTGGATGGGGGGCCCGCGATGAGCAGTTCTTTCCGGTGATCCGGGAGTTTTATTACACCTCCGCCTACGTCGGCGTCGAGCATCGAGTGTCTGAGCGGCTCAGCTTCAGGGTGGTCGCGGAGGACCTGAGGGCATGGCGGGTGGAAGAAAACCGATTCGCGATCGCTCAGGCCGTTCGTCCGGCGGGAAGCATCCAGTTTTCCCCGACCCGTAACTGGAGCGTGCAAGCGTCGGCCGCATATTCGCGGAACATGGGTTTCCACGTCTATGACGCGGTGCAGAGCGGCTTTGCTATTTCTTATGCGATGCCGATCCACCGCAGCTTCAAGGACGAGACTGGGGAAGTCGAACTACGTTATCCGATTCGCTTCTCGGCGGGTATGCAGCAGGAGACCTTCTTTAATTTCCCTGGAAGCCAGAGTCAGCAGCTTAGACCCTACGTACAAATTAGTCTGTTTTGAGATCGGAGTTCGATGAACATCTGTTTAGTTACGACTTTTCCTCCCAGTGGCCGGCAGTTGAACGAGTACGCGTTTTATATTGCGCGTGAACTCCAGCGCAATCCGCACATCCGTCTGACCATTCTCGCCGACGAGTTGACCGACTATGAATTTGCCACCGACGAGAACGGAAACTCTCTGAAGGCCCATGAACAGGAGGAACTCCCTGGGTTCGACGTGATCCGCTGCTGGAAGTTCAACAGTCTGGCCACTCCGGCGCGTCTGCTCAACACGATTCGGGGATTGAAACCCGATGTCGTCTGGTTCAACCTGGTATTCTCCAGCTTCGCAACTCCAGACTATCCGGTCGCGGCCTTTGCTGGACTGTGTGTGCCCGCTCTGACTCGGGCCCTTGGCTATTACACTCATATCACCCTCCACCACATCGTCGAACACGTCGATTTTGCGAGTGCAGGAGTACGTCAGGAAAAGATGTTCCGTCTGGGCAGTGACATCGCCACCAGAACCCTGCTGAAAGCGAATTCCGTTTCCGTTTTGCTTTCAGGGTACCGGCGAACTCTGATTGAGAAATACTCCGCTCACAACGTTCTCCTGGGCACACACGGGACATTCGCCCATCGCCCCAGTCCACCCGATTTTTCGAAGCGCGGTAATCCAGAACATCGCGTTCTGGCAATTGGACACTGGGGAACCTACAAGCGGCTGGAAACGCTAATGGAAGCTTTCCCCGCTGTCTTGAAGAAAGTGCCGAATGCCAAGCTGATCGTAGCCGGAGCCAATCATCACACTCGACCGGGATATTGGGAATCGATACGCGAATCGCACAATATGGGTTCAAGAGTTGAGTTCCGGGGATACGTTCCGGAAGAGGCCATCCCTGATCTTTTTCGTACCGCGAGCGTGGTAGTCATGCCCTACGACTCGGCAACCGGGTCCAGCGGTCCCGCCCATCAGGCGTGCGAGTATGGGGTTCCGATCGTGTGCGCGGACATCGGTGATTTTCGCGATATGGCGACGGATGAAGATATGGCGGTCAGCTTCTACAAGGTCGGCGATGCAATTGATCTGGCTGACCGGTTGGCTGCGATCCTGCAATCTCTGGAGGAGCAACATCGAATGGCCGAGCATAATTTTTCGGCGGCCGTCCAGATGACCATGCCCAGTGTGGTCCGCAACTATCTTCGCTGGTTTGAGCTCAACCGGTTAAAAAACGCCGTCGAGGGTGCACCACTATTTGCACCAAGGCGTTCCTTTTGGCGGCGCTTCGCCGCGTTTTCCGCAGGGCTGACTTCGCGCGCAGAATCGTTTGCCGAGAATCGACGTAGGAAGAATGGCCACGACGACCTCATAGAGACAGGACGAAGCTCCCAAGCAATCGAGCTGCCGAATGCTCCGAGCCGGCAAAAATCGGAAGGAACGAAAGCCTATCCGGATGCTGATCGGTATCAAGCTCCTGCACGGCTTGCGGATGAGTTTTGACTTATCACAGCCACTGTAGAGGTCAGATGCTGCGCTCGTAAACCGCGCCGGGCATGACCCGTCACCAGGCGACACTTATCCGCAACTGTCGCAAGATCCGCCTCAATTCCCAACTTTCTCCCGGTTTTCGTTCATTGATTCCCCTTCGAATATGGGTGAAGTTCCCTCCCGGACTACAGGTTCTCTGAGCCGGAGTTGTATCTCCTGTCGCATCCAATCTGGCTGGACAGGAGGTTACTTTGGCGAATGGAAATGTAATTGTCGAAAGGTCCGCCCGGCCGGTCAAGCTGGCTCCGTTGCTTCCCGGCGCCCGCACCGACGCGGCTGGAAGAGCGGTGAATAATGTAATCCTGCTGTCGCTTCCCGATGAGGAGTACAACCTGCTTCGGCCTCACCTGGAGCCTGCTGAATTGCCGCAGTACGATATCTTGCACGAACCTGGGGAGAAGATCGATTTTGGATACTTTCTGAATGACGGCATGACCTCCCTGGTAGCCCTCAGCGTTGATGGGAGAAGCGTCGAAGTTGGCATTGTCGGCAGGGAAGGGATGGTGGGGATGTCCATCACGGTGGGCATACTGCGAGGAACCTTTCGGGCAATCATGCAAATGTCCGGATGTGGAGTGCGGATACGGGCGGAGGTCCTGCAGGAGATACTGCGTTGCGCTTCCACGCTCCGGCTCGAGCTTAGCCGCTTCGCCCTGATGCACGGCATGCAGGTCGCGCAGCTGGCAGCTTGCAACCGTCTGCACGAAATTCCTCAGCGCCTGGCACGCTGGCTGCTGATGTGTCAGGACCGCGTGGATTCCCAGCTGCTTCCCTTGACCCACGAATTCCTTGCGCAGATGCTCGGCACCGGACGTCCCAGCGTGACTTTGGCTGCGGGAGTTCTGGAAAATGCCGGATTGATCGAAAACCTGCGCGGCACGGTTAAGATATTGAACCGCAAAAGCCTTGAGGAAGCTGCCTGTGAGTGCTACGGCGTCATCCAGCACTTTAACGGCGGGCTGGGCCTGAAATAATCCTCTGGCAACTTCGTTCGGTGTCGAACAGACAAACTTCCTCTTCGATCGCTAGCCTACGCCCACCTGTCCAAATAAGTCCGAAGCTTGCGAAAGCTTGCAAGGGAGGGGTGTGGAACGCACAACCAGCCGTAAAGAACCGAGCCGGAAAGAACCACGACAAAGAGGTGCGCGAACTGATTCCACGGGAAGGCTGGTCCAGAACTTCATCCTCATGTCCATTCCAGAGGGTGAGTACGCTTTGCTACGCGACCACCTCGAACCTCTGGTTCTACCCTCGCAGCACATCCTCCACGAAGCGGGTGCGAAGATCGACTTCGCATATTTCCTGAATGACGGTATGGCCTCTCTGGTGGTGCTGACCAGCGATGGCAGAAGCGTAGAGGTGGCGATCGTCGGCAGGGAAGGCATTGTCGGAACCCCCCTTGTGGTTGGGCTGGACCACGGACCGCATCGGGCGGTCATGCAAATCGTCGGGAGCGGGCTTAGGGTGAAATCAGCGATCTTGATTGATAGGCTGCGTTCCGCGCCGGAAACGCGGCTGATATGGAACCGCTACGTGCTCATTCAGGGGCTTCAGGTTGCGCAGATTGCCGCTTGCAACCGTCTGCATGAAATCGAGCAACGGCTGGCGCGCTGGCTGCTCATGTGCCAGGACCGGATTCGTTCGGAGGTACTCCTGGTAACTCATGAGTTTCTGGCCCAGATGCTTGGTACG
>Ga0210401_10004858_pt1 | contig 13934 bp, 9 predicted proteins | sample IncBWH32MmetaG_FD_150866 | JGI IMG/M metagenome (GOLD analysis project Ga0210401, IMG submission 150866) | Forest soil microbial communities from Barre Woods Harvard Forest LTER site, Petersham, Massachusetts, United States - Inc-BW-H-32-M | ecosystem: Environmental > Terrestrial > Soil >... | reverse complement strand
AGACCGGGCCGCTCGCGTGCATTCGGCCGCGTCCGCGGCTCATTCGCATCGACGAGAGGTGCCGCGGAGGCGCCAGAAACGCCTGCAAATTCAGCGTCGAACGCAGTTGCTGATTTTTCGCAAGGCGCGTTCCGCGCGGCGTGCGCACGCGAAATCGCAAATCTTGGCTTTCGCACCGCCGCCAAAATGCTTCCCCGTTCGGATGAAACAACGCGGCCTCAGCTTGGAAAGCAAGATCGCGCGGTGGTCGATGACAGCTTTGTTTGAATCCAATGCCAAGGCTCGCATCGATCGCGATTTCGACCTTGATGTTCCGGTCGGCAACGATGTTTCGTCCGCCGCGGTTCGGTCGCGGTTTAGATTGCCATTCGGCGCAATCGGACATGTCTCCGCGCTGGCCGACGCGCTCGCCGTGGTCGTTGCGAGCCTGGTCGGAGGTGCGGGCTACCAGGTCGTGGTCTATCAGACCGCCGGCCACCTCGGAACGCTGATCGGGGTCGGGATCGTGGCGGCGCTGTTGCAAGGGCTGATCGGGCAGACGCTGGCGCTCTATCAGATCAGGGCCATTCTTTCGTTTCGCAAGAACGTTCGTGAGATCGTCGGAATATGGATCGCCGTCAGCCTGCTGCTGACGCTGCTGGCGTTCCTGATGAAGGTCGGCGCGGAATTTTCCCGGGGCTCGATCGTGTGCTTCTGCGCGCTGGCGCTGGCGCTGGTGCTCTGCTCGCGATGGCTGGCGAGCCGTCTTGCCAAGTTCGCGGTTGCCGCCGATCATTTGCAGGGCCGGCGCGTCATCCTGGTCGGCCCGCAAGACGAGATCGCGGGCCTCGAAGACCGCATCCTGCTGCGAAATTTCGGATTGTCCGTGGTCGATCGCGTCGTCTTTGCGGGCGGCGCGAACGCGGGGCCGATGCTCAACCCGCGCGAAGCCGCCACTTTGGACCGCGCGATCCTTGCGGGGCGCCAGCAGAACGCCGCCGAGATCGTGCTCGCGTTTTCGTGGTGGGACGCGCGGAAGCTGGAACTGGTCCGCGACCATTTGCGGGCGTCGCCGCTGCCCGTTCAACTGCTGCCGGACAGCCGCATTCGCACGCTGATCGGCAATCGTTCGTTCCGCGTCAACAGGACATTCTCGGTCGAAGTCCAGCGCGGTCCGCTGTCGCTGCTCGAACAACGCGCCAAACGGCTTTTGGACATTGCCGGCGCATCTGCCGCGCTGGTCATATTGGCGCCGCTGTTCGTGCTCGCCGCGGTCGCCGTCAAGCTGGAATCGCCCGGCCCGGTGTTCTTCCGGCAGCGGCGCAACGGCTTCAATACCAGCCAGTTCAGGATCTTCAAGTTCCGCACCATGATGGCGATGGATGACGGGGTGGTGGTGTTGCAGGCCAGGCGTAACGACCCGCGCGTGACCTGGGTTGGGAAAATTCTGCGCCAGAGCAGCATCGACGAGTTGCCGCAGCTGTTCAACGTCCTGCTTGGCGACATGTCGCTCGTCGGTCCGCGGCCGCATGCGCTGGCCCATGACGACCAGTATTCGGAAGTGCTGTCGAACTACGCGTTCCGCAACCACGTCAAGCCCGGGATCACGGGGTGGGCCCAGGTGAACGGCTATCGGGGCGAGACGACCAGACTGGAGCAGATGAAGGCGCGGGTGGATTGCGATCTCTGGTACATCAACAACTGGGACTTGCTGCTCGACCTGAGGATTCTGGCGCTGACGGCTTTTGAGGTCGTTCGCCGGCGCAATGCCTACTGATCTCGCGCGGCCGGCACCGTCTGGACCGCCCTGCTTCCCGATGCCTTTCCACGCTAAATCTACACCTGGCAGCTGAATGCCGATGGCAGCGATGCCGAGGAGGCGCGCGACGCCGCGACCGGCAGGCCAATCCAAGCCACGCTGCACGGACCCTGGAGCCGCGACCGGGCGCACATGATCCTGGACGGCTTGCCGTAGGTGTTCGACGGCCTGGTCGTCGGCAACCTCGATGCCGGCACGATGAATTTCGACGGGCGATTGAGATCAGGCGTCTGCGCCGCCAGGCACGAACAGCCGCCGGAGCAGAGCAATCCCGCAGCCGCGATTGCGACGACCCGTCGCTGCAACGCCGGCACTGTGCCAAACGAGCACAGGGAAAGCGCAAAATTAAGCCATTCTTTAGCCTTCATTAGTCACCCGTTAAGCACAAAAAATTGATTACACCCAATAGGTTAGGTTGCGAGCCGCTGTGCTCTGGAAGTGACAGCATTTTATTCAAAAGCGGGCTAACTGGCGGCTTATTGATGGCGCCCGCGACGGCGTCTCTTTCGTTGGAGACAAGACCCATGAAGAAGTTTCTGCTTGCTACCGTTGCGCTCGCGTCGCTCGCCGCCGCGCCCGCAAGTGCGGCCGATCTCGGCGCCCGTCCCTATCCCTACGCCACCAAGGCGCCCGCCTATGTCGCGCCGATCTACAACTGGACCGGCTTCTATATCGGCGGCCATCTCGGCGGCGCGTTTTCGAGCGACAACAATTTCTCCGGTCTGGCCACCGGCAACAACGGCAATGGCCGCTTCCTTGGCGGCGTGCAGGGCGGCGCCGACTGGCAATTCGCACCGACCTGGGTGATCGGTGCCGAGGCGCAGTACAGCTGGCTCTCCGGCAATGTCGGCGCGGTATTCCCCGGCGGCTTCGCCTACAGCAACAACCAGCGCGGGCTTGGCTCGGTGACTGGCCGCGTCGGCTACACCTGGGGTCCGGGACTGCTCTATGTGAAGGGCGGCTATGCCTTCTCCGACAACAACGAGAAGGTCACGCTGGGCGGCGTGCCGGTCGCGTTTGCGACCAGCGGCGATCATTCCAACGGCTACACCGTGGGCGCCGGCGTCGAATACATGTTCGCGCCGAACTGGTCGGCCAAGGCCGAATATCAGTACTACAATTTCGGCAAGGCGAACTTCGTAGCACCGGCCGCGCTGGTGCCGTTCGGCGGCTTCACCACCGACGACCATACCGTGAAAGCAGGTGTCAACTACCGCTTCAACTGGGGTGGGCCGGTCGTCGCGCGCTATTGAAAATTTTGCGCAGTTATTGCGTATGACGAAAAAGGGCCGGCGAAATGCCGGCCTTTTTAATGGGTTGGTAACAAAAATTCGCCGCGAGCCCCTCACCTTCGCGATTTTATTAACCGGGTAAAGGGATACTAGCCACCACGTTAATTCGAAAATGAAATAGGGTCGGGGGAAGCTGCAATGGCGTTTCGGTCGCGCAACGGCAAATCCATGTTTCCGCGCATCCTGCCGCGATGGGGCGTGAGAGGCAGTCTCTTCGCAGCTTTCGCCGTGATTGCCGGCATGGCGATCGTCATCAGCGCCGGCGCCGGACTCGTGCTCGGACATCTCGGCGGCGCCATGGCTGGTCTGAGCGGGCAGAACATTCCACGCCTGGCCGCGAGCCTCGGATTGTCGGCGCAGGGCGCGGCGCTCGCCGCGCAGGGCCCTGGCCTTTTGGCCTCGCCAAGCGAGGACGTGCTCGCCGAACGCGTCAGGAAGATGAAGGACACCCAGCAGGGCACCACCCAGAAGCTCGCGGAGATTTCCGAGCTGGGCGCTGACGCGGCGGTGGTGGCGGCGCTGCGCGAAACCGTCAAGAACATCGACGAGGCGATGCAGAGCCTGGCCTCCGCGGCGCGCGAGCGGCTGACGCTCGCCGCCCAGCACGACAAGCAGTATGACGGGCTGCGCGGCGCGCAAACCGCCTTTGCCGCGGCGGGCGCTCCGGTCATGATGGACGCGCAGACCCGGATCAACGCCATTCTGGGCTCGGCCAATCTCTCCGCCGACGACGCCAACGAGGCCGCGCAGACCGTGCTCGAGCTCTCCAATGTCATCGCCAGCGGCAACCTCGCCGCGGCCGACCTGATCGCCGGCCTGTCGGCTGGCAACAGCGACCAGCTCGATGACATCCAGAAGGAGTTCAAGCAGGCGATGGGCCGCGTGCGGTCCAATCTCGACCTGTTGCCGAACACCGAGGGCGCCAAGACCCTGCGCGATGTCGCGGAAAAGCTGCTCGCCTTCGGCGCCGGCAAGAGCGGCGTGTTCAACCTGCGCCAGACCGAGCTCGACGCCTTCGATTATGGCCAGACCGTTCTCGACGAGACGCGCAAGCTCAGTGTTGGCCTCGACATCAGCGTGCAGCAGCTGGTCGACGGCGTGCGCAAGGGCACCGATGTCGCGACCGCGACCGCGCGGGCGGAGATCTCCATGGCAACCATGACCATGCTCGCGCTTGCGGTGGCGACCCTGATCGGATCGGTGCTGTTCGTCTGGCGCTATGTCGGCGCCAACATCCTGCGCCGGATCGGCGGCCTGCAGCGCTCGATGCAGCACCTCGCCAACGGCGACCTCGAGACCGAGATCTACCGCTCCAGGCACGCCGACGAGATCGCCGCGATGGCGGACGCGCTGGAAGTGTTCCGCGACAGCATGATCCGCGCCCGCGCGCTCGCCGCCGAGCAGGACAAGGATCGCGTCGGCAAGGCCGAACGCGCCTCCCGCATCGAGACCAGGATCGCCGAGTTCGAGGCCACCGTGCAGAGCGCGCTCGGCAATCTGCAGTCCTCCGCCAGTTCGATGCAGATAACCGCGCAGGGCATGTCGTCGACCGCGCAGCAGTCGAGCACGCTGGTCGGCGCAGTCGCCTCGGCCGCGGAGGAAACCTCGGCGAATGTGCAGACGGTGTCGGCCGGTACCGCGCAGCTGTCGTCCTCGATCGCCGAGATCGGCCGCCAGGTCGTGACCTCGGCCGAAATCGCCCGCAAGGCGGTCGACGAGGCCGGCGCCACCGACGCCACCATGCAGGGCCTGGCCGACAATGCGAGCCGCATCAGCGTGGTGGTCGACCTCATTCAGGTGATCGCCTCGCAGACCAATCTGCTCGCGCTCAATGCGACCATCGAGGCCGCGCGTGCCGGCGAAGCCGGTCGCGGCTTCGCGGTGGTCGCTTCCGAGGTCAAGAGCCTGGCGAGCCAGACCGCAAAGGCCACCGACGAGATCCGCGCCCAGATCGCCAGCATGCAGCAGGTCGCGACCACGGCCGTCGGCGCGATCCGCAACATCGGCAAGACCATCGCGGAGATCAACGAGGTCACCGCTGCGATCGCGGCCGCCGTGGAACAGCAGGGCTCGGCGACACGCGAGATCGCCCGCAACATCCAGCAGGCGGCCGGCGGCACCAGCGAGGTTTCGAGCAACATCACCGGCGTCTCGACCGCGTCGGCGGAGGCGGGCACGGCCGCGAACGACGTGTTGAAGGCCTCCGAAGCGCTGCGCAGCGAGGCCGATATGCTGCGCACGGAAATCGACGCATTCCTCAAGAACATCAGGGCGGCGTAGAGGACTGACGTCATTCCGGGGCGCGACGAAGTCGCGAACCCGGAATCTCGCGCCACGACCTCCAGATTCCAGGTTCGATGCGATCCGGCCGCGCTTTGCGCGGACCCGCTCGCATCGCCCCGGAATGACGGATGAAAGTCTGACGCACATGTCCAGAGCATGTGTCCGCGTTCCCGCGGCGGTTCGCGCCCGAGTTCTGCTTCAGATGTGTCCCTCCTTGATCAAGGAGGGCGCAGGGAATGCCGGGCGACGGCCTCGCCGATGGCCCGCCAGCAAAAAGAAAAGCTGCAGCAGCCGGATCACGCGGCATTCCCTGCGCGATGGTTTTAACGGGGGTCCTTCGTGCTCAGGTCGCCCTCGGGGCTCCCGAATGGGATCGTCAGTTCCGTCTCGTTCGTGTCCATCAGGCTGCCGCCTGTGAGCGGCGGAACCATTCGTCGAACGTGATGCGGCCGAGGCGCGCCGCCCCCAACGGCACGAGCGAGCGTTCCTCGACCCGGCCGCCGAAATATCGGGCCTCGGGGTCGCTCATGACCACACGCTGGTCGCCGACCGCTTTCAGATAGCGGGCGACGATTTCGTTGAACGGTGCGCGTTCCGGGCCGGCGATCTCGACGATGCCGTTTCGCGGCGCCGCGAGCGCCACATCGGCAACGATGGCAGCAACGTCGTCCGCCGCGATCGGCTGGAACAGGCCGGGCGAGATCCTGACCATGTTTCCAACCACACCTGAAGCGGCGATGGCGCCGAGGAATTCCAGGAACTGGGTCGAGCGGATGATGGTGTAGGGGATGCCGGAGGCCTTGATCAGTTTTTCCTGGGCGACCTTGGCGCGGAAATAGCCATTGTCGCTCCGATCGATTCCGACGATGGACAGAGCGACATGGTGCCGGACACCCGCCGCAGTCTCCGCCGCGAGGAGGTTGCGGCCGGAGATCTCGAAGAATTCCAGCACCGCCTTGTCTTCAAATGAAGGTGAATTGGCCAGGTCGATCACCACCTGCGCGCCGGCCATGGCCTCCTTGAGCCCTGCTCCGGTGATGCTGTCGACACCGCTTTTGGGCGAGGCAGCGACGACCTCGTGGCCGCCCTGGCGCAGGATGGCGACGGTCTTCGAGCCGATCAGGCCGGTGCCGCCGATGACGACGATCTTCATGGTTGACCTCCCTTGTTGACGACGGGCGCCCCCTAAAATGGCTGCGGATGCAAATGAGAAAATATCCAGGCCTCAGCGCGCGTGTAAGACGCAATCCCGTGAGGAGACCAACACCCATGTGTCCCTGCCGAACACGCCGATTGCCCTGCCGCCCACGACGCCGCAAACGCGGATGTCGCGTATTTGTTCCGGCCGCATGGGATCACAAAAGCCGGAATACGGAACTGGTTCGCGCTTGCCGAACAAGCACCGCGGCGCGCAGACGAGGAACGGCGGCTAGCGGACCATCGCCACCCTCATGTCGCGGGCAACGTAGACGGACGTGTCATCGACGAGCACGCGGCCGTCCGCAACGCCGAGACCTAATCGGCCGCGCCTGACCTGGCGCATATCGACCTGATAGCGCACGCGTCTGTTCTCGGGCGTGACGGACCCTCTGAACTCCACCTCGCCGACGCCGACGGCGCGGCCCTTGCCCGGCGAGCCCGACCATCCGAGCCAATAGCCGATCAACTGCCACATGGCGTCCAATCCCAGACATCCCGGCATCACAGGGTCGCCGGCAAACAGGCAGTCAAAGAACCAGAGGCGCGGCGTGATGTCCAACTCGCCGATGACATGGCCTTTGCCGTACTCTCCGCCGTCCATGCTGATCGCCGTGATGCGGTCCATCATCAGCATGGGCGGTGCCGGCAACTGCGCATTGCCCGGGCCGAAATAGCCGCCTTCGCCCGACTTGAGCAGATCGTCCCTGCTGTAGGACGATTGCGGCGTGTGAAAATCGTGAGGGTTGGACAAGACAGGCCTTCGATGACGCGGTCGGCAGTTGACGCCATCAACTGCAATGACAGTGGACCAGGAACACGACTTTAGCCTACTTTCCGCAGGCTGCAACGATCACAACCGCCGGTCGAAGCCAACCGAGGACGCCATGCTGAAACACTTGCTCCTTGATGTCGTCGGTCACTTTTCAGGTCTCAGCGATGCGCAAGTCGAGCAGATTGAACGGTCGCTGCCGGCGACGAAGGCGCTGATCGAGCTTCTCGACAAGGCCCATCCGCTCATCGAACAGGCGGAAAAGCTCTATCGTGAAGCGGAGCCGCTGATCGAAGAAGCGAGGCAAGAGTGGCAAACGGTCGGCCCTGCCGCGCAGATTCTGCTCGATGTGATCTCGCATCATCTCAACAAGGGCCGTTCGCCGGCGGAGGCGACTGAGACCGTTCGCGCTGCGCTCGGCGGGACAATGGAGGGCGGCTCAATAGTGAACGTTGCACGGGATCGCGGGATGGACCGCGCAATCAACCGCGTGACCGTCTTTGGCGGCACTGGCTTCGTCGGTCGTCGCATTGTGCGCCAGTTGAGCGCCACCGCTGCGGTTCGCGTCGCCGCACGGCATCCAGGGCCGGCCGAGGGCGACAATGTGGAACAGGTCGTCGCCGATGCACATGACGAGCGCGCCGTGGAGGCCGCTATTGTGGGTGCCGACGGCGTCGTCAACGCGATCAGTCTGTACACCGAGCATGGTGGCGACACATTTCATTCGGTGCATGTCGAGGCGGCCGCCCGGATCGCCAGAGTGGCGCGGCGCGCCGGGGCCAAACGGCTTGTGCACCTGTCGGGAATAGGCGCCGACCCCGCCTCGCGTTCGCCCTATATTCGCAGTCGCGGCGAGGGCGAAGCTGCCGTGCAGGCCGCACTCCCCGGCGCAGTCGTTGTCCGCCCGGCGGTCATGTTCGCGCCGGACGATGCGTTTCTGACGACCATTGTTCGGCTGCTTCGGTCCTCGCCGGCCTATCCCTTATTCGGTGACGGCCGGACGAGGCTTCAGCCGGTTTACGCCGACGACGTCGCTGCGGCGATCGCACAAATCCTGCGACAGATGCCAAAACCTTATCCGCTCTACGAGCTGGCGGGTCCGCGCATCTACTCCTATGAGGAGCTGCTCAGGACCGTCGCGCGGACCGCAGGATTGCGGCCGGCGCTGGTGCGCATCCCCTTTGCGTTCTGGGGTGCCGCCGCCGGCCTCGCCGAGATGCTGCCGCATCCGCCGCTCACGCGCAATCAGGTCGAGCTGATGCAGATCGACACGACGGCCTCGGCCAGCCGGCCGGGGCTTGGCCAACTCGGAATCTCGCCGCGATCGCTCGAAGACGAACTCAAGGCGATGCTCGCGCGCAAAGCATGATGAAATGAGATTCGTCTGCGCCGCACGGAAGCTCCACCGCTCCCATGACCCATTGGCCGCAACGCCTCAACGCTCCGGCTGAAAGCCGTCGGTCAACGTCTTCAGGAAGGCGATGATGTCGGCTTCGTCCTGCGCCGTCATCGGCGGCGTCTCGCCCGCATGGCGATCGAAAGGCGGATCGCTGACGTCGATATTGGCATGGTACTTTTGCGGCAGGTCGTCGTATTTCTGCACGGTCCCGTCTGCGGCGTGTGGAAAAACCTTGTCAGGGTTCGTGTCGCGGAAATCGTAGAAATCGAGCACCTGCTCGAGGCTGCGGAAGACGCCGTTGTGGAAGAACGCGTGGCGGGTCGCCGCGTTGCGCAAACTCGGCGTCCTGAACATGCCGCAATATTGCGCCTGGCCGGCGAGGTCGGTGCGCTGCGGACCGCAGACGCCCAAATCGAAATGGCCGGGATCGCGGTTGTCGGCCAGCGCAGCATTGCGCGGCGCGCCGAGCGCCTCGTACTGGTGGTCGGTGAACAGCGGCGGCAGGCCGTCACGGGTCGGCATCGACGGATGGCAGCCGGCGCAATTGGCCTTGTCGGGATCGCTGAACAATTTCAGGCCACGCAGCTCGCTCTCGCCGAGCCGCGCCTTGCCCTCCAGCCAATAGTCGAACTTGCTGGTGTAGGGATGAAAGCTGACGTCTTCGAACTGATAACGTGCAACCGCGAACATCGCCTCCGAGACCAGCAGGCGCGGCTTTGCGAAAATGCCGGGACCGAACAGGCGAGAGAAATAGTCGGCATAAGGCGCGTGCTGCAGCTTGTCCGCCACGATGTCGACGCTGCCGCCGTCCATCTCGCGCGGGTCGAGCAGGGGAAACAGCGCCTGATCCTGCAGCGTATCGGCACGGCCGTCCCAGAACAGCCCGCCCTGCGGCACGATATTTTGCGCCGCGGCGTCGCCCTGCGCAGCAAGCTTCTTGGCGCGTGCGGCCGTCTGGCCAAGCGCGGCCATCTGCGCCAGGCTCGAGCGGTTATCGTCATCGCTCTTGTCCGGGCCGATGGAAAAATTCGGCTGGCGTTCGAGATAGGTCAGCAACGGGACGGCGCGCGCGCCCTGCCGCGACAGGCTGCCGCCACCGAGCATGACCGGCCCGTCATTGGGCGGGCCGTAATGGTGCTCCGGGCTGTGGCAGGACGCGCATGACAGCGCGCCGGACGAGGACAGCGACGCATCGTAGAAGATCTTTTTGCCGAGCTCAGCCATCGCGGAGAGCGGCGCGGTGCGCGGGCGCACGAGATGGACCGGATTCGGATTCGCGCCCAAAACTCCCGGCGTCTCGCCCGCGGAGACGGCGCCGGCCGCAAACAGCAGGCCGGCGCCGAGGAGCCACGAAAAGCGGCGGTTCATGTCAGATCTGGCGATCTCAGTAGTGATAATGCCCTTCCGGCACGCTGAGGACGACGGTGCCGGCGGTGGGGTCGAGGAAGACCTTGTTCGCCTCGTCGCAGTGATCGAAATCGAACAGGTCCATGATCGAGCCGGCGGTTTCGTCGAACGAACCGCCGCCCAGCCGCTCGCTGCGCAGCCAGTTGTCTTCGATGAAGCGCACCACGGAGGCCTGTGTGATGCGCGTGTGGCTGACGAAGTTCTGTTTGGCGAAGGGCGAGATCACCAGGAAGGGCACGCGCGTGCCCGGCCCGCAGCGGCCGTTCACCGGCTTGCCGTCAAGGCCCTTCGGTTGCGGCTGCGTGGCGACCCCGGTCCCGCACTTGCCGGCGCCGTTGACCTGATCGGCGGTCGCATCATAGGAGGCGCTGGTCGGCGTGGCGTAGGCGTGGTCGTACCAGCCGTCGGAGTCGTCATAGGTCACGATGACGGCGGTGTCCTTCCACTCCTTTTGCTGCTGCAGGAAGTTGATCAGCTGGACATTGCCTTCCTGCTCGTCGAGCGGGTCGGAATTGCCGGGATGGCCGTCCTGGAAGGCCGGCATCTTGATATAGGACACGGCCGGGAAGTTGCCGGCCTTCACCGCGGCGTAGAAATCGTTGAGATCATAGGCGTGGTTGGCGGGATCGACGGTCTTGCCGTCCTTCTCGGTGGTATGGCCGATCGCTTCGGTCGAGCTCGGCCGCGCATGGGTCGGGTTGGCCGTCGAGGTGTAGTACTGGAACCAGGCGTGATGCGGGATGTAGTCGGTGATGGTGCCGCCCACATTGCTCGAGAAGGTGCTGCGCGCGCACTTCGCCGAGCCGTTGGCGTTGGTCAGCGTGAGGTCGAAGCCGCCCATGAAGCTGCCCCAGCTGATGTCCTTGGTGTTGAGCAGGTCGCCGATGTTCTTGCCGGTCATCAGCATCGTGCTGGTCGTGCTCGAGCACAGATCGTTGCCGGGGTCGGTGTCGCCGATCAGCGTCAGGCCGCCCTGGCCGTCGGCCACCGACGATGACGTGCCGACGATGTTCTGCACGCCATTGTTCTGGCCGGAGATCACCTCGATCGCGCCGGGCGTCGACGGCCCATAGGTGTCGGTATAGGCGTTGTCGTTCATGGCAAAATTCTGGGCGTAGTTCCAGAACGCGGTGACGGTGTTGCCGTCGAAATAACCCATCACCTGGCCGTTGGTGCCGAACGCGCCGACCCCGCCAGCGGTGCCGCGACCGGTGAATTCGGGGAACAGGTCGGCCTTGCCATTGTCATAGGCCTGCTGCTCGGGCGTGTAGGCGTGGTTCTGCGAGCGGGTGTTGGCCTGGGTGCGGTCGAGGCGGAACGGGTTCGCAGCTCCGGTTCCGTTGGCGGGATTGGTGTCGTTCGGATTGTTGACCAGGAGATTGGCGCTCACGAGGTTGTTGACGGCAGGCGTATGCGGCTTCGCCTTGAAAGGAATTTCGCCCGGCGGGTTGCCCGCGTTCGGGTAGGTCGCGAAATAATGGTCGAACGAACGGTTCTCGTTGAAGATGACCACGAGATGCTTGATCGGCGTCGCGGTGTGGACGTCATGCGCACCGTGATGGTCGCGGTCGAAGTCCTGGTCGGCCAGGACCGCGGCGCTGCACATCGCAGCCGCAACGACTGCCATCGCAGCCGTCGCGAGAAGTTTGTTTTTCATTGGTTTGCCCCGGAAAGTTTTGGCGTTGTGCGACGGCCTTTACCCCCGGCCGGTGACGCGCATGTGTCGGTTTGATGAGCGGTCCACGAGGGCATGACGATCGGCACCCAGGCGAACTCTTCTCTTGCGTGACTTGCATCACGCGTCACTTGCAGCGCGAGCTGCGTCATTCCGGGGTGGTCCGAGAGGACCGAGCCCTTGAATCTCGATCCTTATTCCAGGCTCCGGATTTCGCTCGTTTCACTCGCGCGCCGCGGTGACGGACGAGGGGATTGACCGTCCAGCGGAATGACCGTCATGTCTTTTTCGGCTGGCGTCGCGCCCGCGGTGCAGGTAAGCCGATCACATGCACACGAAGACCGAAACGGTGCAGTCCTCGGCCGAGGCACTGCGATACCCATGGGAGACACACCCCGGCCCGGACCAGGTCGTCGAGGTGATGCCGGGCGTGCTGTGGCTACGCTTGAGCCTGCCGTTCCGGCTCAATCACGTGAACATCTATCTGCTCGCCGATGGCGCGGGCTGGACGGCGGTCGATGCCGGCTTCGGCAACGAGGAAACGATTGCCGCCTGGAGCGCGCTGCTCGACGGGCCGCTCAAGGGCGTCAGCATCACGCGCCTGATCGTGACGCATTCGCATCCCGACCATGTCGGGCTGGCGGGCTGGATCGTCGAACGCTTCGGCTGCCCGCTTCATATGTCGCAGGTGGAATATCTGCAGTCGGTCTATCACCAGAACCGCGGCACTGAGGAGCGGCGCAACGCGCAAGCCTTGTTCTTCCGCCGCCACGGCATGGACGAGAACCTCACCGACAAGCTGCTCGGCCGCGGCCAGGACTATCTCAAGCGGGTGTCGATCCTGCCGGCCTCCTATCGCCGCATCGCCCATGGCGACGAGATCACCATCGGGGCGCGTCGCTTCAAGATCATCACCGGCGGCGGTCATGCCCTCGACCAGGTGATGCTGTATTGCGCCGCCGACAAGCTGTTTTTGTCGGCCGACCAGGTGTTGAGCAAGATCTCGCCGAACGTCAGCGTCTGGGCGGTCGAGCCGGAGCAGAACTCGCTCGGCGAATATCTGGCGTCGCTGGCAAGCCTCACCACCACGCTGCCCTATGACGTGCTGGTGCTGCCCGGCCATGGCGTGCCGTTCTACGGCTTGAAGACGCGCATCAAGCAGCTCGCCGACCATCACGAGGACCGCTGCCGCCTGATATCGGAGGCCTGCCGTGACACCGCGCAGACCTCCGCTCACCTGGTGCCGGTGGTGTTCCACAAGCACGCGCTCGATCCCCACCAGATGGGCTTTGCCGCCGGCGAGCTGATCGCCCATGTCAATTACATGCTGGTCGAGGGGCGGCTGCGGTCGGAGGAGACCGACGGCGTGCTGCGCTTCCGCACGACGTGAGACCAGCGAGATTGCCTGGTCTCCCTCCCCGCGCGAAGCGGGCGGAGGGATGTTCGTCGCGGCTCCGTCAGCGGCACCCCGGCGGCCCGATCACGCTCTGCTGAACGGAGCAATTCCGGCCAAGACAGAGCAATTCCAGCCTCGACAGCCAAGCTGGAAAGGCTCTAAAAGACCCCCAAATCCCAGCGGTTCCAGCTCCATTCCGGGTCTTTCCATGGATTACAGCCAGTTCTTCCACACCGCCGTCGGACGGGTCCAGGACGAGCACCGCTACCGGGTGTTTGCCGATCTCGAACGGATCGCCGGCCGGTTCCCGCATGCGGTGTGGCACTCGCCGAAGGGCCCGCGCAACGTCGTGATCTGGTGCTCCAACGACTATCTCGGCATGGGCCAGCACCCGAAAGTGGTCGGCGCCATGGTCGAGACCGCGACCCGCGTCGGCACCGGCGCCGGCGGCACGCGCAACATCGCCGGCACCAACCATCCCCTGGTCGAGCTCGAGGCGGAGCTCGCCGACCTGCATGGCAAGGACGCCGCGCTGGTGTTCACCTCGGGCTATGTCTCGAACCAGACCGGCATCGCCACGATCGGCAAGCTGATCCCGAACTGCCTGATCCTGTCGGACGCGCTGAACCACAATTCGATGATCGAGGGCATCCGGCAGTCCGGCTGCGAGCGGGTGGTGTTCCGCCACAGCAACCTCGCCCATTTGGAGGAGCTG
>Ga0210401_10004857_pt1 | contig 13937 bp, 9 predicted proteins | sample IncBWH32MmetaG_FD_150866 | JGI IMG/M metagenome (GOLD analysis project Ga0210401, IMG submission 150866) | Forest soil microbial communities from Barre Woods Harvard Forest LTER site, Petersham, Massachusetts, United States - Inc-BW-H-32-M | ecosystem: Environmental > Terrestrial > Soil >... | reverse complement strand
AAATTTGGGACAGTCCACCTACAACGCGCTGGAAGCTCAGCTCACTCGTCGCTTCCACAATGGGCTGAACCTCATGGCTTCGTATACGTGGTCGAAGACGCTCACCAACGCAGACGCGGCCCTGCCGTTCTTCGCAACCCTGCACCAAGGCGGTGCTCCGCAGAACTTCTTCGACCAGCGTGGTGACAAATCGGTCAGCAACCAGGACCTGACCCATAACTTCGTGGTCAGCTACCTCTACGAGCTTCCTTTCGGAAAGGGCAAGCATTTCGCAAATCGTGGCGGCGCGCTAGACAAGGTCATCGGCGGATGGCAGATTGGTGGCATTCAGCGGTACGAAAGCGGCCAACCGCTCTCCTTCGGGTGCGCTACCGCTCCTCCGGGATGGTCGGAGTGCATTCGCTTCAATCAGGTGCCGGGAAGTTCGATTCTTAGTTCGGCATTCAGGAGCGGGAATTGGGATCCGGCGACGCAACCGGTCTTCAACGCGATCAATCTGCCAAATCACATCAACCCAATCGCCTTCGACGACCCGAACTCCGCCGCGAATCTTGCGGCTCGCAACACCTACGTGTTCGGAACTAACCCGCGGGTTTTCGGGGATATTCGAATGAAGCCTTATCTCTCGGAGGATTTCAGTTTCATCAAACGAACGAAGATTACCGAGGGCACGGACATCAACTTCCAGCTGACCATGATTAATGCCTTCAACCGGCATATCTGGAATCGTCCGGAAGATCTGAATCCGTACGATTCGACCACGCAGAACAACTCGTTCGGATTGATGCAAATCACGAACTTCAGCAATACCGGAGGTGGAAGCTACTTGCTTCTTCCTCGCAAGATTCAGCTTCAGCTGAAATTTGAGTTCTAACCTGCACTACCGCCCACTACGCCGGGCCGTCGGAAGACGGCCCGAGTTTTTGTGACTGGGTTCCCTGAGATAATCGCTCTCGTGAAGTTCGGCCAAAACTCAAAGAATTCCTTCCACAGAAAGCTAAGTTGGCTGGCCTGCACGTTCGTGTGCGTCGTGTTCGATTTGGCGATCGCGCAAGCAGTGTCGGCTCAGCCCCTGAATGCGGGAGGCGCCGTCGGGAATTCAAGTCACGCTCGCTTTACTGATATCACGGAAAGACTCGGAGTACGTTTCACTCAAAAAGCCTCTTCGACTTCCAGGAAATATTTATTGGAGACCATGGGATCGGGTGTCGCACTGTTTGACTATGACAACGATGGCCGACTCGACATCTTCTTTGCGAATGGAGCGCGCATCGACGACCCCATGCCACCCGATGCAAAGCCGCGAAAAGATGGATCGCAGTACTGGAATCGCCTTTATCACCAGAGGGCCGATGGTTCGTTCGAAGATGTGACCGAGAAAGCAGGTTTGGCTGGCACTGGATATTGCACCGGTGTGGCTGTCGGCGACTTTGACAATGATGGCTATGACGATCTCTTCGTTGCGGGTTATGGTCGAAGCACCCTTTATCACAACAATGGAAATGGGACATTTACCGACGTGACAGACAGCGCCGGCGTAGCGGGTTCCGGTTGGGCAACCAGTGCGGCCTGGTTTGATTACGACAATGATGGACGGCTCGACCTGGTGGTCACCCGCTACCTGGAATGGAAGTTCGACGACATCTATTGCGGCGAGCGCCGGGAGGGCTATCGGTCGTATTGCCATCCCGACATCTTCAAGCCGGTTTCTGTGCTGCTTTACCACAACGACGGGGGTGGCCGGTTCACCGAGGTGTCGCACAAAGCGGGTGTTGACAAGCCGATGAAGGGATTGGGAGTCGCCATCGCGGATTACGACCAAGACGGGTGGCCGGATTTCATTGTGGCGAACGACTCGGTGCCCGAAGCACTCTTTCACAACAAACAGGACGGAACGTTCGAAGAAGTTGCACTCACCTCGGGTGTGGCGCTGGATGGAGGCGGGGCAACGTTCGCAGGGATGGGAGTCGATTTCGCAGACTACAATAACGATGGCTGGCCGGATATCCTAATTACTGATCTGGCGAACCAGCGCTACAGTCTCTACGCAAATGGTGGCGATGGGACATTCGACTACGCCACAAACGCAACGGGCCTGGGAGCGATCAGCCTGCTGCATTCAGGATGGGGCGTGCGCTTTCTGGACTATGACAATGATGGCTGGAAAGACCTGTTCATCGCCCAGGCGCACGTGATGGATAACATCGAAACAAGGGAGCCTCATCTGCACTATCGTGAGCCTCCGCTGTTGCTTCGTAATGAAAATGGAAGGCAGTTCATCGATGTTTCCGGCCAAGCGGGTTCCATCTTTCAGCAGCGCTGGGCCGGCAGAGGGTTGGCCATCGGCGATATCGATAATGATGGAAGGGTGGACGTCGTGATCACATCAAACGATGGTCCTGCTTGGATATTGAGGAACGAGACAGAGACGCAGAGTCACTGGCTGACCCTTAAGCTGGTTGGCGTGAAAAGCAATCGAGACGGCATCGGCGCACAGGTGGAGATCGCAACAGAGCTTGGCAAGCAATATGCGACGGCGACCACCGCCAGCAGTTATCAGTCGTCCAGTGATTCCCGTGTTCACTTCGGGCTGGGAAGTTACGCCAAAGTGAGTTCAATTCGAATCCGGTGGCCCAGCGGCATTGTTCAGATTCTGCCTGAAACGAGGGGCGATCAGATTCTGACTGTCACCGAGAGTGCGACCTCTAATAAGTGACATCAAACTTATGTTTTGGAAGATCAGCATCACAATACTGGCGGTTGCATCGTTGTCCACCGCCCAGTCGTCTGATTTCGAAAAGGCGAGTGCTTTGTTTCAGCAACGGCAGTGGACAGAAGCGTCAGTTGCATTTGCAGAGGTGGAGAAAAAAGAGCCGGGACAGACGGACGCGCTGCTGTTCGAAGGCAAATGTCTGGTCAATCTTTCGAAATTTGAGGAGGCAGATCAGGCTCTGCAAGGCTATCTAAGGGCACATCCCAAATCCGATGACGCTGACTACCTGTTGGCCTACGTGCGCTTCAGGGAAAACCGTCCGAAAGAATCACTTGAGTTGATGCATGAAGCCACAGCGTTGAAGCCGCCCACTGCAGATGATTTGAAGATTGGAGCCCTCGATTACGTTTTGATGGGTGATTTCGCAGATGCAGCCCGGTATCTCGAGGAGGCTCTGCGAATGGCGCCGGATAACTTGGAAGCTCGCTATCATCTCGGGCGAGTCCTATACCACGAGAACCGATTCGATGATGCCATCGCCGCATTTCGCCAAGTGCTGGAAAGAGATCCCGGCAATGTAAGAGCGCAGGACAATCTCGGGCTGTGCTTCGAGGGCAAAGACCAGATGGAGGATGCTGCTTCTGCGTACCAGAAGGCGATCGAACTGGATCAAAAATCTCTGACCCATAGCGCCCAGCCTTATCTCGACTTCGGCACGTTGTTGATTAAGACCAGCCGCGCCGAGGAAGGAATCGCTGTCCTGCAGAAAGCCGCAGTGATTGATCCGAAGTCCGCGCAGGTTCAGTATCAACTCGGAAAAGCGTTTTTCGATCTGCATCGTTACCCTGAAGCCCAGCACGCGACCGAAGCAGCGGCACGACTGGATCCCAAGGACTCCCCGACCCATTACTTGCTGGGAAGAATTTACCAGCGCCAGAACAAGCAAGATTTATCGGCAAAAGAATTTAAATTGACCGAAGAGTTGAGGCAGGCGCAAGAAGCGGGGAGTGGGATGGCTTCCGGAATGGGCAAACGGTGAAAGAGACCTGCCACCAAGAACGACCTTCATGAACCGGATCACAGCAGCTATCGCCCGAACGGGCCTCGCAGTCCTGGTTGTTGTTCCCTCCACGACGTTGACGGGATTCGGGCAGACCCAGCCTCCGCCACCTCAATCAGCTACTCAAAACGGAAATCCGGCGCTGTTGCGGGAAGCGGCGAAGGCCATCACCGCGGGAGACTACCAGCTTGCTGAAGTGGAGTTGCGAACGATTCTGCAGACGTCTCCGCGGGACTACCGTGCGCTGAACTTTATGGGCATTTTGCGCGCACAGCAAAAAAGGGAGCCGGAAGCCGAGGCCTTCTTCAAGCAGGTGATCGAGATCAAACCGGATTTTCCCGGAGGGCATTCTTCGCTTGGCCTTCTGTATATGCAGATGGGGAAGCGGGAAGAGGCGATCGCACAGCTGCGCGAGACGCTCCGACTCGATCCATCACGCACCGATGCACGTGATTCCTTAGTACAGTTATGGACAGCCGACGCCGGGGAAGCCCTGAAAGCCGACAATCCCGAGAAGGCTCTCGCTTCGTTGCTACAGGCACGCAAGCAGAAACCTGAAGATCCCGACGTGGAGTATCGGCTCGGGATGGTCGCTCTTCGGATGTCCTTATTCGCTGACGCATCTGAAGCTTTTCAGAGCGTCCTCGTTTTAAAGCCTGACGATGCCGCCGCTCTATACGGGCTCGGCCGAGCACAGATTGGAGAAGCGAAATTCCCTGAAGCGAAAACTTCGTTTGCCAAATACGTGCAACTGCATCCGGACGATGCGTCGGGACAGTTTGCCCTGGGACTGGTTTTGCAAACACTCCAGGAAACGGAGAGTGCGCGACGCTGTTTTCAGCGATCTATCGAACTCCGCCCTTCGCAAACCGAATCCTATTTCCGGCTGGGACTGCTCGATCTGGATCAGAACCGCCTAGATGAAGCGGAAGCCAACTTTCGAACCACGCTGAAACGCGATCCGAAGCACGCCGGAGCGCTCACTGGGTCAGGGCGGGTTGCGTTTCAACGGAAGAACTACGATGAGGCTGCGCGAGAATTGCGTGGGGCGATTGCCAGTGACCCCTCGCTGCGGGAGGCGCACTATTATCTCGGTCTCGACTATGCTCGGTTGGGACAGACGGAGGAATCCGCAAAAGAGCTTGAGGTCGCGACCAAGCTGGAGCACGAAGAGGTCGAGCGTCATCAACATGCGTTGAAAGTGCTCGACCTGGAAGACTCTGCTGTGCCTAGTTCTGATCCTGTGAAATAAAGTGTTTCGATCTCGGTGGTCGGTTCTCACCTTGATTTCCGCGCGTCATTGGCTGGCGCCATCTCCTCCTTCGAGTGCAACGTGCGGCCAGCCGTCCTGCCAGGAGATTGTGGAGATCTGTAGCCACGCCTGACCCGTCTTGCCGTCATATGCGTGATAAACCATGATGTCCCCGTCCTTTTGTTGAAGGATGGATTCTCCTCCCGGACCAATCCAGCGCTTGTTTCCAACGAGCAATGGAGTCCCGCCACCTTCCATCATGGGAATGCCCTTTTCGTCGACGTAAGGCCCGGTAACATTGCGAGAACGGCCGATCATAGTTTTGTAATTGCTCTTTGTTCCGCGACAGCAGAGATCCCATGAGACGAACAGGTAGTAGTAGTCCTGGTGATGGACGACGAAAGGCGCTTCGACCGCCTGCCAGTCTCCCGGGAGACCGGGAGGATTTGGGGGAGGGTTCGGCGGACGCTTGCGGTTGGCAAGGGAGTAGAGCTTCGTGTCTTCGCTTGCGAGCAACCCGGTCTTCGGATCGATGCGGCGCATCTTGATTCCGGACCAGAAGCTGCCGAAGCTTAGCCAGCCACGGCCTTGGTCATCAAAGACGATGTTTGGATCGATAGCGTTGAAGTCGTCTTCAAGACGGGAACGAAACACGAGTCCGCGATCGATCCACTGAAAATCCGGGCTTTTGGGGTCGAGTGTCTTATTGGTGACGAGCGCAATGCCCGAGGTGTTTTTGCCGAATGCGGAGAAGGCGTAGTAGATGTGAAATTCACCGTTGAAATAGGAAGGATCAGGTGCCCAGAGTTCTTTGGTCTCCGGACTCGCTTTTTTGATCCAGTCGGGTATCTTCGAAAACACGTAGCCACAACGCTTCCAGTGATGCAGATCCTGCGAGCAGCGAATCGGGAGTTCGCCGGTTCGCTCCGGTCCATTGTTGGTTCCGAACAAGTACCACGTGTCGCCATCTTTGATGATGGAGGGGTCGTGGGTGTACTGAACGTCCCCCTCAAGCTGGAGAGCTTGCGGGCAATCAGCAGCGGCAGAAACGGTTGAACCAATCAGCAGTATCAAGGACAGGGAAAGGGTCAGGAGACGAGGCATGGCATCCCTTTGCAAGTTGGAATAAGGCGCGTCATTGCTGTGGGTAAACGTTTACCACACTAGCCAGCCTGCCTCCTCGTGTCAATCGCTAGTTTTGAAAAAGCGCGTCCGCGAACTGTCGAGAAGGCGACACAATTAAACGATCTCCTCCCACGGCCGAGATGCCGAGCGTCCGGGCGGAACAATTCCATATTTGAGATCGAGAAATTCCTGAAGTTCCGCCGGCAACACGGCAGCCAGTTCCTGCCAGGTGAGAAGTTTGCATCGGGTCTTGAGGTCTGTATCGATCACGCATTGCAGAATTTCGTACCACGCGTCTTTCAGGTCGGGTCGGCGTTCATCGAGCAGAACACAGAATGAACAGTCCAATTCGTGAGCCGCAAGCACGTTGCGAATCAGTTGATAGGAAACGTACTCGCCCTTGTCGGTTCTGGGCAGTTGCTTGCGATTGAAGACGATTTCGAGATCCCGATATGCTTCCACAATCGCCGCCTTTTGAATCTGAAAATCACCTTCCGTAAGCTTGGACTCAAGGAGAAGAAATTTGACCTTCAGATCGATTTCGGTACGATCCGTTCGGCCATTCATGCGTGGAACACGGGCTCTGAATCCGAATTCGGGTAAAATGGAAAAATCCACTCCAAGAAGAGCGGAAAGGGAAGGCGTCGTTGCTCTCGGGTGACAAAAGATATTCATTAGAAGCGCGTCGGAACTCATGGACGAGTCGAGTTCCTTCCAGCCACGATCGTTTTGCGGGAGCGAACGGCGAGCGTGAGTGTGAACCTTCTCCAGGCGACGGCTCCAAGCCGAGCGTTTGAGTATGGCCCCGTAGCTGGCATCCATGAAATTTCCATGGCGACCCTTGTCGGGTAGCGCCTCGTAGATCACCACGGGCTGTTCTCCGTAGCTGACTACATGTGCGAGGTTCCGGCTCTTGGCAAAAGCCAAGTTCCGAAGCCGAAGCTCGTGGCGTAGCAGACCGCAGTAGGAACCCTCAAAGTTGACCATCGGGTCTATTTTCGTGCTGAAGCCTCAGGAAGAGGTTTCCACTCCACTGGTTGGTCGAACAGAGGATCCAAATCGAGTGGCTTCTTTTTCTGATCTTTTTTTCTTATCTCTGGAATTTTAATTTTTTTGGCGACTGTGTCGATATCTGCCCGCCTCGCTCGTCTTACATATAAGGGCGGAAAAGCAGAAGCAGAAAAGGTGGGCAGCTCATGGGAAACTCAGCTCGAAAGTCGCGGATTTCTGAACATAACAAATAGGGCTGGATTACCAAATGCTGACCTCAGAGTCTGCGAAATCAGAATCTTTTTGCGGGCAAATTGAATCTGATCAACGAAGTGCGGGGTCTGCACTTTCCCTAACATATTTGTACACATAGGTTTAGCTCGGAGGGGTTTCGATGGTAAGACGGATGTTGCTTATGTTGGCGGTAGTAGCCGCCATCATCGCAGGCTTGGGGTTCATGAAATACCGGCAGGTGGAAACCGCGGTGCACGCCGCTGCGTCGTTCTCACCTCCACCGGAAGCCGTGACAAGCATCGTAGCCAGGCAGGAGCATTGGCCGGCGACGATGGGCGTCATTGGCACGATGGAAGCGGTGCAAGGTGTCACGGTAAGCGCCGATCTTCCGGGAATAGTAGCCAAGATCAATTTTGAATCAGGGCAGTTCGTAAAGAAGGGCGACGTGCTAGTGGAGCTGGATACCCGCCAGGAGGTCTCTCAGCTGGCAGCGCTGGATGCGCAGCGCGATCTTGCCAAGATCAATTTCGACCGCAGTCAGGAGTTGGCCAAGCAGGGCGTGATCTCGCGTCAGGACTACGATCGGGCGATCGCCGACCACAAACAGACCGAGGCGAATGTCGCTGAGACGCAGGCGACGATCGAGCGCAAGACGATTCGCGCGCCTTTTTCCGGGGTCCTGGGAATCCGCAAGGTCAATCTGGGACAGTACCTGGCGGCCGGTGCTGCGATCGTGCCGCTACAGGCTTTGAATCCGATATACGTGGATTTCGGTGTACCTCAACAGGAAGCCACGAAAGTTCGGGTTGGTAGCAACTTGCGTGTGGTTTCTGAGGATTTGGCCGGGCGGCAGTTCGGTGGCAGGGTTACCGCTCTGGACTCCGTCGTCGATCAGACTACCCGCAACCTCCAGGTGCAGGCGACGTTGCCGAACCCGGAAGGCAAGCTGAAGCCAGGGATGTTCGTCCAAGTGGAGTTCGGCGTCGGAGTGAGCCGGGATGTAGTGACCCTGCCGGCGTCGGCGATTAGCTATGCGCCGTATGGGGATTCGGTGTTTGTCATCGCTGAAATGAAAGATCCGAAGGGCCAAACCTATCGCGGGGTTCGGCAGCAATTTGTGAAGGTGGATGGATCTCGCGGAGACCAAGTGGCTGTTGTGTCAGGCGTAAATCCTGGGGATGAGGTGGTCACCTCGGGCGTGTTCAAACTGCGCAATGGCGCTGCCGTCACTGTCAACAATAAGGTTCAACCCGAGAACAATCCGGCGCCTAAGCCGAGCGATAGCTAATCGAGGACAGAGCATGAAGTTCACAGACCTATTTGTAAGACGCCCGGTCCTAGCGATCGTCGTCAACCTGGTGATCTTGATTGCGGGCCTGCAGTCGATTCGATCCTTGAGCGTTCGGCAGTATCCGCGGAGCGACATCGCGGTCGTGCAAGTGACGACCGTGTACGTGGGGGCGAATGCGGACCTCGTGCGCGGTTTCATTACTACGCCACTGGAGCGCGTCATCGCCGCCGCGGATGGCATCGACTACATGGAGTCATCGAGCGCTCAGGGACTCAGCACTATCACGGTTCATCTGAAACTGAACTACGACACCAACGCTGCTCTCACGCAGATTCAGGCGAAGGTGGCGCAGGTCCGCAACGATCTGCCTCCCGAGGCGGAGGCTCCGGTCATTGATCTGCAAACGGCCGACAATCAGTTTGCAGCCATGTACCTGGGATTTTCCTCGAGCGATCTGGATCAGAACCAGATCACCGATTATCTGACTCGCGTGGTGCAGCCCAAGCTCAGCGCCGTCAGTGGTGTACAGCGCGCGGACATCCTGGGTGATCGAACCTTCGCCATGCGAATCTGGCTCAAGCCAGACCGGATGGCCGCTTATGGCATCTCGCCTTCCGCTGTGAAAGATGCCCTGGCGCGGAATAACTATTTGTCCGCAGTCGGCAGTACTAAGGGTTCGATGGTTTCGGTGAACCTGGTTGCCAATACCAATCTGAAAACGCCTGAGGAATTCCGGCAGTTGGTGATCAAGCAAGACAATGGCGTCGTTGTGCGGCTAGGCGAGATCGCCGACGTCGTACTGGGCGCGCAGAACTATGAACAGGACGTCAAGTTCAACGGTGAGACGGCGACCTTCATGGGCGTCTGGGTGTTGCCGACTGCGAACTCGCTCGAGGTGATCAAGCAGGTCCGCGAGACCATTCCCGGAATCAGAGCGCAGCTCCCTGCGGGAATGAAAGTCGGGATTCCCTACGACTCGACGGCATACATCCAAGACGCGATCAATGAGGTTCTCAGCACGCTGTCGGAGACGTTGATCATCGTAGTCATCGTGATCTTCCTGTTTCTCGGCTCGTTGAGGTCGGTGTTGATCCCGGTGGTCGCGATTCCAATCTCGTTGATCGGCGCTGTATTCCTCATGCTGGCGGCGGGCTTTACGATCAACCTGCTAACACTGCTGGCGATCGTATTGTCTGTGGGACTCGTGGTGGACGACGCCATCGTCATGGTGGAGAACGTTGAGCGCCACATTCACATGGGCAAGACGCCGAAGCAGGCGGCAATGGATGCCGCTCGCGAACTGGTCGGCCCCATCATCTCGATGACGATTACTCTGGCGGCTGTGTACGCGCCCATCGGCATTCAGGGCGGCTTGACCGGCGCTCTGTTCCGCGAGTTCGCCTTCACGCTGGCTGGCGCGGTGATTGTCTCCGGAATCGTAGCGTTAACGCTCTCGCCCATGATGGGATCGAAGCTGCTTCGACAGGGTGCGAGTGAGCGCGGCTTTGCTGGCTTCGTCAATCGCCAGTTTGAGCGCATACGCCAGTTCTACATGCGCAACCTGGTGGGAACGCTCCACTACCGCCCCGTGGTGCTTGTGCTGTGGGCGATCGTTGCTGCGTTGATGATCCCGTTCTATATGTTTTCGCAAAGGGAGTTGGCGCCCGCCGAAGACCAGGGAGTCGTGTTCGGTGTCATCCAGGCTTCGCCGAACTCCACGATCGATCAGACAAACCTCTACACCAAAGAGGTATACGACGTCTATCACTCGTTCCCGGAGAGCGAGAGCATCTTCCAGATCACGAGTCCAAACGGTGGTTTCGGCGGCATGGTGACTAAGCCGTGGAGCGAGCGCAGCAAAACTGCCCAGCAGTTGTTGCTCGAATCGGCGGGACGCCTGTCAAAGCTGGCGGGTGTTCGCGTGATTCCGCTGACGCCTCCGCCATTGCCGGGCGGCGGCGACTTCCCGGTGGACTTTGTGATTGCGTCTCCGGGTGAGCCGCAACAGCTGGTTTCTTTCGCCAATCAGCTGGTGCAGAAGGCGATGACCAGCGGCATCTTTATCTATGCGGACTCTGACTTGAAGTTTGACCAGCCGCAGGCAGAGGTTGTGTTCGATCGCGACAAACTGCGCTCGCAGGGTGTGGACCTGAGCCAGGCGGGGCAAGACCTTTCCACACTGCTGGGCGGCAATTATGTAAACCGCTTCAGCATTCAGGGACGCAGTTACAAAGTCATTCCTCAGGTCAAGCGCGTTGAACGACTGACGCCAGATCAGTTGTCGCAGATCTACGTCACTGGCTCGCAGGACAAACTAGTTCCCCTGTCGACGTTTGCGAGTCTGAAAACAACGACCGAGCCTCGGGACCTGAAGAAGTTCCAACAGCTCAATGCGGTTCGAATCCAGGGGGTGGTACCTCCCGGAGTTCCCTTGGATAAGGCGCTGACCCTTCTTGAAGACGAAGCGAAGAAGATCCTGCCGCAAGGCTTTACCGTTGACTATGCGGGTGAATCACGGCAGCTGCGAGTCGAGGGAAGTAAGTTCCTCGGAACGTTCTTGCTGTCGGGCATTTTGATTTATCTCGTGTTGGCGGCTCAGTTCGAAAGCTTCCGCGATCCGTTCATCATTCTTGCCGGATCTGTGCCATTGGCAATTTCGGGAGCGCTGCTGTTCTCATTCATGGGCTTCACGACGCTGAATATCTACAGTCAGGTCGGATTGATCACGCTGGTCGGTCTGGTCTCGAAGAACGGTATTCTGATTGTGGAGTTCGCCAATCAGCTCCAGGAGATGGGCAAAGAGAAGATGGCGGCCATTGTTGAGGCGGCTACGACGCGATTGCGCCCCATCTTGATGACGACTGCAGCGACGGTGATCGGTCACTTCCCACTGGTTCTGGCAAAGGGACCAGGGGCTGGCGCCCGTAACAGCATCGGCATCATGTTGGTCAGCGGAATGATCATCGGAACGGCGTTTACTCTGTTCGTGGTGCCGTCGATCTACATGTTCATCGCCAAGACGCATGTCCACTCCGAAGAGTTCGAGGAGAGCGAGCGACAAGAGCTCGGGGAGCCGGTCGACGCCGTGGCGTAAGGTCTTCGTAAGAGAGCGTCCAGTTTACTTTGTCTCCGAGCCGCCGATTGCTGGCGGTTTCGGAGACATTTTGCGTGCGAGATCGTCTTCGCTGTGCTGATGGATCTTCTTGACCTCGCCGAATTCCTTCTCTGATTCCGCAATCTTCCCCATCGCGCGATAGACGCGTCCCAAGCGAAAATGCGCATCTGGCTCGTCAGGATCGAGCTTGATCGCGCGTTGAAATGCAGAAATCGCCTCCGAGTACTTTTTCTGTTCGGCTAGCAGCGCACCAAGATCAACATAGGCAATTCGCAAGTCGGGTTTCAGCTCAATCGATTTTCGCAACAAGGGAAGGGCTGCCTCTGGATTGTGCTTCATGTCGATGTCGCCGAGATAGGCCCAGGCCTGTGCATGTTGCGGATCATTCTTGAGTTCGGCATGGAATTCCTGTTGCGCTTCATCGAAGCGGTGCGACTTCCAGTAGAGATAGCCCAGGCCAAAGTGAACGTTTGGTTCGTTAGGGGATGTCTTCGCAGCCATTTCGAATTCTCGGATCGCCTCCGGTGTGCGTGACAAACCGTCGAGAGCCTCTCCCATGAGCATGTGGGCACTCGCAGAGTTTGGGTCTTTTTGCGCAACCTCGCGGAATTCATCAAGAGCGCAAGAATAGTCCTTCGCCCAAAGACAGCTTTGTGCAAGCGCTTGGTGCAGTTCGAGGTTGTCGGGTGCGCTCTTTGTTGCGATTTTCAGTTCGCGCGCGGCATCAGCGAAGCGGCGAATACCGTAGTAACTAAAGCCCAGGAGGATTCTCGCTTGGCTGCTGGTTGGATCGGCTGCCAAGGCAACTTTGAACGGCGATAGCGCAGCCTGAAAGTTTCCTTGTTTGAATTCAGCTAGACCCAGATTCAGAGAAATGCCCGGCAGACGTGGATTGATGGCCAATGCTTTTTTGTACGCTGACGCAGCTTCGCCGTATTTCTCCTCTTTCGACAGGACGACACCGAGACTGGCGTAAGCTTCTGCGTCATGAGGATTTTGGTTGATTACCGCGTGCCAGGCTTGCTCGGCCTCGGCCAATTTGCCTTGTTGCGCGAGGGCAATTGCATCGGAAGGAGATTGACCCAGTGCTGAAGTTACGAGGAAAATCGTGACCGCCCATGCGGCGGAGTAAATCTTCATCTTGCTAGCCTGCCAGCGTCATCAAAACAGAAAAAGTGCCAGCGCATGTGTACTCTGGATTCTATCGCGAATAAAAAAGGGCCTCGTTCGCGTAGCGAATCGCGACCGAGGCCAAGGGCGGAGCTTGCAAGAAGAACCTTCGAATCTTAGTAGATCACCTTCAGCCCCAACTGGAATTCACGCGGATCGAAAGCGCTGGTCACGTGTCCGAAATTACTCGCGCCGAAACTGGTGCTGATGCCTTGACCCGAACCGGGTCCGCCCTGGCCAGCTCCACCAAACTGCGTGTGGTTCCAGGTATTGAAGCTCTCCGCCCGGAACTCTACGCGGCTACCACGCGATTCGCTCAGGATGAACTGCTTGAACAGGGAGAGATTCCAGTTCTGCCGACCAGGACCACGGACGGCACCATAGGGAAGATCACCCCAAGTGCCGGCAGCCGGCGCCGCAAATGAGGCAGGATTGAACCACTCGTTGACTTTCTTCGGATAGGAGATCGGGCCCACACGATCGGGCCGGTTGGCAGCGTCCCCGCTAAAGATGCTGGCTACATTGTGGCCGCTCACATTTATGTTGAGCGGCACACCTGTCTGCGCACTCACGATGCCTGACAATTGCCATCCCCCGACGGTGGTCTTCAGGAAGCGATTCGAACTGTTCCGGAGGACGGGAATGTCGTAAACAAAGTTGACAAAGAAGATGTGGGTACGGTCGAAGAGCGATGGGCCAATGTCATATCTCCAGCCCGCGTATGGATTAAAGACCGAATCCAGATCAAAGCCATTTCCACCATTACCGGTGCTCGGATCGATGGCTCGGGAAAGCGTATACGCCCCCTGCAAGTACAGGTCGTGAGTAACTTGCCCGTGAATTTCGGTTTGGAGTGAGTTGTAGTGGCCGTTCTGGCCCGTGAACGCCATCTTAAGCGAGCTGAAGCCTTGGTAAGGGACCAGACCGTTGAACGCGGGCTGTACCCCCCCCGGACAGTTCGCCTTGTCCTGAAGGCAGGCCAACTGG
>Ga0210401_10004856_pt1 | contig 13938 bp, 34 predicted proteins | sample IncBWH32MmetaG_FD_150866 | JGI IMG/M metagenome (GOLD analysis project Ga0210401, IMG submission 150866) | Forest soil microbial communities from Barre Woods Harvard Forest LTER site, Petersham, Massachusetts, United States - Inc-BW-H-32-M | ecosystem: Environmental > Terrestrial > Soil >... | reverse complement strand
CATCGGGGTCGCTGACTTCGTCGCAGGCGTGGGCGTCGGGCAACATTCTGCAGCTCTCGAGCCTGAGTATCTCCATCCCCACCGCCTCATAGGTGGGGTAAACGCGATGCGTGGTCGGCGTGTGTGGCGGTTCTACTTCACCCACCACCAGATCTGGTTCCTCGGCGCTGAGCGCACCTACTACGTGACGTTCACATCCGAAGACCGGGCCAACTGGTGAACACGATCGTCCACTACGGAATCGACGCCAGCCTCGCGGTTCTTGCCACGGTCGGCGTTGGCGAACTCGCTGTCCTGGCAGCAGCAATTCTCTTCCCGCCCGATATCGAATTCGACTGGCCTGAAACCGAAGACGAAGGGAAACCGTGAACCACAAGTTCGGCCTCAAGCCGCCTCAACCCGGTGCGCTACCGCTGCAACTACGCAGCTACCTCACTCCGAGTCTGCTTCCCAGCGTCGAATCCCTCCCCGCCAAATTCGGGCACGACAACCTGATAACCGATTGGGGTATGGATCTCAACGACCGAATCGGCGATTGCGCTGTCGCGTCCGCGATCCACACCACCCGCCTGTACGGTGCGGAAGCTGGCAAGACGTTCAACTTCAATGACAGCATTTCCCCGCAGAACAGCGCAGTTATCAACTACACCGCGGTAACCGGCTACCAGCCGGGGCCTGAATTGTACGACCCTGACGCATCACCGAACCCGACCGACCAGGGCACCGATATCGGTGCGCTCATGCGGTTTTGGCAGAACACCGGCATCGTCGATGCCGACGGCGATCATCATCCGATCATCGGCTTCGCCGGCCTCACTGCCGGAGACTGGGATGAATTCCTGATTGCGCTGCGACTCCTGCAGGTCGTTCAGATCGGAATTGCCGTACCCAACTACGCCGAAGCGCAGTTCGCGGACGGTCACTCGTGGCACGTGCAAGGCGGCTCGCAGAGCACCGTTGGTGGACATTGTATTCCGGGTGTGGCCCGCGATGCCGCGGGAACAGTCGACGCCGCCCACATTGTGACGTGGGGGCAAGACATCGTGATGGAGCGCCCGTTCTACGAGCGGTTCAACATCGTCGCCGCGGTCGGCTTCAGCGAAGAAATGCTAATCAATTTGCGCAGCATCGACGGTGTGGACGACCGGGCGCTACGCGCAGATCTGCAGCAACTCAACACAATCCGTGTCGCCGACGCGGCATGAGAACCCTTATCGGCGTGGCCGCAACTGTCGCGAGCCTGCCGATAGACGTGTGGCTGGCGATGCTCCTGTCGATCGGGATCGACGCCGCCGCAGACAAACTGAACAGACTGGGGGTGACGTGGTGACGGATGCACACGACCAGAAGGTAACCCACTCCTACACGGTTCACTATCCTGCGCACGAGCCGCGTAAGTCGGATAAGCATTACGCGGACTTCCACGCATACCGGCGCGCACACATCAAAACTGCGAAGTGTGCGTTCGCGGAACGCACCGGCGACGAGTCGGAATGCGGCGGCGTACTCGAGCTGCATCACTCGCATGTGGAGTTCGCGATGCAGAACGGCATCGCACTCGAACGCCTGGAGCGCGAATACCCGGGGATCTCCAACCCCGACGAGGTCGGGGCCTGGGTCGAATCCGGTAAAAATCTCACCTTTTATTGCACCGCACATCACCGCGGTCCTGGCGGCGTACACGTCTCCAGCTCAGCGGATTTCGAGGCCGAGCATTTCGTGAAGGGGCTGATCAGTGAATGAGGCAGCACAAGAATTCCTCGTCAACCCCATCATCTGGATCTACGCCCGCCTCTGGCGTTGCGGCCTGATCGAAGTGAATAAATGATCGGGTTTGAACGCGCCAGCCGGATCCGCGCAGGCGTCCTCGGAGCATCGGACGGCATCGTGTCTGTCTCGGCGATCCTGTTCGGGATGGCCGCCGCACACACCGGCTGGTACGAACTCCTCACCGTCGCCCTGGCGGGAACTATTTCGGGTGCGCTGTCGATGGCGGTCGGCGAATACGTGTCCGTGTCCGCGCAAGACAACAGTGTGGGCAGCGCAACAAAGGTCAGCCCATTCGGTGCGGCGCTAGCCTCTGCCGGGTCGTTTGTGGCGGGGGCAGCACTGCCAGCCGTCGCGATCCTCGTCTCACCCAACCAGATTCGGCTACCCATCACCGCGGCTGCCGTGCTTCTGGCTCTCACACTGTGCGGCTACATCTCCGGCCATCTCACCAACACCACTCAGACAAGCCGAAACATTCTCCGCGTCGTTGTTGGCGGCGCACTCGCCCTCGCCATCACCTACTGCGCCGGCCTCATCGCCGGATAAAGAAGGAACATCAATGTCAGTTTTACAGTCCAGCGTCAATTGGGTGCTCGCCCAAGCCAAAGCGCGGCTCGGCGACGACTACGTCTACGGCGGCGTCTACTCCCCAACAGACCTATCGCAGGGTGCTGACTGCTCAGGCGTGGTCGGCTGGGTCCTCGAGGCACTGACAAAGACACCAGCCAATATGTCCTGGGCGCACAACGTCAGCACCGAAAGTTGGTACTACGACTATGGGAACGACACCCCGGCCGCGCCGGGCACCGTCGGCCCCTACGGGACTATCGCCGTCGCAAACCTTTCCGACATTCCCGCTGATGCCGCACTCACGATCAACATCATGCACGGCGGCGGCGGAGAAGACTCCCACACCAACTGCGTTGTCCCACTACCCGGCTCACTCCCGTATGAGGGTGTCATCGTCGAGTCCAACGGGGACGCCGGCAGTTGCACCAACGGCACCGGCGGCAACCCCTCCAACGCGAGCCTCTGGACCGACCACTATTTTCTGCCCGGCCCGTGGATCATGGACGTGCCACCAGGCGCAGAACCGCCCGCGCCGCCCGCTGGCCACGCCTACACCGTAGAGCCAGGGGATACATTATCCGGCATCGCCGAACGCTTCGGCGTCACGACTGCGGAGCTGATCACGGCAAACGGCATCATCAACCCTGACCTGATTGATGTCGGGCAGGTGCTGAACATCCCATGACCATCTTCTACCCGGATGTCTCCAATCTTCAATGGAATTCCGACGACGAGCTGGTCGACTTCCTCGCTCAACTACACCCCGAAGGCTTTGGCGGCGTGGTGCACAAAGTCTCTGAGGGCAACTACTACAGCGACCCGTATTGGCAGACCTGCCGAACATGGTGCGAACAAAACGACCTGAGTTGGTTGGGCTACCACTACGTCACCACCGATGACCCCAACACCCAAGTCGCGGTATGGAGCGCCAACAACGGCGGACCAAACGCCATGCTCGACTTCGAAGCCAACAGCGGTGACATCAACAACGTTTGGAACGTCGTCAACGCTTTCAACAATGCCGGGGTGAACGTCTCGATGGCGTACATCCCGAACTGGTACTGGGGAGAGATCGGCTCACCGGATCTGTCCGCGCTTGCGGCTAACCAGATTTCGTTGATCTCCTCAAACTATCCAGGCGGGTCGGGATACGCCAGCGCAATCTACGCCAACGCCGGCGGCGACAGCGGTCCCGGCTGGAACCCCTACGGGGGAGCCACACCGACAGTGTGGCAGTTCACCGATTCCGCCAATGTCGCTGGAATCGCCGTGGACTGCAACGCATACAACGGTGCAGGGCCAAATCTCGATGCCCTGTTCACCGGCAACGTTTTCTAACCCAACCCCTATATAGGAGAAAAATGACCGCTGACCAAGATGTTGACAACGCCGGCAACGGCACCGACGGCACCGCCGCACTACCCTACGCGCTCGTGGCGATGCTGTACGACGCCAACCTACTGGGACTTGGCAAGGATTACGCCTACCCGGAGACCGCTAACACGACGTCGTCGCGGTGGGACCAAATCACCACACTCGCCAAGGTTCTCACCCGCACCCACACTCATGCTGACGGCAACACCTACGACCTGTTCGACGCCGTGCAAACCTGTCTGAAGTGGGTTCTGTCGCAGAACCTTCACATCAACGACGACGAGGTCAACTCGGTGAACCATGTGAAGCAGGGCTCATGACCTCAGGTTTGTGGCCGTCGATCCGCGCCCAAGCTAACGGGCTGCCCTTCACACCCGCCGGATACTTCTACGCCGTGGACGGCACCGCGTATGCGGGCTGCCCGGCACCACCACAACCGCTCATCAACGACGGCACCGGCTACTGGTGTGGTTTCTCGTCGGGCATGGTTGGCGGAATGATCAACACCCAGGACGGCTTGTGGGCGTCACGGTGTATCGGCTACCCGGCCGCGACACTGCCGATGTGGCCATCCGTGCAGGATGGTCGCGCCATGCTGGTCGCGGCGATACAGGCTGATGCTGCAGCGTATCTGGCGGCTAACGGCTCCTACACCGGCTTCGCGATCGCAGGGTCGGGCTACAGCCAGGGCTCAATGGTGTGGGACCAAGTGTGGGTGGAGGACTTCGTCGCCCCCGGCGGGGTGTTGAATTACCTGCTGCCGTACGTGTACCGGATCTATCAGTATGGTCATGTGTTCCGGACGCCGGGTATCGCTTGGGGCAACGCCCTCGCGGGTTTGCCTCAGAGCCTTCCGGTTGATGGTGTGGAGACAGGCGGCATCGGCGCCGCCCTCGATTTGACTGAGGCGCAAACCAACTACGTGTCCCCAGTCGGAACCCCAGTCATCTACTCGTGCGCTAACGCCGGCGATATCTACTCCGCGTGTGAGGTCGGTTTGAACCCGTGGACGGCTATCGCTCCCGAAGGGTTCATTGCGGATCTGTTCTACAAGGTGGTCATGCAGCCAACGTTCATTGACGTGGTTGAGGTCGCCGAAGTGTTGGAGCACCCACTGGCTGGAATTGTTGAACTGTTCCGTGTGATGCAGTTCTTCGCTGAGGGTGTTAACGCGCCGCACTACGAGTACTTCCCGCAGATGGATGCGTGCATCAACGACGCGCTGGCTTTGGGGAATTCGTTGCCGCACGCGTCTGGTGTCTGATGTCTGTTGAGTGGCTGGATCATCCTGTAGATAAGGATTATTCGGCGGCAGCGCGGTTTCTGTCGCTGATGTGGGGGCCGGCCGTAACTTCGGATGCGGTGTTGTCGTTGCAGCAGGCCCCGGTAACGCAGCGGCGCGCGAATGACATTCTCCGTGCTGCCGGTTTGGAGGCGCGGCCGAAGTCTGATCCGTCGGTGCGTAAGGATTTCGACCGCATCAAAGCGGGGACGCAGTTGTCCCCGGTGCTGCTTGTGGCTGACGGTAACCGTTGCGTCATCGCGGACGGCTACCACAGAGTCAGCGCTGTCTACCACTATGACGAGGACGCCGACATTCGTTGCGTCCTCACATATCTGCCCCAATGACGGGTAAAACACAAAACAAAGATCGAAAGGAAAGATCATGGCTTTAAGCTTCTCGGAGGTTGTCTCCAAGGTTGAGGCAGTGCTGCCGAAGGTATCGTCCGGCATCGCCGAACTGCAAGAGGTGTTGGCGGTTGTCGACGAGTTCCCCGAGTTCCCGGCTGAGGTCAAGGCTGACCTGAAGCTTGCGGGCACCGGGTTGGATGACGCGGCGAAGGTTGTTGCTGCGCTCGAAGGCGTGTTGGCGAAACTGTAATGACATCTGCGCGCAGGTTGGGCACCACGTTCCTGGCGCATACGGGTGAGAACACGGTAGCCACCGCCGCATATTGCGCGGCGGCTGTGATTTCCGTTGAGGGATGGCATCACCTGCCCACCGCTGCTGCGGCGGCAGGTTATGCCTTCCTCGGAGCTCTCGCATCCCGTCGCGTCGGCCCAGGCAAGCAGAACGGCACAGCATCATTCCTGCCGTCCGTCGTTGCCTCCGGTAAGGCTAAAGGCTAGTGGACGACGTGACCACCGAACCGGTTCCGGTCCCAATCACCGCTTCGGCGAAGTTCATCGCCCGCAGCGGTGCGATCTACTGGAGCTTCGCCGTCTGGACGGTGGCGCTAGGCGTTGTGCTGATGTGCGCGCCGGCGACCTGGTTCGGGCCGTCCTGGCACTACTTCCGCCACATGCCGCATAACGGTTTCTGGATGGGTGTCATCTGCACGGTGCTGGGAACGCTGCAGATGATTGTGCTGTCTCATGAGCAGTTCGATTACTTCAAGCTCGGAATCCTGTTCCTCCTCGCCGGTGTCGTGTTCTGGACGGCGGGCGTGACCCTCGGGGCAGAGGGCTTGTTGGGGCATCAGGGGTTAATGGAATGCCCGTTTATGTGCTACGTGGGCGCGCATAAGATCACCCACAGCGCGGTATTGCTGAATCACCACAGGCGTAAGCAGGGGCTTGATAAGTGGATTGAGAAGCAGCAATGAGCAACGCGTCGCCGTGGGCGACCATTGTGCTTGCGATCCTCTCCAGTGGAAGTATCTGGGGTTTCCTGCAATTCGTACTCAGTCGCCGCACGCGCAAGCAGCAGCACCTGAAGGACGCCGAGGCCCTCAACCAGGCCAGGCGTGTTGCGCGTGACGCCGAGGAGCAGCGCGTCGAATTATTGGCTGAGGCGCAGGCGACCGCTCAGCGGACTGCGTTGGAGTCGGCGGCGGAGAGGTTCGATTCGTTGGACAAGGATTATCGGGAATGCCGCGAGGGGTTGCGCGAGGTTCGGGGGGTTGCGTTCCTGCTGGTGGATGCAATGAATGTGATTATGAGTCGCGTCCAGGCAACTAAGGGCGCCGACGAATACACCGCTGTGTTGACGGCTGATGATGTGGGGAAGGCGCGGTTCGCGATTGAGCAGGCGCGTCAGCGTCTGTATTCATGACGCGTTGTGTGTGTGGCTGTTTGGAGTCGGATCATCACGCGACGGTGATGTCTGTGCCGATGACTGCTGGCCGGCCGTCGCCGTACAAGGTGATTGGGCAGCCGCTGATTTTTTTGGTCGATCCGAACGCTATTTATGAGTGTGAGCAGTGCAGCCAGTGTGGTTGCACTGTTTTCGAAGCCGATTTGGCTTCAACCACAACTGAATAACCCTCGGCCCCAAAAAGGGGGAGTACGTGCATGTCTCTTGCCGATGAACTAGCCAATGAGGAACCCAAACGTCCATCGATCGCCGCCGATTGGGTCGCCCAGTGGTATCCGACGTTGAGCGACGCCGACAAGGCAACGTTCGATCAGGCAATCGCCGACCCGCGCCAATCGTCGTCGGCGCTTTTCCGAGTGTGTAAGCGCCACGGATACCCGGGTAGTGATCCAATGTTCCGCAGATGGGTGGCGCAGCAGCGTGACGCTAGCTGAGGATTTGGGTAACGACCGTGAGAAGGTTTCGCAGGCAAAGGCGCCCACGGCGTCGACTGAGTGGGATGGCCAGCAGGGATACATCCAAACTGGTGTCGAGGGTGAATGTTTCGAGCCCAACGATTTCGACGCTATCTTGGAGCGGTTCGGATTCGACCCCGCCAGGGTGCAGATCGTCGGCAACCCTAGGATTTCCAGGTGGCAACGCTGGGACGGGGATTGGCTGTCTGCCTACCGGTTCCATCTCGGGCCACGCGCGCTGGCGTCGGCACCAGACATTGAGCACATTGTTCGTCGCGCCAGAGCGGAGCGCCGTCCAGGTACAGGCCCGCATTGGTTCGTGTTCCAAGCCGGGGACTTACAGATCGGGAAGCGTTCCCGTGACGGGTCGACGGAGGAAATCCTCGACAGATACGTGCGTAGTGTTGAGGATTCGGTGCGCGAGTTCGCGGCACTGAAACGCTACGGCATCGAAGGCATTCAGGTGTCGTTCCCCGGTGACTGCATCGAAGGCAACCAATCGCAGCAAGGTAAGAATCTGTGGTTGACGCAGGAAACGATCACCGAACAAACCCGGATCTTCCGCCGTCTGATCATGTACACGATCGACGCGTTCGCACCCCTCACTGGACGCGTCTTCGTTGACGTCGTAAACGGCAATCATGACCAGGCCCAACGCCAGCAGAACACCTATCCCGGTGATGGTTGGGCAACCGAGGCTGCTGTCAGTGTCAGCGATGCTTTAACGCTGAACCCGTTGGCTTTCGGGCACGTCGAGGTCAGAGTCCCCGAGAAGTGGTCCGGGCATATGACGGTTCCTGTCGGCGATACGTTGGTCACTGTCACGCATGGGCATCAGTGGCGGCGCAATAAGGCTATGGACTGGTGGGCCGCGCAGGCAGTCAACAATCAGCCCCCCGCCGCGAGTGCTGTGCTGCAGCACGGGCATTGGCATGAATGGCGTATTGAATCCAGCGCTGAGCGCATGGTCATAGGCAGTTCAACGTTCGACTGTGGAAGTGACTGGTACCGGGAGACGAACGGCGGCATGTCGCGCCGCGGCGGTCTCGTGTATCTGCTGCGTGCCGGCGAAGCATCACGGATGACGCTGGTATGAGTGAGTTGCGTTACTGCCTGCGCCTGTTCGGGTTCACCGTGGCGGAGCTGGTCGTCAACTCCGACATCGACAGCGACGAGGTTGAGGATGAACCGGAGATGGGTGGGGGTTCTGCCCACAACTTTGAACGGGACGCCGCCCCGCTGGACATCTATGAACGCTATGCGCCGTGGGAAGACGGATTCGGGTTCGGACCAAGAGTCAAGGGAGAATTGTGATGGATGATCCAGTTCGTGCTGCCCTACAACAGATTTGCGACGCCGAAGGGCATGGCTGGCAGGTCGCACACTACGCCATCGCCATCGGCCTCGAGCGCATGGGCGCCGGGGATGCCTCGGAGACAGGGATGTGGGCGGTGGCGCAAAAAGGGCAGCCCGACTACATCACAGATGGCTTGTTGGATGCGGCGATCAACCTGCGCTACACAGTGGTCGAAGAATGAGACTGCGGGCGGCCGATAAGGCGTGGCTGGTGTTAGCAGCTGGAATTCTGGCTTGGGACATTGTGTGTGAAGACGACGAGATGCTGACGGAAGCATCTAGACGATACGCGAAGGCCCATCCTGTTGTCGCGCATGCGGTTGTGGCGTCGGTGGCTTTGCATCTCACTGATCTGGTGCGCCCGCGGTGGGCGGATCCGATCCACATTATCGGGCTTGGGGTGCGGCGACTGAAGCGTGTGGCTGTGTGATGGATTTCGCGGCACTCCCGCCTGAAATCAACTCTGGCCGCATATATGCGGGTGCCGGGGCAGCACCACTATTGGAAGCAGGACAAGCATGGCAAACCTTGGCGCAGGAACTAACCTCGGCGGCATCCGATCACGTTGCAGTGGTAGGTGGGCTCACTGCTTCCTTTTGGATCGGCCCTTCGGCTGCGGCGTTTGCGGCGGCGTCGGGCAGCTTGACGTCGTGGTTGACGAGGACTGCAGAGCAGGCTGCACAAACTGCTGTACAGGCTGAGGCTGCAGCCGGGGCGTTTGAGGCTGCGTTTGCGGCGACGGTATCGCCGGCAGTGATCGCGGCGAATCGGGGGCAGTTGATGGTGTTGGTGGCGACGAATTTTCTGGGTGTGAATACGGCGGCCATCGCGGCGAACGAAGCGATGTATGGGGAGATGTGGGCGCAGGACGCCGCCACCATGTACGCGTATCAGGCGGAGAGCGCAGCGGCGACAGCCGCACTACCAACGTTCGTCCCGGCGCCGCAGGTGACGAATCCGACTGGTGTGGAAGCCCAAACGGCTGCGACCGCGCAGGCCACTACAGCGGCGTCGTCAAATCCGCTGCTGCAGTTCATCCAAACGCTGATCCCCGGCTTCACGCCAGGGCAGCCGCTGCAGAACCTGGCCGACCTACTGACGTCGCCGCTGTCGACGGCGTTCCTGTCGTCGGGGCCGTACCAGATCCCGACTGAGACTCTGGCGTTGCTCACTGGGCTATGGGGCATCAGCGCGGCGGCGACATTCCCCGGTGGCACAGGCGGTGTCGGTGGCGCAGGCGGCGCAACAGTTATCCCCGAAATCAAACCGACAGCAACAATCCCGCCGAAAACTACACCGACCGCGGATGCGAGGTTCGGCGCCGGCGAACGGATCGGGCGGCTGTCGGTGCCGCCGTCCTGGGCGGCCAACGCTTTGGGGGAACGTGCACCCACCATCACACCCCTACAGCCTCCCGGGCTCGGTCCTGCTGGCCGGTCGTGGACGCCAATGCCATTAGGCGGCCTATCCGCTGCCGGCACCGGTGGCGGCTCGAGGCAATCCAAACCAACCCCCGAATACGGGATCAAACCCGTTATCATGCCGCGGCATCCATGGGGCGGATAACACCTGATAACGCCGCCAACTGTCAGCCCCAGTTGTACAACGCGCACCAGACCTGATGGTGTTTGCCGTCCTGTTGCATACCGCACGGGCACGGCTCGGCGTCGTCGCGGCTGATCGCCAGGGCTGTCGGAAACGCAAGTTCGTCAAGGATGTTGAATAGGTATTCCAGCCGGATTACCTTTCCGAACTCGCCTAGATCATGCGCGTTGCACTCCACACGGGCCTTGATCGCGTCGATGTCTATCGTAATGTCTTCCTCCGTTGAGTACCGATAATCGGGCGATTCGTACGTTGGGTCGCTAATCACGGGGTTAGCGGTCTGGGCGGCGTGGGTTCCAGTAATGCTAGAAGGTCATCGGCGCCTACATATCTCACGCCGTCAATCACAACAGGGTTCTCCGCAAGATGTCGTAGAGCCACCCCGCGCACATACTCATTGGCCTCTCGCTGCGCCGAAGCGGCGTTATCTTGCGCTAACTGCGCGGCGTAGCCAACGATCGCATCGTGGTAGTTGGGAGCCTGCTTAAAAAGTCTCATCTTTCCTTCCATGATCGTCAACCATCGGTTAGCGGTCACCACTTGCCATTTCTGTCCCACCAGCGGGCGTACTTCTTAAAAAACTCCGGGTCGCTTGCTGGTCCAGCACCGTTGATGTCCCCGGTCTGGACTGTCTCGTAGTAGCCATCTTTCAGGCGTTCCGCTAGATCGTCGATGTCCATATGTCCGTTCGTTTCCTTCCTCAGACCTCTAATCGTCAAGTTTCGGTTCGGCGTTCTGATCTTGATAATGCGGGCCTTACGTCAAGCTGTCTGAAACGTTGTCGTGCCTTCTGGGCAGCGCATCTCATCGTCATTGGCGCTGCAACCGATGTGCTGACCGCGCCAGCTCCCGCAGTTGCCGCAGCGCCGTTCGGCGTACATCGGGTAGTAGGGGTCACATCGCTTGAGACTCATGCGATCCCTTGGAGTGCATCCTGGCGGCGGTGCAGGAAATTCATCGCTGTTACTCATGTGACTCCTTACCGATAATTGCGTGTTCGGTGTTCGGTCATTACCGAACGCTTTACCTACGGCAGACTTAAATGGCCGTCCGCTGACCGCGCAAGGCGGTTATCTGCGATCAGCTGCCAGTAGGTTTCTCTAACCATCGCTGGCGGATAATGTGCTGACACGGCGGTAATCACGCCTTCCACGGTGGCATCTGCATCCATCGCTGAAACCGTGTCGATGATGGCTTGGCCGATGGGGTCTTGTCGCCTCCGTGTCACCAGATCGGCGTGGACGTTGGTGACCTCACTTTTGCCGACCAATACATGACGTTGGCCGCCCGCGATAACGGAGGGCGACACTGCCATCGTTGACGTCTGATAATTCCACGTTGACGGACGTAACTTCTCTACCGGAATACCGGCCTCGGCCTCGGCGACTAGACGGGCGATCGTTTCTTCGTCTACCTCGTCCGGCAGTGGACGACCATCCAGGTTTGCGCGTTTCATCTTGTCCCGGCGCCGCCACAACTTCAGCCACCATAGACGGGCCGTGAACAGCTGCCAGCGCGTAGGGGGCGGTCCCCAATATCTTGGGTCAAGGTCATCTGTCATATCGTCGCCTTACGTCAGCCGTTCGCCTCGGTATGAGCGCGCGCCTGACCATCCCAAGCGGAGGATTCTGGACAATTATTGCGACACACACAGCGTTTCCACGCATAAGGACCATGCGGGTGCCAATGGCAATCACACGGGCATAACTCCTCGTGGTTGGTCATTGGCAGGCCGTCGAAGAACCCTTCTTCTGCGCGTCGACGCCAGAAGCCATTCCAGTATTCGCTACCTTCGGTCGGGTTAGTCATTGGCCGCGATATTCGTCTAGCGGTTCGACAATATTTAGCGTCGTGACGATTTTGACGGCTAGGCCGTTGATGTCCACTCTGACACTTTCGGGGATGGCTTCATCCAAAATGCCTGCAACAATCTGCGTCGTTCTTTCCGTCTTCCACGATACGCACGATTCATGGTGTTGACCACCGCGGTTCAACGGCGAGCAATCACATCGTTCCAAGGCGCTCTCAGGGATCGCGTGTGTGGGCTCATCCATGTTTGCTCGCTTCCGTTGATAATCGCGCGGCCAGTCGCCGCTGATGAACGTCTCTAGGCCCAGTTCGGCGACCAGCGCATCGGCGATCTTTCGGGTGTCGCGTCCATTGAGGGCACCGATCGGAGCCTCAACCCGCAGCCCGTGGATTGCCTCGGTGATGCGTTCGAGTGCTTTGGCGACGCGTTCAGGGGTTGCTTTCATGTCATCCTCCTGTTGGGTACCGGTAACTAGGCGCTCGACTTGAACCGAATCATGGTGCGCGGGGCTTGGTCGATCCAGTGAGTGATGTTGTCGCCGCGAGCGTCGGTGGCTTCGGCGCGGGTTGAGAACGGCCCCTCGACCACCCGGCCTCCGCGCTTGAATAGATCCGTCGTGACAAACCACTTCCCAGCATCTTCGACCGACAGGCCGCTATCCTTCAGATCCATAAACGTCGCGCTTCGTGCTGCCTCACCATGTCTCCCCACATTCGCACTGATGCGAGCCGGGCCAATCCGAATCGGTGTGGTCGTCGCCTAACTCGCACTGGTGAACGTGGTCCGCACCGTCGTTCATCTCAATACCGCACGTCGGTCTGCTCACGTCATCTCCTGTTGAGTACCGATAACTACGATGTTGGTGTTCCACGGAAGACGTCTAGAAATATCTGCCGGATAGCACCCCGCAGCGTCTGCGCTTCTTCGTCTTGGCCCGTCTCCCACCAGACCTGCGGCGGTGGTGGCTTCGGTTTCATGCTCTGCTTCCTGTCGTGCCGAGTGATCTCAGCTTCCCATTCGACCCAGTCGTTCTGAAGTTTCCAAATGTAGGCAAACAGGTCGAAGTCATCAGCCATGCCGCATTCCCCTCTACTGTGTCTCCTGTGGTTGTGTACCGATAACGTCGCGGTCAGTCGTCGTCGGCGAGGGTTCCGAGGACAAACCAGCCGGCTTCGGCTAGGCCACCTTCGGTCACTTCGCCGCGGGCGATTGCATTGATGAGGCGTGTTGGCACGGCGGAATCGGCGGGGCCGGTATACACGATGCCGTCGTTCTCAAAGCTGATGTCCATGTGGCTTGCTCCTCTACCGATAACGTCGCGTTCCGATCGTGATAAACGCGCCTTACGTCAGGCGAAGCCGAACCGTTGGCAGTCACATCTGTCACATGGGCCGTCCATGGGGTTGCGCCACCAGAAGTTCCAGAATCCTGAGCGATCTTCGTGTCGGAATCGGGGATGACCACACTGAGCGCACTTATCCCGCTGCCACGCCAGCGCACCAGCCGACACAACCGCTTCGGCTATGTCCGCTATCAGTTCGTCATCCATCGTCATAACGCCTTGTCAGCCTGTAGTCCGACGCATCTGAGTGGCGTTCCACGATTCAGGGTCCGTTGCGACCGCGCGACCGTGCGCCTTGTTCGCTGCCACATACTTCTCCTCCGCGGCCTCCAGTCGTTCCTGAGCGTCTAGCAGTTCGGACGACGCGCGCTGCAACGCGGTCAGGGTGCCGTGCTGGTGTTCGTTCATGTCTTCCTCTCTACCGATAACTGTGCGTTCCGATCGTGATAATGCGGGCCCTATGACAGTTCCAGAAACACGCAGCGGAGCACCTTGCGGACTACTTCCACGTCCACGCCGGTAGCGTCCGCGACTTGCGCGCTCGGGTCTGAGCGACCAG
>Ga0210401_10004855_pt1 | contig 13940 bp, 25 predicted proteins | sample IncBWH32MmetaG_FD_150866 | JGI IMG/M metagenome (GOLD analysis project Ga0210401, IMG submission 150866) | Forest soil microbial communities from Barre Woods Harvard Forest LTER site, Petersham, Massachusetts, United States - Inc-BW-H-32-M | ecosystem: Environmental > Terrestrial > Soil >... | reverse complement strand
TCTACGAAGTGCCCATTACTTATGCCGGCCGCACTTACGAAGAGGGCAAGAAGATCACATGGAAAGACGGGATCCAGGCCCTGTGGTGTATCATCCGCTTCACATTTTCCGACTAAGCCTTTTGAAGAGAAAACCTGAACGGCGGCCGTGCTTACGGCTCTAACTGGGTATCGCTATTCGCTTCGACCTCCTTTTTTGAAGGATCTCGAGCTGTGGACTAGCTGCCCGCTGTTTTAGGTCTCCCTGGCACTTATCGTTGATCGAACAGCTGACTGGCGATTGTAGTTATCCGCTCACCGATAACTGTTCGATGCCTACACTCCCCTGCTGAGCGCTATATGTGCAGCCCCCCCGACCTGACGAGCGAATCAGAACGGGGTGCCATGCTGTTGTCCGTGACAAGCAATACGGAGCGTGATCAGATTGTGCGCAGCATCATGACCAAGTTTACTTCGCGGCCGTAGATGATGCACATGCAAATTCTTTGATGAGCCGCAGTTTTGACGCCTCCATCCGTCCCGTTGCAACACGTCGTTCCGGAGCACTTCATACTTGTGATGATCTAGTCGCAATCGTGGTTCTTTCTGTCGTACAGGCTTCATGAGTTTCCGCCTAAATCCGTTGGCGCAACGCTTTAGTACATACTGGCTTTAAGTTTGAGGTTCTCGAGAGTTTGCACCGGCTAGAAAATCAGCGCAGATCATCTCCAGGCAATAACCCCGAGACTTATCGGTTCCCAGCATTAGCGCAGCTGTTTCAATGGCCTTATCGACCACTGGTAGCTGGCTCTTGTAAAGCTTGAAGTAGATAATCTCCCAAGGCTCGGTCTCTTTCCCCGTGAGGTGCCGTTCGACCTCACCCTTAAATCCCTCCTTTGGCATTCCTTTGGCCTTGTGCAACCAGGTTGCACAATCGAAGTTTTCTCCATCCCTCCTCGCCACTTTGACACTTTGACTAGTTCCACCGCTTTGCTCCATCCCACCTCTCGGAGCTGGGGCTTGGGAATCCGTGTCAGATTTTCATGGATCGCCATCAGGTAATAAGCCTTTCGGCGCGATTCCGGAAACCGTTTTCCTAGGAATTCCTCGAACGAACCCAGTTTCTCCAATCTCCAGTACTGCTTCGACCGCACCTCGCACAGATACTCTCCAAGCTCCACAAATCGCACGTCGCCTTCCTTCTCTTTGCTCTTTTCCCAGGTCAAGATCTCGTCGATCCTGCCTAGGACGAATCGGGCCCGTCGGGGGTCGAGTTCCGGTGACACGGCCGGTCGTCCGTTAGTCCACAAGATCGTCAAGCCAATCAAGGTCACTTGCTCCTGCCTTGCGGATGAGGTTGGCGGCGATCAGCGGCTCGTTGTTCAGGCAAAGCCCCAGGTGGGAACAACTCACGCAGCCGTTCTGAGGAAAGCGGATACCGCTGTGCGAATCAAAGTGGCCCGATTCGATCTGGCTGATAGTGGTTTCGACTAGTCGGCCAAACTCTCGCCGCTGTTCTTCCGAGACTGAAGTCCTCAGATATTGGATCTCGGGCACCTGTTTCCGGACAAACACGACAAACGCCACTTCCGAAATCCCACTAATCCATGAATAGCAGATGAGTTGGGGATCCAGTGAAAGTAAGCCTTCAGGGCCGTCTGGGTCGCGGCTGGTGGTGGTCTTCCAATCGATCAAGCAGCGTACGCCGTCGATTTCGCCGATGGCATCCATGTAGGCCACAAACTCGGCGTCTCCGTGAAGGGATCGTGAGATCTTGATCTGTAGATTCTTGCCAGGCTCATGGACGCGAACGCGGTCATCCTGGACAAACGTCTGGAGCAAATGAACCCCCTGGTGCATCAGACGGTCCCAGGTGTCTCCCTTCTTGTACTCAAACGGAGCATCGCGATAAGCTTCCCACTCCTTGAATAGTGCCGCCCCGCAATCCTCTCCACGAAAGTACGCTGCAAGAGCGCTCTCAAAGCAGCGGCCGAAAGCCATGGCCGCACGGGTCTCCTTTTCGCGCCAGCCGTCGAGGTAGCGGTAGCGATAGCTGCGAGGGCAGCGGAGGTACTGGCTGATCTGTGTGTAGCTATAGACCATCGGCGTCTCTCCGGTCCCCCGAAGGATCGATCACAGGGCAGGGCAGAGTCTCCCATTCGGCGGCAGGCGCGAATGCGTCGAGGTTCTGATAAGAACGCCCGTTCAAGGTGGTGTGGGAAGTGCGAACGACCCCTTGTAGGTTGAGCAGAGATTTCTCGTCCACTTGGTCGCGGCTGAGGAGTTCCGTGTCATAGCCAAAGTCGCGAAGAAACCAATTGAGTTTCCAAAGGGCTCGGTCGGTGCAGTACAGCCGTCCAGAGAAGGAGCGCGAAGCGGTAGCTTTTGGCTCCAAGACGATGAATCGCAGCTCTAGAAAGGGCTTCTGCCGATGCCACTGGTAAGCAGCTCTTTCCACACGCACCAAGAACAATCCATCGAAATCGGTCTCAGGATCCTGCTGACCCGAATGAAGACTAGGAATGTGTCGTCTCATGACCTGGCCTCCGAGGGCTGGGAATAGGAGTTGAGTTTGCAGATCAGGGCGTCCCGGTTCTGTTTGGCGGACGCGGATAGATTAGAGATGAAGGATTCGACTAGGTCTCGGCTGGCCCCGCTGAGGGTCTGCGTGCCGCAAAAGTCGGCCGCATATGCCTTAACGAGAGTCGCATCGAGATTGTGTTCCCGAATCAGTAGACAGAGTTGATCCCGCAAACGTGGTTGACCATTGGTCGCGCCATTTCCATTGTGGTGCTCATTTGTAGCGGCCGGGGCTGGCGAGGGTTTCGATGGCCTGGACGAGCAGCCGAGTTCCTCAACCGAGCACAATCCGATGCCGTAAGCCTTGCGTAAAGCGCGATTTACGGCTCTCGTCTCGGCGATACGCAGTTCGGCCCCATCAACGAAACTCGATACGTTTGAAGGGTCAGCGTCTCCAAAGCCTACGAAGCCCCTTGTTGACCGGGGATCCTTGTAAACGATCGCCCTAAAGACCCATCGGTTAGTCGCAGGGTTACAAAGGCGGCGTTCTGGCGATGTTTCGATTCCTAAGCATCGGTTTCGTTGGGCGATCCCCAGGAGACCAGTATGTGTTACATACCACCGGCCCTCTAAGAGCTGCAGATCACCAGCGGCGATGGACAGCCGGTAGCGCCCTGTGAGTTCGCGAAGATGGCTCGCGGCTAGCCTCGAAAGATCACCCCATAGGTTTCGAGCTAACCGCAGGTTCGCGCGACAAGAAGCAGATTGCTTCCTTGGTGAGTGAATCATACTTTTCCTCCATATTTGCATTCTTGGATTGCAGTTTTGGGGACGGCAATGTACAAAGACCGGTTGGACTGTCGGTGCTTTCGCGCCGCAGGCCTAGCGTATATCTACAAATATATTTTATCTCTATAGCGATTATGAAGTCAAGACAAAACCGCGGGAAAGAGCAAGCGTCGATACAGTGGGCTTCCGTTGGCCGACGTATCCGCGAGCTCCGAGGATTTGATATGAATCAGGAAGAATTTGCGCAGCGGATTGGGGTCAGTCAAGGGTATGTATCGTCTATGGAGCGTGGAGAAAAAGAAGTCGGGATTGAGATCTTGCTTAAGATCAGTCGCGAATATGGTAAGTCGCTAGAGTGGTTACTTCTTGGAAATGGATAGAGCGACCCTTGGGATCTAATCGCTACGGTTGAGAGGCTATCCCCGCCGAGTGTCATTAGGGCGCGTCGGGATTGCGAGGTCTACTTTTCTAGGTATCTCGTCTCAGTTCGAATTTCTGTTCTCGACGCATGGCACCAGTCCAGATCAGCGCGACGGAATGGAGCGGGTTCGGCGGGAGAGTGTGCGCGTTTCCTGGTCGTGGAACGTTCGGACAACGACCTTGCTGGAAAGATCCTGGAGGACGACGCGCAGATCGATCCCGACCAAGTGGATGCCAACCGGAGTAGTGCCCTTGTGATCAGTGCCTACTCACCCAGTTCGGGGGAAATCCCTTTCGCGAAAGCGCGTTTTTCAGGACTGTCAATATGGTCCGCACTCTCGAAGCGCTCTTGGGCCTACGAGAGAGGGGCCTTCACCGGCTCCGACACGGCAAAACCCGGGTTGATCGAGACCGCGCACCCCGGAACGCTGTTTTTGGATGAGATCACTACCTTTAAATCCAAATCTGCAGAGCAAGCTTTTGGGGGTGCGTCAGGAGCGCAGCGCTCAGCGACTGGGTAGGAGATACGCGAAGAAATCGACTTCCGCCTGATCTGCACCACCAGTGACGATCTGGACGCCAGCGCGCAGCGCAGTTCCTCAATGTTCTGAAACACCCTGACCCACAGCAATTGCTCCTTCAGCGTGCGAATGAACGGTTCGACGCTGCCGTTGCCTTCCGGCTGGCGCTCCAACGAATTGACGAAGACGGCATGCCCAGAAAGACGATTTCCATCAGATCGTCGTCGCCCAGGTATTGGCTGCCGTGGTCGTGCCGTTTGCGGATCGCGCACTTCCTACTGCAACCGTTCCCGGGCCGCAAACCGCGTGGACTTCTTCGCCGCATGCAGGCCCACGCATTCCTTGGTGCAGTGATCCACGGCCACGAACACAGTCACCTGGCCTCCTCGACCGTGGCTGTCATGGTGTGGTCACTGGCCCAGACGACGTTGGGGGCGCGCGGTGATGATCGTGCCCGTGTGCGGGTTCTCGGGCTTCGGCCGCGTGCGCGACAGCGCTAGCAACTGCTGTAACCGCTTCAGCCGCAGCACCCGCGCCTTGGACAATGGATCCTTCGATCCTTCCCGCGCCTGACTGCGAAGTGTTGTAAACAAATAACTTCCAGACAAAAGAAGCATGGGCATGAGTGCCATGCAGGCCGCCCAACGTACCAGAACGGAGCTATTGTCCTCTGGTCGGCATCTAACTGAGGTAGATTCCTTTCAGGCAGCCTGAGTGATAGCTTCTTAGCCGGAATATGCCAAGACTTTTGTGGCGTAGGCTTATTTGTAGTTTGCGGTCAAGGTCAGGACGACGGCGCGTTGCGAAATCTGCGTAGTACCGGTCGACGAGCACCATCGAGGCGACATGTCCTGCCCGGAACCTGCTCTTCCTACGGCCCCTGACTCAGGTCAAGCATCGAACGGTGGCGCTGGCCATCCTCCAACCGCAGACCTCTTCGCAGGCGTTCTCGGTGTGTTTAAGGCTCGTGGCTTCTCCGAAGAGTCTGCCTTACCCGCCGTTTATTTTGCATTTTCTACGTGGTTTTCGGCGTTTCTGCCAGTCGCACCCTGCCTTCTTGTTGCAGGCGCCGGCCCCGAGGCGCGGTTGCTACTTGGACTGCTTGAGTGTGTCGTCCACAATCCCCTGCCACTTTTCGGTCTAACCCGCGGCGGTTTTCTTTCCATCGACACGGACTCGGAACCGACGTTGCTGGTCGATCAAGAGGGCATCAGCGAGCCCCTGTGGAGGCTTTTGCGTGCCTCAAACCACCGCAATGCGCAGGTTCCAGGGGCAAGCGGCGTGCAAAAGATTTATTGCGCGAAGGGAATTTATCTCGGGAACGAATCAAACGACCTAGGAATTGGCGATAGCGTGCTTCGGATAAGTCTCTCACCGTTGCGTGGACGGCTGCCTATTCTTGAAGCTGATGAGAAAAAGGACCTCGGCGCTGAATTTCAAGTGAAGATGCAGGCGTACCGTCAACGGAATCTCGTCCAAGTGCGTGATTCGCGGTTTGACCTTCCCGAGTTTAGTTCAGCGATCAGGATCCTGGCGCGTGTACTCGGGGCCCCGATTGTCGCTGCTCCGGAACTCCAGGTCGCCGTTGGTACCTTGCTGCGCGACTACGAGGAGTCGATACGGGCGGCGCTCTGGGTTGACCCGAGGTGCGTCGTGATCGAAGCCGTGCTCTTCCACTCTCACGACGATCGGACAGAACGCGTCTATATCGGAGAAATCACCGGCACCGCCAACGCAATTTTAAAAGGGCGGGGCGAAAGTATGCAATTGGGAGCGAAAGAAGCTGGTGCCATCGTGAGGAATCTGGGGCTGTCGCCGAAGCGTGATCGCAAAGGATACTCAATTCGCCTGGACGATAGCATTCGCCGTCACATCCATCAGCTCGCGAGCCGGTTTGCCGTAGCTACTCTGCAGGAGGGAGCGATGTTGTGCGCGCACTGTGCCGAATTCTGCGCGTTTGAGGCAGGCAGCGAGGGGCATATGTTGTCAATGAAATAGCGAACCACAAGCATGGCCCAGTGCACTTGATGCACGTTATGCACGTTATGCATGTAGCCTGCGCCATGCAGATTCTTTAAAGGCTTTGGAGGCTGGAAAATGAATCGCAAATTGAATGAAGACGAACACGCGGTTTTGTCAGACCTGCAGCGCGGGGGTATTCCTCTCGACGAGGGCGTGCTCGAACGTATCAGGGCCGCCTCCCGAGGGCTTTCCATATATCAGACGGGCACTCTTCTCGAAACCAGTGTGTTCGACCTCAAGTCAGGGGGCTCGGGATACATGCTTAGCATCGCGATCCACAACGATTCGAACCGACCTATTCGGCTGCACGAGATTCGGTTGGAAATGCTCTGGCACGACACAGAATTCCGTTGGATTGACGACCCGCGGCGAGCATCCCCTCGGAAATACACGTACTCGTTTCCGCCTTCCGAGTCACTCGAATTCGAGCGTGACGTTGTGCTGAACCACTACATTGGCGGTGCGGGCCAACTCAACCCCGGAGCGTCGATCGAAGGGTTACTCCTCGGAATGGGAGAGTCACCGATACCGGATGAATACCGCGATCGCCAGCTGTTACCGATGAGGTTATTGGTTCTCGATCGAAGAGGTCGTCAGTACGCATCGCATTTGAAGCTTTATGTCAGCCGCAGGAGCCGGAATCGGGTCGAGAAGGGCCCTCGCCAGCCGTTGCTATCTGGAGCTAGTAAAATAACTATAGATTAAATAATATATATGAGTAATATAGAGATTGAAAGGCGGTGGATCCTACGGCTAGTAAGATCCTTGAAATTTCGCGCATGAACTTAATCTTCTCGTGGCTCAGCAAGAGTGTGGGCGGGGCAGAAAAAAAGCTACAGAGAAGCTTCTCAGGGAAAGATCTCGCGAAGCACGAAGCCTATCGCCCGGGCACGGCTTCCAAGGGTTGAACATCGCGCTCCACCTTTGCGGCAATCTCGTCTTCGGCAACTTCTAGGTCGTAGCGGGTCTGGAGGTTCATCCAGAACGTAGGGCTGTTCTTGAAGTAACGAGCGAAGCGCAGTGCCGTGTCAGCGCTGATACCACGCCGCTCGTTGGCGATATCGGCGATTCGCGTCACCGGAACGCGCAAATCCATCGCCATCTTGTTCATACTCCAGCCGAGAGGGACCATGAACTCCTCGCGGAGAATCTCTCCCGAATGCACCGGCTTCAGTCTCCTTGCCATAATCTTCTCCTAGTGATAATCCACAATTTCAACCCGGTGGAACCTACAGCACGCAGTCTCCGGTTGCGTACAACGGTGCACGTGCCAGTGAATCGCGCCGATCACGCGCAACGTCATGAGCGGATACGCCGCCAGTACGCGATGCAACTCGCGCCAGCCTTTCGCCGATAAGTCAGTCGATAAATTTGCTGACAAGTTCTGCGCCAAACTCGACGACACGCGGTGCCCAGGATTTACGCCCCATGCGACTCGAACAGCATTTCTTCGACGATCTCGCAGATCAAGTGACCGGTCAGGATGTGGCACTCCTGAATGCGCGGAGTTTCTTCCGAAGGAATGCAAATAGTACAATCGGCGAGATTCTTGATTGCGCCGCCGGATCCGCCGGTCAGCGCCACAGCGTAGATAGATTTTGCCTTTGCCACCTCGAGTGCCCGCAGCACGTTGCGGGAATTTCCGCTGGTGGAAATGCCCACGGCGACATCACCGGCTTTGCCCAACGCTTCGAGTTGTCGTGCGAATATGAAGTCGAAACCGTAGTCGTTGCCAACGGCCGTCAGAGAGGAGGTGTTGGTGTCCAGCGCGAGTGCGGGCAGCGCGCGCCGCTCTTTCAGGTAGCGGCCGGTAAATTCCGCGGCGAGATGCTCTGCGTCGGCAGCGCTGCCGCCATTTCCAAAAAAAAGAACCTTGCCCCCAGCGCGAAGCGATTTAACAATTTGCATCGCGACGGTGGCGACCAGCACGTGATAGCCGGGATCGGACCGCAATACTCTCTTAATTTCGATGGCACGCTCGATGCGCGTACGGATCAGGCGGTGCAGTTGCTCAATAGTTTTTGGAGCTTTCATCGTTGTACCAGAACTGCGATAGCCTTCCCATTCGCGAAGTTCATCTCGGTCTTGGCAACCGTGGCTTTACCCTCGAAGAGGCTGTCGAGAAGGAACCGTCTACCTGAGCTCGCGCCGAAGTGCAAAAAGCCATTAGCAGCGACCCTAAGTCGCCGGTAGCAAACTTGGCACGCCGAGCCGAGGCCCAACCGTCGGGATCCTGATAACCCTCACAAGGTGCCTAATTCTTTCTTCTAACGCAAAAAGCCCTGAAGCTCACGGTCGCGACGACAACCCGTTGTTTTACAATTTTACCAGACATGGGCCCTGCTGTTGCGCGATGGGCCGGAGCGGCTTGAATGATCTGCGTTTCGTGCTTTACGCTCTGAAGATTCACTGCCACAGAGCGAAGCTTCGCGTTCGGACGTGAGGGTGGCGAAATTTTCATGGATCGCTTTTTTCAAATTTTTTTGCCTAACTCTCTTTGCCTCAGTCCTCCTTTCTCGGTAGAATACACTAGTCTGACTAGTCTGGAGTGTGGCGATGCAGAAAACCAAGACAAGGATGTCCCATTCGCGTGCCAAGGCTGCAACAAGGGAACCGCGGAAGAAGTGGCAACTTCAGACAGCCAAGGCTCGATTCAGTGAACTCTTTCGGAGCGCCCGATCGGAAGGGCCGCAGCTGATCACACGCCAGGGGAAGGAAGGTGTTGTGATGATTTCCGAGGAACAGTACGACCAACTGGTGGGCCGGTCCCATCAACCGAAAAGCCTCGCGCAATTCTTCCGCGAATCGCCTTTGGTGGGCGTCGAGCTCGATTTAGAAAGGGCAAAAGATGAAGTGCGTGAGATCGATCTATGAGAGGGTTTTTGCTCGATACAAATTGCATTTCCGAGGCCGTTCGTCTCCACCCAGAACCCCGGGTGATGGCCTGGATCGAAGCGACCGACGAAAGACTGCTCTACCTGAGCGTTCTTACACTAGGTGAGATTCGGAAGGGCCTTGCAGCACTCCCTCCTGGCAGGAGCCGGACGAGGCTCGAGACATGGCTGGAGGCAGAATTGCGGGTCCGTTTTTCGGGAAGAGTTTTGTCAATCGACTCTGAGGTTGCCGACCGGTGGGGCTGGCTTGCGGCCGGTGCCAAAGGGCAAGGAAAATCCCTATCCGCGATCGATGGTTTGATCGCCGCAACGGCAGTTCATCACAATCTGACGATCGTTTCACGCAATACCAGTGACTTTTCGAGCGTGCCCGTGCCGGTCGTAAATCCGTGGGAGGCTTGATTGATAAGGAGAGTGGAACGAAACACGATCACACTCGGAGTGCTTCGGACTATCGCAACCGCGACAACAACCGGATCTACGAAATGAACTCGCTGGCCGCACCAGGAGTTCGCAAGCCATCTACTCAGATAGCAGCGGCACAACGCGCCGAAGCTCGATGAACTGTTTGCTGAAGCGCAAGCCGTGCTGAGATGCCGGGGCATGGTATTGTTTCGCAACCCCGCGGTTTCACTCGAAATTGATTTCAGCCACGCCGATCGGGCCGACGGGGTTAGCTTAGCTATGAGTGTTGCGATTATTACCGGTTCAGCTGGCCTTGTTGGCTACCGAGGCTGTCGCTTATTTTGCGACCTTGGGAATGGATGTCGTGGGAATCGATAATGGCGTGCGAGGTGAATTTTTTGGCCAGGAAGCATCAACGAACAGAGTTCGTAATCGTCTCTGCGCGGAAATCCCCGGTTACGAACACCACGATGCGGACATCCGCGATGCCGAGGCAATCTCACGAGTCTTCAACCACTGCGGACGCGACATCGCCTTGATCATCCATGCTGCCGCCCAGCCATCCCACGACTGGGCAGCCACCAATCCCAACGTGGACTTCACTGTCAACGCCAATAGAACCTCAGTGCTGCTCGAAGCACCACGGCGATTTGCTCCGGATGCCGTTTTCATTTTTATGTCAACCAACAAGGTCTATGGCGACAACCCCAACAAGCTTCCCTTGGTCGAGCACGAAACCCGCTGGGAAGTCGATGTTGACCACCCTCATGCGGCGCGAGGCATTCCCGAAACCATGTCGATTGACCACACGATGCACAGCCTGTTTGGAGTATCCAAAGTCGCAGCAGACCTCTTGGTTCAGGAGTACGGATGAAAACCGCGTCCTTCCGCGGTGGCTGCCCGACCGGACCCAACCACTCGGGGACTCAACTCCACGGCTTTCTCGCCTATTTAATGAAGTGCGCGGTCTCGGAATCGCCCTACGAGAGAGGGGCCTTCACCGGCTCCGACACGGCAAAACCCGGGTTGATCGAGACCGCGCAAACCGGAACGCTGTTTTTTGGATGAGATCACTACCTTTAAATCCGAATCTGGAGCAGGCTTTTGGGGTGCTTAAGGAGCGCAGCGTTCAGCGGCTGGGTAGGAGATATGCGAAGAAAATCGACCTCCACCTGATCTGCGCCACCAACGACGATCTGGACAATCTGGTACCCAGGGGCCGCTTCCGCGAAGATCTTTACTATCGCATCGACGTGATGCCCGTCTTGGTGCCGCCCCCCGCGCGAGCACGAGGGCGATTTGCCGCTGTTGGTCCATGGCAGAATCTAGCTAAGTCTAGATTTGTCTTGACACCCCGGCAGCGGGGCTAGAATAGAGTCCAGAGGCACATTATGGTTAACCGAGCGACGGTCAAGATCGGTCCAGCAATCGACGCGAAGCTCTATAAGGAATTCGTCGCGGTCACGAAAGAAAACGACAATCCCAGCGATTCCTGCTCGAGAAGGCCATCGAGCATTAAATTCGTAACGTTGTTCCTTCTCAGCATACGGTGCGGCCGGCAGTGATGGAAGCATTCCGCCGCTCCAACGAGAAATTCCGGGACTTGTATCGGAAGTTGGCCGAGTAAATGTCGCAAGGGGTCTACCTGACCGTAGGCGAAGTCCTGCAGATCCATCACCAGCAAATCGACAATTACGGCGGCGCTCATGCCGGGATAAGGGGCTCCTTGAGTCGGCCGTTTTCCGTCCACAGGTCGGATACTACAACAATATCGCCGAGGAAGCCGCGGCACTGATGGAATCGCTAGCCAACAATCACCCGTTTCTCGACGGCAATAAGCGCGTCGCTTTTCAAACAGCAACCTACGGGCACGAACACTTCCGAAGACTGGGCCGGCGACAATCTTTTTCACCTGCAATACAACATCACTCCAAAGCACATCCTGCACGGCAGCTTTCGGGACGTTGGTCCTTCTAGTACAATTCTGCGCCGCTTACTTGCAATCGGCACTGAAATTATCGTGGGACACCGTCACCCTGCCGTCAGCATTGATTGTAAAGTGCAGGGTCTCGTGCACGAGGAAGTTGTTCCCTGGACCTTCGCCGATGATCCTGAAGTTGTTCACGAACGTCTCATTTGCCTGGCCATTCTGAAGAGAATTCTTAAAGCTCTCCTGCGTAACGCCAGTCGCTTGGTACTTGGCGCCAGTGGTCTCGCCGGTACCGCTGATACCCTGTGGCTGAAAATGGAAGAAGCCGCTGACATTGTTGCCATTGATGGTGAACGTGATGACGGTGTGCAATGGGCCGGTAAGGTTCACAGTCTCTCCGGCTCCACCTGCTGCGCAAGGGACGAACACGGTCAGATCGATATCCGTTGTATCGTTTTCTTGTGTTGCCGCATTGGCTGAGAGCATCGTAATCGCAATTACCATACAAATGCAGAACACCACTTTGGGGACAGTGAATTTCATAGGGATCTACTTCAGGGGGTGAGCTATTAAATTGTTGTCCGAGGGCCGATTGCGTGGATGAACTTAGATGATCCTCTGCCGCCTGTCAATGCGACTCACTGTGCAAAAACTCGACTGCTCAATTGAGCCGCGACCAGCGACCAAAAGGCCGTCCGCGAAGTGACACAGCGATGCATCTAACGTCAGTCATCTTAATACTTCAATTTCACTGCGGCAGTCTGGATTTTGGCAAGGCTGACCTGCTCGCGGAATTTTAGTCCAGCGAAAACGTAGCTTCTCCGGTATAAAACCGCGAGAGGATATGCGTCATGAAAAGGACAGTCGCCTTTAGTGAAGAGCAGATCGTATCCAGATCGTATCCATCGTGCAGAACAGTACGATTGCAACATTCCGGTGACGCACCCCTCTCGCACCTCGCGCATCTCGGTTATGGGCGTTTTATCTTTTAGTTGTACAACACCGTAGGCCCGCACAACTGAAGTTGTCCCGGGCTTAGTTGATTGAAGCGGCTTTTAACTTGCTCCCGTTGCGAGACCCGCGCCTGTTGAGTTAACGACGAATTCAGTTCACGATGTGCCGGGCAGCGCTCGCATCGGCATGCGGATTCAGCCGGCGATGCAAGACCTCCAGGTCGCGATAGCCTTGACGAGGTCGGGTTGGGTGTTTCAAGATTCGACGTCTGAAGTCTGAAGTGACTGGAAGAAGAGAACCGGAAGCTGTTCACGTCGCGCAGACAACTGAGTTCGCGAGATTATGTTGAGCCCAACATAAGCGCAATGTGGCGATGAAGTTTATGTGGCGCAGCAGCGAAATGAGCTAGGCTTGGCGCATTTCCTGATCCCACCGGCCACATAACTAAGACCACTCTGCTGTCCAAGTGGGTTCGCCAAAAAAGCTCCAACAGTGAAGCCGAAGCGGTAGCCAACAGTTGATAGACTCCCTGTAAAATATTAATGTGAGGATCGTCATGGAAATCCAGGAGCTTCTCGCGCGGCTCGACGGGCACCGCGGTTCGTTTCCCGAAGACCTCCTTGCGGAAATTATCCTTCAGCGAGAGGAGGCCATTCCCATCCTCCTTACGACGCTCGAAGATATCGATAGGAATCCGGAACCGTGGCTGGCGGATGAAGACCGCATGGTCCACGTCTACGCCCTGTATTTGCTGGCGCTATTCCGGGAGGTACGTGCCTATCCGCTGCTGGTGCGAATCTTCTCGCGTCCCGGCGAGTTTCCGTTCGACCTTGCAGGCGATGTTGTAACTCAGGATCTGGGACGGATCTTGGCGTCAGTATCTGGCGGAGACACCAGTGGAATGACCGCCCTTATCGAGAATGAGCGCGCGAACGAGTATGTCCGCTCGATAGCGATGGAAGGTATGGTGTCTTTGGTGGACACGGGCCAGTGTGCGCGCGACGAAGTCAAATCGTACTTTCTGGAGTTATTCAACAAGCTGGAGCGGAAGCCGGGCGCGCAGTGGGACGGCTTGGCCAATGTTTGCGCCGACTACTGGCCGCAAGAGGCTATCGACGAACTCCGCCGGGCGTACCAGGACGGCTTGGTGGACACAGGCAGTATTGATTGGCGGGACGTTGACCATGCTTTGGCGCTGGGCAAAAAGGGGGCCATGCACGGGCGACGTTACCGAGACCCCCTGATTACCGATCTAGCCAAAGCCATGAGCTGGATGCAGTGCTTTCACAACAACGAAGGATACGACAAGCCAAGCGAGCCAGAAACAGATTCCGAACAAGACATGCTGGCGTCACTACCGGACGAATACACGCTTGCGCCCGTTCGTCGCACGACGCCGAAGATCGGGCGCAACGAGCGTTGTCCGTGCGGCAGCGGCAAGAAATATAAGAAGTGCTGCGGAGCCCATTGAGCACGGTGGACAGAGCATCGGAGCCGCACCGAAGCC
>Ga0210401_10004853_pt1 | contig 13943 bp, 12 predicted proteins | sample IncBWH32MmetaG_FD_150866 | JGI IMG/M metagenome (GOLD analysis project Ga0210401, IMG submission 150866) | Forest soil microbial communities from Barre Woods Harvard Forest LTER site, Petersham, Massachusetts, United States - Inc-BW-H-32-M | ecosystem: Environmental > Terrestrial > Soil >... | reverse complement strand
CACGTGGACCCTTGCTGTGAGCATTAGGTAACTTACCTGGAAAGGATAGTGTGGTGATTCTTTTTAAGAATTCTTCTCGCGGCAAGAACGTTCGACAGTGTTGATCCTGAATCGGTCAGATGGCTTCAGGGTTCATGTCCTACCTGTACTACTTCAGCTCGCGAACAACATCACTAAGTTTGTCCGTCAGTGACTTTGTGGCTGCATGAAGCTGGATCAGCTGACCGGCCTGCAAATGCACATCCGTAGTATCCAAATCGTTCTGGATGGCTTGGCACAGCTGGTAAGCTGCGCGGATTCGTTCACCCGCTACGATCGAAATAATACTTCTCGAGTCGTTACCTGTGATTTTCGATTCAGTATATTGATAGGCCGCCCAGGCCGTATTCCTTATTCGATTCACTGCATCCCGGAAGTCGGTAAGGATACGGGGATCCAATTCCCCCGCCACAAGTAGGCTTTGTATCCCTCCGAGTTCCGCGATTGCGGCTTTGAGCCGATCCGAGGTGTCGGTAGCCGTGCCAGCGCCACTGTTCATTGAGTTGCTCCAAGCTGTAATGTAGCAGCAAGTTTATGGGCGGTATGAATGCCGAAAGGACAGGCCCCTCGGAGGCTCGTCCTCACCTCCGGCGTGCCTCAGTGAGTTGTAATCTGTCAGGCGTTGCTTGAGTTACGTCTGCAGTGGTTCGGAATCGCTAGCATATCGGTACGCTCTGGTAGTTAAGAAGTCACAGCAGCTCTTGCCTCGTCGCTGTTTCCCAACAGTTTATTTATCGTGTCACTGTCAACCGGTTTGGAAAAGAAATAGCCTTGTGCAAATTTACAGTTCAACTTTTTAAGGTCATTCACCTGAGCTGCAGTCTCGGCCCCCTCGGCGACAACATCTAAGCCCAGACTAGCCGCGAGCGTTATGATAATCCGCACAATTTCACGGTTGTCCTTGCTGTCCATATTTGAAACAAAAGACCGGTCGATTTTCACCGTATCCACCCGGAAGCGACGCAGGTAGTTTAGAGACGAATATCCTGTTCCGAAGTCATCTATACTCAAGCGGACACCGAGAGCCTTCAATTGGGAAAGAATGTCCTGGGCTTTGCCCTCATCGGCGATGGCTACGCTTTCCGTTATCTCGAGGTTTAAACGCGATGGATCAAGACCTGTCTGCCGCAACACTGAACTAATTTCACTCACCAGATCAGGCTGTGCGAATTGCTTAGGAGAAATATTCACGCTGATGGTCAAAGGCGGGTCATAAGAAGAATGCTGAGATTGCCAGTATCGAATCTGTTCACACGCCTCCCGCAAGACCCACTTCCCGACTGGAATAATTAGCCCTGTTTCCTCTGCCACTCCAATAAACTTATCTGGCCCAAGCAGACCCATCTCTGGGTGTTGCCAGCGTATTAGGGCCTCGAAACCAATTAGTCGACTGGTCTGTAGAGAAACGATCCCCTGGTAGTGAATTCGGAATTCCTTTCTGTCTACTGCTTTCCTGAGTTCGGTTTCCAGCTTGAGCCGCTGTACCGCTCGCGCATGCATCGCCGTATCGAACACCGCGCAGCGGGACTTACCTAGTGCCTTGGCACGATACATAGCAATATCGGCATCACGAAGCAGATCTTCAGCAGTGCTACGAGGGGGCGTGCTCAAAGCAACGCCAATGCTCGCCGAAATGAAGACTTCTTGACCGTTTAAAGTGAACGGTATCGCCAGAGCTGCTTGGATTCGCTGCGCCGCCCGGATGGTATCACTTGGATCTTTGATGTCTTGCAGAAGGACGGTGAACTCATCTCCGCCGAGCCTTGCCAGGGTGTCATCTCCAGAGCCCGTATCATCGACAAACCTTAAACGCGAGATAGTATCGTCTCGGCGTAAAAGCGCCGTTAGTCTGCGCCCAACCTCGATGATAAGCTGATCGCCCACCGCATGACCGAGGCTGTCATTGACCGTTTTGAAACCATCAATATCAATAAACAACACTGCAAATTTGTACTCCGGATGTCTCTTGGCCCGAAGGAATTCACGTCGCAGACGATCCACAAAGAGAACTCGATTGGGCAACGCAGTGAGGGAATCGTGCAATGCGTTGTGTATGAGTGTTTGTTCAGCATGCTTACGCTCAATGGCGATCCCAGCTAAGTGGGCTGCTCGTTCGATGAGATCATATTCGACCGCACTAGGGCTCCGAGGTTCGCTGTAATAACACGCAAAAGTGCCTAGAACTGTACCGGTTGTGGAAACAATTGGCAGCGACCAACAGGCTCGTAGTCCATGGCTCAATGCCAGTTCACAGTAGTCAGCCCACAACGGATCGATGGCAATATCTGGGACTATGACCCGTTCATTCTTATAGGCGGCGGTGCCGCAGGAACCAACCGCTGGCCCGATCTCGATGCCGTCAATCGCGCGATTGTAGGTCTCGGCCAAGCTTGGCGCCGCCCCGAGGCGCAAGGTTTTCTTATCATGATCCAAAAGTAAGATAGAACAAAACATTTCACTGGCTTGTTGCTCGACTGTCCGAGCCAGGAAGGCTAGCACGTTGGGGAGCGGGTCGCCCTGGGTAATCAATTCAAGTAGACGTTTTTCGCCGAGCAGCAGTGCCTCTGCGCGCTTACGCTCAGTAATGTCCAGGGCGATGCTGATGGTGCCTGTCAGGCTTCCGTCCGAGCTTCGGAGCGGCTCGACGTGGGAATGAAAGGTTCTTCCATCCCATTCGAGTTCATATGTGACCGCAATCCCTTGAAGCGCACGCCGGTGGGCGGCGATGGGCACAGAGCTCGGACCATTTTGTCCAAAGTAGGCTGGAAGGTCGAGACCGACAAGCTGGTCAGTTCTCAGGTGCAAAAGCTCCAACCCTGCGCCACGCAAGGAACTGAAACGGAGGGCTGTGTCCGTCGTCCACAGGACAGCGGGCATTTGATTTACAAGCAATTGCAGCCGCGTCCCGTGCTCGTACCGTTCTTTTTGAGATTTTTCGAATGCCGCGAGCGTGCGGTTGATGGCAGCGCCCAAGTTGGATATTTCATCATTGCCAGTCAGTGGAACTCGGGCCGAGAGGTTGCCCGCTGCTCCAATGTCGTTCACGCTTGAGCTCAGGTGCGTGACCCTAGATAGCACGGCTTTTTCTAACAGTGCGAGGATCGTTGCACCAAAAATTACGCCGGCTGCCAGAAATAATAGCAAGAACTGGAGCAAGCTAGCTTGCGCTTGCTGATAGACTCTCCGAGGCATCTCTACACTCAAAACCAGCGCTGGTTTTCCGTATATGTCCTTTACCAAACGCTTCCCCACGATGAACTGAGCATTCAGCGGTTGGATTGCAACTGGGTGTTGTTCCGATAACTTGGCTTCTTGAGGCCGCCCTGTAGTTCCAGGTTCGTCCAGCCAAGTCAGAGAAAGCGATACTTGGTTAATGTCTCCCAAGTGCCTGAGTTCCGCAGCGTCGAGCCAGCGACCCATGATAAAAGTACCGCGAATGGGTCCCTCATTGGCGCTAGTCAGGATAGGCCGCGAAACAAGGAGGAGTGGACCCTCAGGGAGAAGCAGTACACCCAGAGTTTTGCTACCAACATTCGCGTGGCGTAACAACGGCGAACCAGGGCGCAGGACCTGAGTCAAGCTCGGCGGAATAGGCTTGTCTTTCGCTAGCCCTATATCAACGGCTTTGCTAAAGACAACCCGGTCTGATCGATCCGCAATGATAATGATATTCACCCGCAGATTATTAGAAAAAGTCTGCGTGGGAAGCTCCGTCGTTACATAACTCGGGTTGGCGCCTTGAACAAAAGCAACTGTTTGATCCCAACTGCCGTAGTCACTTGCTATTCGATCCAAACTAGAAAGGTCGTCGGACAGCGAGCTCATGCCACGCTCAAGGTTTTGCCGCACATCTTGTTCCTCTAGTTGAGCAAAACTGCGGAGCAGAAAGGTTCGGGAGAAGGTGTACAGGAATGCCAATAGGGAGATCAGCGCGAAGCAGATAATCAGCGTTGTCTTTTTTCGTAACATCATCTGCAGTCGGAGCGATAGTCGTGGCTTAGGTCGACGCGTTAGGACGCAGTCCTATTTCGTGCTGGAGGAGTTGTTCTTGGCGGAACCTATATACGATCTTTTTGCGGCAAATGGCCGTCTGCCTTCAAGGACCCTCATTGCAGATTTGGCCCGAAGTCGCTTCCACCGCCAGGGGAGTGTGGGGCACCTAAGTCCTACGGTGAGCCTACCTGCGAAGAAGAGTTGTCCCAAGTGACGGAGGTAACGACCTTTAACCCACCCGTGTGACACGTCCACTCGAGGGCCGCAGACCGGCTGTGGACCTTGAGCGCTTCTGGCGGTTTGAGAAAAACCATGTTTCCAATCTGGATTGGCAGTACATGCAGCGATTGGGGGAAATGACTTCGGTAACTTTTCCGCGAATCGTAGGCAAATGAATAATAGTTATCAATGCTGGAAAAACGTAAATCGTCACGCAGAAAAATGGTGTTGCCAGTCAAGGTTTCGATCGATAAAGTCACTCACTTGGCGCATACGATTGACATCACGCCGACTGGGGGACGAATTGGGGGCCTCCGAACGGAATTGCAACCCGGAATGATCATAAGTTTGCAGCGTGGTTCGAACAAAGCGAAGTTCCGAATCGCATGGATTCGACAGGTTGCCCCGAATGAACTCCAGGCCGGAGTCGAATCTTTGGAGATACAAAACAATTTTTGGGGAGTTGACTTGTCTGACCGTGAACGTCAAGCCAAGAAGGACCTAAAGGCACTGATGACCATCCTATCCAGCTCAAAACCTATGATTTGACTTCGACCCGACTTGCTGTCCGTTCCACGCTTGTTGGCGCTCATGGGAGGACGGATCTGGGCAATGACCGCCCAGGCCTTTCGGAATCGAAAGTGTGACTTTGGTCACTATTGAATGGCCGGCCAGAAAGCTACCATCAGAATTCTATGGCGCTGGAATCGCTACTTCTGAGCCGTGACACCGAGGTCATTCGCGTCCTCCAGCCGGCCCTGGAGAAGCTGTCCATCCAGGTCGAAGTCTGCCGTGGCGTCAGGTCCGGCCATGAGATCCTCCGCACTGAGAAATTTGACGCCATCTTTGTAGATTGTGACGACCTCGACGGTGGTTTACGGGTGCTCGAGGGCTTGCGTAAGGCCCCCAGCAACCGGAATTCTGTCACCTTCGCCATCCTGAACGGAACTACCACTACGAACCAGGCATTCCAGATGGGAGCGAACTTTGTCCTGCAAAAACCAATTTCGACCCTGAACGCTACGCGGTGCCTCAGCGCCGCCCTCAATTTCATGATTCGCGAGCAACGGCGTTATTTCCGCCATCCGGTGGAATGGCCAGCCACGCTTGGGTCTGGCGAAGGCCAGAAGCTGAAGGCCACAATCACCAATATCAGTGAAGGCGGCATGGCCATCTTTTTCCGAGGCAAGTTCCCTCTTGGCAGCGTCTCGGCGAATTTCAAGTTACCTGGGGCCGCCACCCCGCTGGAACCGAAAGTGCAAGTTGCGTGGATGGACGACTCTGGCCGCGCCGGCCTGCGCTTCGTCGATCTGCCCAAGGATTCGCGAACGCAACTCGATCACTGGCTGACCGAACAGTGCGAAAAGGCCGAAAAACAATCCAACTGATTCCACTGCCGCTCCCAACACGCTACCCCTCCAAGATCCCTTGCGGTGAACCGAACAGGCATCGCTGATTCTTCCAACATGTGTCCCACGAGGATCGTGACCTAATAGGTCAATGTTTGCTAAGCGGCTGCTTCGCTTGCGAATTCACAGTTGCAGAGACGATTTTGGATTGGTTTGCGGGCTCTGATGACTCTCGGAGGGCGTCTTGTAGGGAGTCTACACGTTGTTAGTAAGGTAACCGGGAGGCACTGTTCAAATTTGACCAGTCTTCGCGCGGGCAGAGCGAGATCATGTATGCGTGACAAGATTGGGCGAGATCGCCGCTGAAATGTGCCTCCTCCTGGATCAACAGGCAGCTTTATTGAAGACCGAGGTTAAACTCAGAGATATGAGCGAGGCTGAACTGGCGCGCTACAGTGAAAGGAATGATCGTCTAAACCGACTGTGCAAGGAACTGACCGCACTGGTGTGATTGTGAAAAGTGAGAAGTCACCACTGTCAGTCCGATGTCCAATTTGCGGCGCTGCGCCAGGGGAGAAGTGTGAGCTGAGTACGGGTTAACCCCGCACAATTCCTCATCGCGATCGTTGGTTGGTTGCGGCTGACCCGAAATGGGTGGGAACTCGTTTAGGGGCGAGCTTTCTCGTTTAGGGGCGAGCTTTAAAGTAGGAAAAGGAGCATTCCCGTCCGTGACCCTCCCCCAGGCCAAAGGCGAGCGACGCCCCTTTTCATCGTTGAGCTGACAAAATTCTAAGAGAGGGTTGTGCTTGGCTGTCTGCTCGGTAGCGTACCTTAGACGAACGATTTTGAAAGGACGATAACGCTATTCAGATTCTTGTTCCCAACGGCTTAACTGCTGCTGAATGATCTTATAGCACTCACAAGAGGCCTTCTCCAACCCCTCTCGGTTGAGAATCGATACATGACCGCGATTGTAATTGATGAGTCCCGCTTTCTGTAGGACACCAGCAGCAACAGTCACACTGGCCCGCCGCGTGCCTAGCATTTGAGAAAGAAACTCCCGCGTTAACGGCAAACGGTCTGAAGCGATACGGTCGTGACTCATCAAAAGCCATCGCGCCAGTCGCTCTTCCACTTCATGAAGACGGTTGCAAGCGGCAATCTGCGTGACCTCCATAGTCGATTCCTGAGAATATCGCAGCAGGTTAGCAGTCAATCGCGGACAACCTCGGAGGACAGCTTTCCGCATCGTGTCGGCGTCTATTCGGTAAGCCGTGCCCATAGCTTGGGTAACGACACGGCTGGCGCTGCTACGAAGTCCAGCTAAAAGAGGCAATCCGATGAAACCTTCCTTGCCGACGAGCCCGACTTCTACGCTCTTACCGTCAGCCATGATATTCAATACCGAACCTATCGCCGTATTTGGAAAATACCCGTACTTGATGGGCCGTCCCACTTCCTGAAGCAAATCGTGTAAGCGCAGATCCACAAGAGTCAACTTGGAGAAAACAAAGTCGTACTCTTTCCTGGGAAGCCCGAGAAGGATTTTGTTCTTGACGTTGCCGTCGCCGTCCGTACTACCAGCACCACGCGAAGATGACTTGTCCACCATAACGGCTCCTTGCAACAGCGTAAAAGCTGTCTGATTTCGCAAAGGAACCGTCCCCCAAGAATGGGGTACGGCGGAAGGTTTGCTAGATGAGACTCCTTTATCATACGACAACTGAGTATGCTGGCGACGTACTCAACGGGCTTTCGCACAATACGCGAGGGCGCTATGTACGCTAGAGTACAGTGTTTACCCGATTGAACTGACTAGGACGTTCGGGAAGAATCGCTTACGTCCATCCGAAATCTGGCCTATGTGAAACGCATCTTGATCGTCGATGACAGCCCACTCATTCGACGTTTATTGCGTAACTTGTTTGAGACGGGCGGCGAGTGGGTTGTCTGTGGAGAAGCTGAGAATGGCGGCGAAGGAATTGACAAAGCCCAAGAACTTCAGCCTGATTTAATTGTGATGGACTTGACGATGCCTGGTGTAAACGGTATCGCAGCCACTCGGATGCTGAAGCGACTTATGCCCGCAACCCCGATTCTGATGCTTACGACCTTTTCCAACCCTTACATTAAAAAGGAAGCTCTGGCGGCTGGCTTGGATGCTTTCGTAGACAAGACAGAAGTTGCTACCACTCTCGTTAGCAGCATTCAACAAATCTTCCTGGCGAAAGTTCAGGCAGCGTAGCGGAGAGGCAGCCTCATAGGAGAGGCGCCTCTTCTGTGGCAGACTTTGCGCATGACAAACCATCAAGCAAACCACCAGCGTCCTCAGCACCACGAAGACTATAAAGTCCAAAAACTCGTAGATCGCATTGAGGCGAAACTCGCACTTCAGGCGAAAGCCAACCGCGAAGCCAACAAGGAAGGGGCAATACCCAGGCGACGGAATCTCAGAGTGATCAAGTGGGTCGGTACCGTACCCGCCTGCGGTCTGCACGTTTGTGATCGCCGAATTGTTAACCTGTTAGGCCATCAGGTAATAAGGGTATTGCTTCCAAGCCTGGAATGAGACGAGCTTGCCCTGAGGAGAACATATGAATCCTAAGCTTCGACATCAGAACCCAGGTCTACTGCAGTTCAAGTGCTCAGATGTGGTGGCGAAGAACTGTGATTGGCAGGTCAGCGGCAACAACGAACAAGAAATTATGTTGCGCATCGAGCAGCATAGCCAGGAAAAGCATGGACTCAATCTTGACGACGAAACACGGAACGGAGTCTATTACGCGATCCACAAACGAGCCGCCTGAAGGTTTGACCGCCTGGGGAACAGTGGGCTGTAAGCGGGCGAACGTGAAGGTGGAACCGTAGCTGGATTCAGACGGACGGCATGTAATCAGCCTATGGCCATGGCTTTTGCCTCTGTCTTTCCATCCGCTGAAGTCGGGTTGTGGAGTCTCATTCACCGCACGCTGCAATGTCGGCTGGTTGTAATCTTCGGCTTCCCCGTCTGCCAACAGAAGCGGGGCTGCCACACGCAACGCCTCAAGTTCTCTTTGCAGCCTCGATACATCAAGCTCTTTCTGTCTGAGAACTGCGTAAACCTCTTTCATGCGTCCCCTATTAAATTCTTCAGAATTGTGAAGCGATTAATTCGCTGCGACTATGGTTCCCAGCCTTGGTCACGTATCCGCTGACTCACGAAGCGCGTGCCTTCACGAACGGACTGAATAGCTTTCAAAAGTTCTACGCCAGCATCCATCTTTGACACATACCCATGTCCGCCGATTTTCAATGCCTCATTCGCCATGTGTAAGGAATCGTGTTGGCTTAAGAAGATGATTTTGGTTTGTGGCGAGACTCTCGGTATCTGACGCGCTGCCTCAAGTCCAGTTATTCCCTGAAGTCCGATATCCAACAGAACTAGGTCTGGTTGTAACAGATCCGCCTTTGTCACCGCCTCCTCTCCATTTGCCGCTTGGAAAACTGCATTCAACGTCGACTCCTGAGAAAGGAGGCAGCAAATCATGTCGCGGACACCAGCATGGTCATCGACTACTAGAACCCGAACTGAAGGCATCATGACGCCACCCAAAAAGATCGCTGGAAAGTACGGGCAGGATAGCAATCGACTCGCAGTCTCCCCATACCACAGAAACTGTAGACTCGATTGAGTAACGGGTATCACCTTCTGGTAAGGCTACGGATTTGAGGTACTCAGTGGGACGACCCTTGATCGGGAAGAACTCTCGTGGACGACAGAAAACGAAAGGATTGTCGGGGTAATTGTCACGCCAAATGGTTAATCCCCGCGATGGCGAACGCAACCCTGCACGGTGAAATCAAGAACGAAGCGTTAAGATACAGGGTTTACTGTATGCGCCTTAACTGGAAGCGCCTGTATTGTAAACATTAGTAAATTTTCACACTCATATGGCTGCAGCCAAAGTGCTGGTAGTGGACGATCATGCCATCGTCCGGCGAACCGTTTGCGGCCTCATCTCCAGAGACTCGACCGTTGAGGTAATCTGTGAAAGCGTAACTGGTGAAGACGCGGTTACAAAAGCCAAAGAGCTTCAACCCGATCTCATTCTCCTAGACATCAGCCTGCCGGGTATCAGCGGCATTGAAGCTGCCCGTCAAATCAAGAAAGTCTCGGCAAAATCTCGAATCATCTTTCTCAGCCAGCACGATTCATTGCAGATGGTTATGGAGGGATTCAAAGCTGGTGGCCACGGATACGTCACAAAGGGGGACGCTGCCCACGAACTTATTAAAGCCATTCAGAATGTACTCCAAGGGATCAGGTTCGTAAGCAAAGGAATAATTCAGCAGGCTGGGTGGCGGAAACAGTTAACACTTTGAGCTAGTCACAACCTACGACTGATAATCTTGGGCACTGCTAGGTAAGGTTCGATCCGTGCCAAACTGCAACATCTTTCCGCAGAACACTCAATCCGTTCAAAGCATCCGTTATGGCTTGATTTTCTTCGGGCGTCCCGCCATGATTCAGGGAGAATTCGTGCAACCGCGCCCTAATCCCATTGTCCGCCTCTTGGATTTTCTGCTCTATTTTCGACCAGTCAGTTTCGAGCACGGCAGACCTGTAAAGCTCTTGCCAACCATATATGGTGTCCATGGCCAACCTCCAAAGGCATGGCTCAACTAAAATTATTACAAAGCCGATTTTGGCACGTCAAGAAAAAAGTACGCTAGCGTACATACTCCGAAACTCCCCTAACCGTACAAATGGACGTTGGCTCATGGGGTGCCAGTACACTACTCGGCCACTGATGCTCCGTTTAAAATCAGGCCCCCCATGCAGGAGAAAGCCAGAAAAGGCTAATGCCACTCCAAGCGTCTGACCTTGGTGATCGTTTTGGATCGGAAGTCGGCCTCGCGCCAAGGTCGCACCTAGTCAAACGCTGGGCAACTGGATGTGATTACAACCGAAATCCTTTAGACAGCAATTCATTGTGGGGGACATCCATCGGAGGGAATTTCAACTGTTCGCCTGTGCCATTATCTCACGGGCATACCCAGTCTTGAGAGAGGCGCGTCCGAGCGTTCCAGAATTGGAAAATTCCCTCTGTCTCCTGAATAATCGAAACCCAGAGGCTGGAGGGGAAGAAGCACGATGACCGCTAAGCCGGCGGATTGGGAAAAGATCACTCCGCAGCACTTGCTGCCTGCTGTCGAGCATATCCGAACGACATTCGAAACTAGTCACTGGAAATGTTCTACGATCACGACGAAATTGGGTTATGCAGCACTTCATTCGCAAGTAACGGATCTGGCGTCTCTGGCCCCTTACCAGGCCGCGTTCGAATTCTATCGGCAGAGGATAAGTCGTACAGCTAAGACGGAGTTCGATGGTCTCTTGAAGCTGAGGACTCCTCCGGCTGTTTTCAGGGCCTATTTTGATGCGGATTATGAAGGCCTCAAGGTCAACGTTCGAGATCAGTTCCATCTGATGCTGAAGGTCGGGCTCCCCAATTCGGACGCCCTGAAGACACACCCGGTTGAATGGGCCAAGTCACAACTGGAATTTCTGGTCAACGGCCATGTTCATTCAGTTGAGAGGTGGATCAAGGAGGTTTGCGACACACAAGAGGTGCCGGACCCAGAGTTGATCGCCAAAGAGTTTGAAGAACTGGTTTTCTGGAGAAAATGGCGAGCGCCGAGGCTGATTCACATGCAGCCGGCCGGCAACACAAGCTATGACGGTGCAACCGCCTGGGTTAGAGAGGACGAACCGCGGACCCGGCAGCTTTTGGACGGGCGTTCACGCCAATTTATTGAGTTCCTGGAAATAGCTTTGGATAAGCTGGCTGGAGATGCCCATGTGCGAGTAGCCCAAACCAGGGAATACACCCAGGTTCAGCGACAGCGGGAAATCGCCGAGTCACCTTCCAGTATCCAGTCGAGCCAGGACGCGCTGCAGAATCAGATTGCCGACCGGAACCGCGGAACAAAATCCGGTGGTCTCATGTCGAAGTATCGCTCTGCACTAAAGCGCGCCGTCTTGGCGCAAATAAGTCAAAATCCCAGTGCTACTGACCTCGAAATCTGCCGTGGTTTGGACGCCGATGGTGCAGTAGAACTCCCATCCACCTGGAGGGTTCGCGCCGGAGACCGGCTCTTTGCTGGGGCTTATTCGAATCCTGGTACGAGGCGCAAGGTCGAGATTGCAATTAGTAAGATCAGAGCAGACCTGCGGAATAAGGGGCTCCTGGACCGCCGGTGAACAGGCCACTCTCCAAACACTCTCCACTCTCCAATTACTCTCCACTTTCAACAATCTGAGTGTATCTCGCGCCCTAGCATCGCTGCTCTTGGGCCTCCCATCTGCAGAAACACTTACCAATTCTCATTCACGTGACAGCGGCTCGCATCATCTTTCGCCTAAAACAATAACGCAAGGGAGGCCCAGCCAGGTAAGGGCTCCGGACGCAATTAAATCCGCTTCAGAAACAGAGACCGTCGGAGGACGGCGGAAGTGGACCGGTAAGGACACGCCGACTGAGTGGAATCCTTGAGCCAAAATATCGCGACGGCCTGGGTTGAGCGTCATGGTATCGTTTCGGCCGAGGCAAATTTCGGCAAGCCATCGAGAGGAGAGCTTGAAGCGATGGCACGCCGGAGATTTCAGAATCCCGTCCCCAAAAGGGAAGGGAATTGGTGGTATCTGCTGTATTGGGTGGACACGTTTTCGGATGGAAAGATCACGAGGAAACGTAAGCGCCACAAACTAGCTCCGGAGGACATTCCAGAGCGCGAAGCCAAGAAAATGGCCGCCGAGTTTTTGCGACCAATGAATCAGGGGCTCGTACCCGTTGGTTCAGCAACAAAGTTCGAGGAATACGTGGAAACAGTCTACAAATCGACATTGTTGCCGCTCCTGGCGAAGAGCACCCGGGACCGATACGAGGGAGTCATCAAGAGCTATCTCATGCCGGCGTTTGGATCGAAGTGTTTGCGCGATCTCACGCCCTTAACCTTGCAACAGTATTTCTCTGGGATGGTGAAATCACCCCTCTCCTACGAATCGCGGGATAAGATCCGTGACGTTGTGTCCAGTATCCTGGGTTCGGCGGTGACCTACGGCCTGCTCGTCAAGAACCCCGCGGAAGGAGTGAGGCTTTCACCTGGGAAGAAAGGCAATCGAATCAAGCCGTACATTGATCCGGCGAAGTTCTCTGCCTTGCTTGCTTTGATCCCGGAGCCGTATGCCACGATGGTTTATGTGGCGGCGTACACGGGCCTCCGGGCAAGTGAACTACTCGGCCTGAAGTGGAAAAATGTACACGCGGACTCCATCGCCATCGAAGAACGGTACTGTCGTGGTGAGTGGGGCACACCAAAAAGTGAAGCCAGCAATGCGACCATTCCCGTCAACCGTGGCGTGATCGAACGCATTCACCAGCTTAAAACAGTCTCAATCGAAGTGAAAGCGGGCACTGCTGTGAGGCGGTATTCCGCGGTAAAGGCGACGGGCCCTGATGATATCGTGTTCGCCTCAGTGGCCAAGGGCGTACCGATGCGGGACAACAACATTCTCAGCCGGTTTATCAAACCCGCGGCAAGAAAGGTTGGAATGGGTTGGGTCAACTGGCAGGTGCTAAGGCGTTCTCACGCCACCTGGCTGAAGTTAGCCGGCGCCGACGTGAAAGATGCTCAAGCACAGATGCGGCACTCAAGGGTGACTACGACGCTGGAAATCTATCAGCAGTTCGTGCCAGAGTCGCAGCGAAGAGTGGTAAACAAACTCAGTGAGCTGATGGGAACTGGACTCGTGAACTAAGCTGTTCCAAGACCTGTTCCATTACTGTTCCAATAAACGAGCGGGAAACGTGAGAAATCTTGTGACTAGGGTTGGAGATTCAACGACATCAAAGCGGCTGTGTCCAGCCCTGAAAAGGCTGACGTCGGCGGTTCAACTCCGTCCGCTGGACGGGTATTCAAGTCTGGGCTCTAGCCCTCGCCCGGGTTTCTCTCCAAAAACAGAGTCTTCGGTCAGGCTGGAAAACTCAGAACCTGCTGTCGTGGGCAACTTCGGCTGCGTGACAGGCTTTATGCCTATATGCAAGAGGTCCCAGAATTCAGAACCTGCTGTCGGCTGTAGCCTGAGAGTTCCTTTCCCACTCTCTCTGCTTTTCCTTGTGCGCGGTCTAGACGTAGTTCTGCCTGACTGTCGGTCGACCGGCTAACGTCGTTTTGCTGGGGATTTCAGTGACCCTCAGTGTGCCAAGTGTGGGCGGATTGATCTAGACGAGGGTTCGTGGCCGGAAGCAGCAAAGGTTGAGTTTCGTGAGGCTCCTGTAGACAATGAACGCGTGAGTCCGC
>Ga0210401_10004852_pt1 | contig 13944 bp, 11 predicted proteins | sample IncBWH32MmetaG_FD_150866 | JGI IMG/M metagenome (GOLD analysis project Ga0210401, IMG submission 150866) | Forest soil microbial communities from Barre Woods Harvard Forest LTER site, Petersham, Massachusetts, United States - Inc-BW-H-32-M | ecosystem: Environmental > Terrestrial > Soil >... | reverse complement strand
GGACGGGAAGTCCACGAAACCGAGGGTGACCACCTGTCGATGAACCACGACACCGGCGTGATCACGGTTTCTCGGGTTGACGGATTCGAGGAAGTCACGACGTACTACGCGCCATCGGCATGGGAGATGGTCACACATCGAGTCAAGGACGTCGCCATCCGGCCATCCATGCTGTCGGTGGCACGCTGAGACGCGACCGCCAGCCCAGCGTGGCTGGCGAAGGCTGCTGTCGTCGAGACGGCACCAATCTCGGCGAACTCGGCCAAACTGGTACTCAGGTCTGCACCGACGAAAGGGGAGCCGCGTCATGACGCTGAGTATCGCCGAGTTTGCGCTGCGTTTAGGCGTTGGACTCGGCTGCGGCGCGCTCATCGGCATTGAGCGGCAATGGCAGGCGCGAAGGGCCGGGCTGCGCACCAACGCACTGGTGGCCACCGGTGCGACGTTGTTCGTGCTCTATGCGGTCGTGACCAACGACAGCAGCCCCACCAGGGTGGCGTCGTATGTGGTGTCCGGGGTCGGCTTCCTCGGCGGTGGGGTGATCCTGCGCGAGGGATTCAACGTACACGGACTCAACACCGCCGCCACCCTGTGGTGCTCGGCCGCGGTCGGGGTGCTAGCGGCCGGCGGGCATTTCCTTTTCGCCCTGATCGCCACCGCCGCCATCCTCGGAATTCACCTGCTCGGACGACCGCTGGGCCGCCTGATCGACCGCGACAACGTGGTGGAGGAGGACGAGGACGACCAGCCGTACCAAGTGCAGCTGATCTGCCGGCGCAAGTCCGAAAAGTACGCGCGCGCACAGATTGTCCAGCACACCAGCGGGGGCGACTTCGTGCTGCGCGGCATCCACACCGGGCGCGCGGGGGAGGACAGTGTTGCGTTGACCGCATATCTGCTCAGCGGAAGGCACGCGCCTGCCCGACTGGAGCAGCTGGTGGCAGATCTGTCGCTGCAGGAGGGCGTTCAGGCCGTGCACTGGTATGCCGGCGACCAGGACGACCCGATGCCGCGCGCCGCGCACGCGGACTAGCTTGGTCAGACTTCGAGCACAGCTCACTGCCGTCGTAAGGTGTGGGATGTGAACGCGATCGCGGGTTTCTTATCCGTGCTGCCCGACCAGATGCGGGACCCGGTGTTGTTCGCGATTCCGTTTTTCCTCCTGCTGTTGATCCTGGAGTGGACGGCCGCCCGCAAACTGGAACGCATTGAGCGGGAAGCCGCTGTCGACGCTGGGCGTTCGGCACGTCCGGGGTCAGGCGCCTACCTGACGGCCGATTCCTGGGCGAGCATCTGGATGGGGCTGGTGTCGGTGGCCACCACCGCGGGCTGGAAGTTCATTGCCCTGCTCGGCTATGCCGCGATCTATGCGTATCTGGCACCGTGGCACTTACCCGCGACGCGGTGGTACACGTGGGTGATCGCGATCGTCGGCGTGGATCTGCTGTATTACTGCTATCACCGTATCGCGCACCGGGTTCGGCTGATCTGGGCGACCCACCAGGCCCACCACTCGAGCCAATACTTCAATTTCGCCACTGCGCTGCGCCAGAAATGGAACAACAGTGGCGAGATTCTGATGTGGATTCCCTTGCCGCTGTTGGGTATTGCGCCTTGGCTGGTCTTCGTCAGTTTCTCGGTCAACCTGATCTACCAGTTCTGGGTGCACACGGAGCGGATCGGTCGAATGTGGGCTCCGTTCGAGTTTGTCTTCAACACCCCGTCACATCACCGGGTGCACCACGGAATGGATCGCGAGTACCTCGACAAGAACTACGGCGGGATTTTCATCCTGTGGGACCGCCTGTTCGGCACCTTCCGGCAGGAGACATTTCGTCCACACTACGGGTTGACCAAACAGGTCGACACGTTCAACGTCTGGAAGCTGCAGACCCACGAATATCTTTCTATCGCCCGCGATTTCCGCTCAGCTACGCGCCTGCGCGACCGGTTGGGTTTCGTCTTCGGCCCGCCCGGCTGGCAGCCTTCCGCGGCCGTCCAGGCCGAGGTAGCCGTCAGCGGTCACCAGGTCGGCGGTTAGACGTCGTTCATCAACCGTTTTTTATTACGGCGAGCCGAAAGGCCCCACGCCAGAGCCAAGATCAGTAAGCTCCGCCTCGTCATACAGTTGTATGACGCCCGGGATTTGGCCTGGGCAGCGATGACGAGGAGGGATTGCAGTGTCAGACACACTCACCGGAGGACAAAAACTTGTCAAGGGTGAATCGCTTACCTCAAGCAACGGGGCCTACACCCTGACGCTGCAAGACGACGGCAACCTGGTGCTGGCATCGCGGGGCCATGCGATCTGGGCGTCGGAGACGAACGGCCAGGACGTGGTCCGCGCCGAGGTGCAGAGCGACGGCAACTTCGTCCTCTACACCGCCGACAAGCCGGTGTGGCACACCGACACCAAGGGCAAGAAGAATGTCCGGCTCGTCCTGCAGGACGACCGCAACCTAGTGCTGTACGGCGCCGACGGTCCGGCGTGGTCGACGAAGACCGAGACCGACGCTCCGCCGCCGGAGGCGGAAGCCGAAGCCGCCCCGGCAGCCGAGGAGACGCACGCCGAAGAGGCAGCCGCGCATCCCGAGCCCGAGCCGGAACCCGCCGCGCGGACCTACACGGTCGAATCCGGCGACACCTTGTGGGCCATCTCCGAGCGGTTCTACGGCGACGGCAGCAAGTACCAGATCATCGCCGACGCCAGCGGTATCTCTAACCCTGACCTGATCCAGCCGGGACAGGTGCTGACGATTCCCTGATCGCGAGCGGGAGCGCGCCGGTCCGGAGCCGAATCCGGACCGGGCCGGCGGGCTCCCAGTCTTCGGCCGGTAATCTCATAGCCGGCCGGCGCCGCGCCGGCCCCCGGGGGATCGGAGTCGAGGGTGCGTCGTCCGGCAATCCGCGCGTTCGTCGCGGCGGTTACCGCCGCGCTGCCAGTTGCCTGTTTTCCGGCGGTGGCCAACGCCGACCCGGTGCTCGTCTATCCCGGGATGGAAATACACCAGGGCACGCATTTGTGCACCCTGGGCTACGTCGACCCGGGACTGCGGGTGGCTTTCACCGCGGGGCACTGCCGGGGCGACGGGCCCGTCGCCGATAGAGACAACCACGTCATCGGCAATTTGGCCACGTTCCGGGACAACACCCCCAGCGGGTCGATCGTCAAGACCGACCAGCAGATCGCCGATTACGAGTCGATCGTGCTGGTCCCTGATGTCGCGGTGAACAACATCCTTCCCGGTGGACGTGTACTGCAGTCGGACCCCGGCCTGGTGGTGACGCCCGGCGAACCCGTCTGCCATTTCGGCGTGGTCACCGGCGAGAGCTGCGGGACCGTCGAAAGCGTCAACAACGGCTGGTTCACGATTGGGCACGGCGCCGTTAGCCAGCAAGGCGACTCCGGCGGGCCGGTCTACATCACCAGCGATCCGGGGCCCGCCCGGATCGTCGGGATATTCAACAGCGTCTGGGGCGGGCTCCCGGCGGCGGTGTCGTGGCAGTCCACCACCCAGCAAATCCGCGAGGATGTGGGCGTCGGCGGTCCGTCGATTTAGTAATTAGCTGGGGTTCGCCAGCGCGAAGACGGGGATCGACGGCGCCGCAGCGTGTAATTCGTCGTCGCCGGAGTCCGGCGTCAACCCCGCGATGTGGCCTTTGACCTCCCAGTACCACCTGTCCAGGTAACGCCTCAGCAGGTCGGCCTTCGCCGCGTCGGCCAGCTCGGTGGTGCGCAGCCGGCGGCGATGCCAACGCGGGCCCATGTCGACGACACCGGCGGCTCGCACGTTGCGGACCCACTGCGTGTTGCCGCGCGGAGACACCACATAGTCGACACCATCCACGCTCAGCACGTTGACCACTACACCGCGCAATTTGCCGGTTTTGCGGCCACGCACCCGAAGTGCCCTGGTGCCGGCAATGCTGATGCCTAACTCGGCCAGCCAGCCGATCAGCGCGTTGGCGGCACGGGCCGTTCTGTTCGGTTCGTCGTATCGCACAGACATGACATATCTCCCTTGATTCCGTCGTACGAGAGCGGTGCTCTCGGTAGATATGACCGTGCCACAACGCCGACGGAAATACAAGAGCAGTGATCTCTCTTGTGTCAGAATGGCCCGATGGGCAAGCGGCGCGACTCGCGCGAACGGATCGAGGCGCAGATCATCGAGCTCGGCCGGAGCCACCTGGTCGAACACGGCGCGGCCGGGCTGTCGCTGCGTGCCATCGCCCGCGACCTCGGCATGGTGTCGTCTGCCGTCTATCGGTATGTGTCCAGCCGTGACGAGTTGCTGACGTTGTTGCTCATCGATGCCTATAACGACCTTGCTGACGCGGTGGATCGCGCCCGCGACGCAATGCCCGACGTGTGGAGCGACGACGTCATCGCGATCGCGCATGCCGCCCGGGGTTGGGCCACCGCCAACCCGGCCAGCTGGGCGCTGCTGTACGGCAGCCCGGTGCCCGGCTACCACGCACCGGCCGAGCGGACGGTCGGGCCCGGAACACGGGTGGTCAGCGCCTTGTTCGACGCCGTCGCCGCCGGCATCGCGACCGGCGACATCATGCTGACCAATTCGCCGGTGCCACAACCGATGACGTCGGACTTCGAACGGCTTCGCCAGGAATTCGGCTTTCCCGGCGACGATCCCGTCATTGTCAAGTGTTTCGCGGTATGGGCCGGCGTGGTGGGGGCGATCAGCCTGGAGGTGTTCGGGCAATACGGCACCGACACGCTGAGTGACCCCGAGGCTGTGTTCGACACTCAGGTTCGACTGCTGGTCGGTGTGCTGACCCAGCCTGATGTCGACGCGGTGCCATATCGGACATCGTCGTCGAATTAGAACGTGTTCAACCGTCGCCGCGACGACTGAAGCAGCCGGTGGTGGCAACACCTTTCTGCCACGGGAGACGCTGGGATATCCTGCGAGGCGATGAGCCTCTTCGTCGGATCGCCGGTCCAGATCGCATGGGTGACTCATGACCTTGATGCCACCGAAACAGCTCTCACCGGCCTGTTAGGCGTCAAAAAGTGGGTGAGGCTGCCCGATGTGCACTTCGCGCCGGACACCTGCAGCTACCTCGGTCGACCGGCCGACTTCGTCGCGAGCATTTCGCTGAGCTATCTCGGCGACATGCAGCTGGAGCTGATCACACCGGTCCGCGGTCCTAATATCTATAGTGACTTTTTGCGAGACAACGGGCCGGGTCTGCACCACATCTGCGTCGAAGCCGAAAGCCTCGAGCAATTCGAGCAAACTCTCTCCGCTGCCCCCGCGCGCGGTGCTTCGGTGGTTCAGCAGGGCGTAATGCCGGGCGGCTTGAGCTTCGCCTACCTGGCCGCCCCGCAGGCTGGGGTGCCGTTCGTGGAGGTCGCGCATTTCTCAGCCGAGATGCGGCAGTTCTTCGACTACATCAAGAAGGAGCAGCGGTGAGTACCCAAATCCCAGCAACTTTCAGCGCTGACGACGTGTCGTCGTGGTCGGACGACGTCGACGTCGTGGTGATCGGTTTCGGTATTGGGGGTGGCTGCGCAGCAGTGAGCGCGGCCGCCGCCGGCGCACGAGTCCTGGTGCTGGAGCGGGCAGCTGCGGCCGGTGGCACCACGTCGCTTGCCGGAGGGCACTTCTACCTCGGCGGCGGCACCGCGGTCCAGCAGGCCACCGGGCATCCCGACTCGCCCGAGGAGATGTACAAGTATCTGGTCGCGGTGTCGCGCCAACCCGACCACGCGAAGATTCGCGCCTATTGCGACGGCAGCGTCGAGCACTTCAACTGGTTGGAGGACTTGGGTTTTCAGTTCGAGCGAAGCTTTTACCCGGGCAAGGTGGTCGTTCCACCGGGTACGGAAGGCTTGAGCTATACCGGCAACGAAAAGGTGTGGCCGTTCTGCGAGCAGGCCAAACCCTCGCCGCGCGGGCACTCGGTGCCGGTGCCGGGCGAGCTCGGCGGTGCGTCCATGGTGATCGACCTGCTGGTCAAACGCGCCGACGTCCTGGGAGTGCAGATCCGATACGAGACTGGGGCAACCAACCTGATCGTGGACGCCGACGGCGCCGTGGTCGGCGTCGCCTGGAAGCAATTCACCGAAACCGGTGCGGTCAAAGCCAAATCAGTCATCATTGCTGCGGGCGGTTTCGCGATGAACCCGGAGATGGTCGCCGAACATACGCCCGCGCTGGGCCAGCCGCGGCGTACCAAGCACCATGGCCTCGTTGCGCCCTACATCCTGGGCAACCCCAACGACGACGGACTGGGCCTGCGAATGGGCGTCTCGGCAGGAGGCGTCGCCCAGAACATGAACGAAAAGTTCATCACCGCGGCGGCCTATCCGCCCGAAATCCTGCTGGCGGGTGTGATCGTGAACAAGGAGGGCAAACGCTTCGTCGCCGAGGACTCCTACCATTCGCGCACATCGGCTTTCGTGTTGGAGCAGCCGGAACAGACCGCATACCTGATCGTTGACGAAGCCCATACCGAGATGCCCGCGATGCCGTTGATCCGGTTCCTCGACGGCTACGAGACGATCGCCGAATTGGAGACCGCACTCGACATACCAGCGGGCAACGTCGCGGCGACGTTGGACCGCTACAACGAGTTTGCCGCCAAGGGTGAGGATCCGGACTTTCACAAGCAGCCGGAATATGTTGCGCCGCAGGATAATGGACCCTGGGCAGTGTTCGATCTGTCGCTCGGGCGAGCGATGTACTCCGGATTCACGATGGGCGGTCTGGCGGTCACCGTCGACGGTCAGGTGCTGCGCGAGGACGGCACCACCATCGCCGGCCTGTATGCGGTGGGTGCATGCGCATCCAACATCGCCCAGGACGGCAAGGGATACGCCAGCGGCACCCAGCTCGGCGAGGGATCGTTCTTCGGCCGCCGCACCGGAGCCCACGCGGCCCGCAGGGCCGGGGGCGGATAGTCGCCAGTTGGGCAGCTCACATGGCAAGCTGCTGGCTGCACAGGTAGTAGTACAACCCCTCGCGCGCCATTAGCTCGTCGTGTGTGCCACGTTCGGCGAGCCGGCCGTTTTCGAGCACCAGGATGATATCGGCGTCGCGGACTGTGCTGAGCCGATGGGCGATCACAAACGAAGTACGTCCCCGCAAGAGTTGGTCAAGATTTTCCTTCACCGCTCGCTCCGACTCAGTGTCGAGCGCGCTGGTGGCCTCGTCGAAGACCAGCACCGGAGGACGGTGATAGACGGCCCGCGCGATCGCGATCCGTTGGCGCTGCCCGCCGGACAGCAGCAGGCCGGATTCGCCGATGCGGGTTTCGTAACCCAACGGCAGGCGCTCGATGAAGGTCGCGGCGTTGGCCACCCGCGCCGCCCACATCACCTGCTCTGGGTCAGGCTGGTCGGTGCCGAAGGCGATGTTCTCTGCGATCGTCGCGTCGAACATGTGGTTCTCTTGCAGCACGAAGCCGATCTGGCGGCGGAGGTCGTGCAGATCCAGGCCGCTCAACTCCCGGTTGTCGTAGAGGATGTCGCCCTGTGTAGGCTCCAGCAGTCCGCACAAGCACTTGATGAGTGTTGTCTTGCCAGAACCGCTTCGACCGACTATCGCGACACGGGTACCTGGCTGGACCTCGAAATCGATCTCGTCGAGCACCGGCGTCTGAGCCGGCCCGGGGTACTGAAAAGTCAAGCCCCGGAACTGAATATGGCCGGAAATGGATTTCACCGGCGTCAAGGTCGAATGATCGGCTCCCTGCTCGGGCTCCTGTTCGAGGACATCGTTGAGACGACCGAGCAGAACAACCGTGTGCTGCAGCACATCCCACGACGATACGACTGTGACGATGGGCTGATTGGTGAGCAGCACCAGAGCGTTGAAGGAGATCAGTCCGCCCACCGTCAACTGGTGGTCCAACACCTGGAGCGCCCCGAGCCACAAAAAGAGGGCAAGCGAAAGAAAAGAGATCAGTTGGACCGCTCCGTTGTACAGCATTAGCGCGCGATCCGCCCGGTATACCTTGTCCGACAGATCGTCGAACTCATTGAGCATCATTCGGCGCAACGACTCTTCGGCGCCTATCGCCTTGACCGTCTCGATGCCCCTGATGGAGTCGATTTGGCGGGACTGGTATCGGCCCCAACACACTTCGAGCCCCTCGTAAGTTGGTCGCACGCGCGCCTGGGCATACCACATCAGCGCTCCGTAAAGCGGCGCGGCAGTGAGCACATACACAAGCGTCAGGCGCCAACTGAAAACGCCCATGATGATGACGGCGACGACCACCTGAGCGGCCGCGGCCAGGCAAAGCACCCCCCTGGCTATCGCAATCTCACGCACGGTCTGCAAGCCGCTAAGCCGGCGCCCGATGTCGCCGACACGCCGAGCCTGGAAGTACCTCATCGGTAAAGCCAGCAGCGCCTCGGAAAGCGATTTCAGGGTCTCCCGGTCGACCCGCACCGCGATGCGGCTGAGCAGCAACTTCTGGACGATCGTGACCATCACGGATATCACCAGCGCGGCAAACATGGCCAGCACGAGGACGGTCAACAGGCCCACGTCGTGGAGGTGGATGACCTTGTCCACAATGACCTTGCTCAAGACCGGAATGAGCATCGAGCCGGCTGCCGATAGGAAGGCCAGCGCAAGCGCCAGGAGCAACGTGCGCCGGTAAGGCTCGAAGAATCGGATGTACCAGCCGACAGGCGAACGTTCCTCCGGGACCTCCATCAGCGCCTCGGTGGGGGACACCAAGGCCGCGTAGCCCGACCAATTCGCCTCTAGTTCGGATCGCTCCAGTCGGCGGCGCCCCCGGGCTGGATCGCCAACCCAGGCATGCCGAGCGTCGAGGTGGTAGAGGACGAGCCAGTGATTGTTGGTCCAATTCAAAATCGCCGGCAGCGGCATTGAATCCAGCCGACTTTTGGGCATCCCCGCCGCGCACACCTTGAACCCAAGCGCCTCGGCACCCTGTTTGATGCCTAACAGGCTCGTCCCATCAACGGCGGTATGAACTTTCTCTCGCACATGCGCGGATGACACGCTGCGGCCGTAGTAACGGCACATCATCGTCAGGGACGCGGCACCGGCCTCAGTTGCATCGTTTTGCAGGACAACGGGAAAAAAGCGGATGCGCTTGCGGGGGCGGACGAAACCGTCGAATTGCTCGATGTCGATGTCGCCCGGCGTCTGTTGCGGGTACGAGGTCGCAGCGGCGCGATTCTGCTCGTCGCTCAGGACCTCGGGTCCAGCGGCATTCGCCGGCAGCAACTCCTCAGCGAAATCGGGCGGGACCTGCGCGAAGCGGCGGTAGTCGTAGGCGGAGACGCGCTGCTCGAAGCCTTCTCGAAACTTGGGGTATTCGGCAGCCAGCTCGGCAAACAAATCCGGCTCCAGCGCCCACAACTCGCAATCGGTGACGGCCTTGACGGTGGCCGCGCGATCGGTACCGCGCAGCAACGACACCTCGCCGAAGAAATCCCCAGGACGTAGATCCGTACGCGGTTCGCGGGTGCCGTCGGCATCAACATAGGCGCGCAGCCGGCCATGGCGGATGACATACATCGGGCCGGCCGGCTCACCCTGCCGGATTACCAACTCCCCGGCGCCGACCGCCTTGGGCACCAGCCCGTTTAGCAGCACTCGCATTCCGTCGGGCGGAAGGGCATCGAACGCGGTGTATTGGCGGAGGAAATCGCCCAGCTCGCGGCGCCGGATATCGAGGTCGACGTAGCGGCCCACCTCCGGCTCGCTACGGACCAAGGCCTCGAATATCCCGCGGTCCAGCCGCAGCGCCTGCACCGGGCTGGAAGCACGTACCGTGGCCGCACGGTGCCGCTCGGGATCCAGCAACGATCGTTCACCGAAGATGTCGCCAGAGCGCAGAACGTTGAGCGGTAAGTCTTCGCCGCCGTCACCGGCCTTGATCACCTGCGCCGTACCGGACTGAATCACAAACATTGCGTCCGCCCGATCGCCTTCGGCGACAATCACCTCGCCGAAGCCGAAGCTCACTGGTGTAAACGACGCCTCCACCAGCCGACGAACGTCTGCCGGCATCAACTCCAGCAATGCGACCCGTCGCAGGTCCGCCGGGGCGGTTGGTGCGAGTGGGCGATCAGAGACGGTCATAGCGGTTCACGTGCGGGTCGGCCTCGGCGGGCCGCGCGCCCGCTATCTCTTCGCGGAGATGCACCGCAACCTCCTATGCCACTGTGCGCGCCTACTCGGCAAACTTCGCCGTCACTCGCCGATCTTGACATCTCGCGGCAAGAGCCACTTTACGAATTCGTCAGCGATCAGCAAATTGTGGCGACTCCTTCGGTGTCAGCAAATTGTGCCAGTCGCGGAAGTTGTCTGCGGTCGCTTGCACAAATATTTCATGTCGCCGACACAACTTGCTCGTAGCGCGCGCCTCTCGGCAAACGCGGGGGTAAACTACGCCCGACCAGAGGCGCAGTTCGGCGCAGCGCCAAAAATTGAAACCGTCCGTGCCCTTAGCAGGCGTCGCACTCGGGAGGAAATGCGCAGGGTGACGGAGATGCGGGCGGTGGTCAAGCAGGGGCCTTCCGTGCTGATGCGCCGCGTGCCGGTGCCTGAACCCCGACCGGGAGAGGTCCTCATCCGGGTCGGGGTGGCGGGCGTGTGCCGCACCGACGTTTTCGTCGCTCAAGGGAAGCTGTCATCCGCTGACCCCGTGATTCTCGGGCACGAGTTTGCAGGTGTTGTCGCCGCGGACGGGCGGGGCGATCACGAGTTTGCCGCCGGAGACCGGGTAGTCGTCATGCCGGCGGTCCCCTGCGGAAGGTGCGTCCGATGCACCGGCGGCATGCCGGAATGCTGCCCGCACCACCAATTCCTCGGAGTTTCCCTGCACGGAGCCTTTGCGGAGTACATCGCCGTGCCGGCTCAGGTGGTGCACCACCTGCCGGAGACGCTGTCCTTTAGGGAAGGCGCCTATGCGGAACCGGTATGCGCCTCGCTTGCCGTGCTGAAGGCCGGCATCCAGCCAGGGGAGCGCGGCCTAGTTTATGGCGATAACCGGATCGCCGAGCTGACCAAGCGAGTGCTGTGGACGGCGGGCTTTTCGGCCGTCGAGACGCACCGGGTGGATCCGTCGCTGCCCCTGGAAACGGATGCTTACGACTTCGTCGTCGAGACCCAACCCATCGCGCCGGCCTTCGACGAGATCATCCGGGTCTTACGCCCCGGCGGTCGCGTCGTGCTCAAGAGTCGACCGCCCGCCCCGGTGGCAATCGACCTCGCGGCGGCCGTGCGTAAGGAAGTGATTTTCGAGGCGGTGTCGTACGGGACGTTCTCCGAGTCTCTCGACTTCCTGACTCGCCACGACGTCGCCGACCTATTCGGCGAAGTCCGGCCATTGGAGGACTTCGCCAACGTGTTCGCCGCCGACGACGTCGGTGAGAACCTCAAAAGCTTTCTCTCTCCCGATCCAATTGACGCCAACCAGGCGCCGCCGCGACACATCGCGAAGGTAGAGACCGTGGCAGTTACCGTCGACGAACTGTCGGCGTTGTCGACGCCATCGTCCTCGCCGCGGTGACTCGACTCGCCCTCGATCCGGTAACTAGAAGCCGGGCAGCGAAACCGCTTCGTGAGGCGGGGTTTTATTCAAACTGATCTGCCTGCGGCTCAGAGGATTTCGGCTGCTGCGCTGCCGTCAACTCGCGCCACTACCGAAGTCTGGTTGTCAAGCACTGTACAAATGGGACCGTCTTTGCTTTGTCTACCAAAATCCTCCAGCATCGCCTGACACTTCTCTATCACGTGCTCGGGGGGCGAATAGCCTTCCAACGGCAGCGCGAGCGTCAGATAGTGACCGTCTTCGGTGAGCAGCAGACCGGCGTCGACGAGATCGGCGAGCACGCCTGGCAGAGCGTCTGGGCCGCAGTGCTGCTCGGCGAGTGCCTGAAGGCGGCCTATGCCGTGCACCCTGTCGCACGCCAGAAGCACCTCGCGGTGGAGTCCCTCGAGCACCTGAAACGGTCGGCGTGCCGCGGGCCGAAGATCCCATACCAGCAAGTGATTTTCGTTGTCGGCAGTGAGGAGTTCGCTTGTGGGGTGGTGCTGCGTCCACGCATCGAGTTGCTCCAGCAAGGGGGCGGTGTATTGGTGGACCTGCCGGCCGTCGGCGTAGTCGAATTCGAAGAAGTAGGCAAGGTTAGCAATCGCCGACACCGGCAAGTCGTACAAGTGCCGGTAGGCCAAATGCGGTCTGACGTTGGTGATGCCGTACTGCTGGGCCTGTTCGAAGTAGGGGCTAAACCGGTCGAGCCGAATCGGAGACCTGAAACCCGGCGGCTGCAGATGGGTCAGTAACGGCACCGTTGCTGCGAACTGCTCGTAATCGTGGACCGTTTCACCGGGAAAGCCAGAAAGCACATTCCACGTCACGTCGACGCCCAATTCTTTGCACCACTTGAGCGTCTGAATGTTCTGCAACATGGTGACACCCTTGCGCATCAACTGCAGGACGTGGGAGCTCAAACTCTCGATACCCGGTTGCACCTCGGTGACACCAGCGTCACGCAGCACGCGCAGTTGATCCTTCGAGACGTTCGCCTTGATTTCGTAGAACAGGTTCAGCGCTGCGGCGCTATCGCGCAGCCGAGGAAGAAAAGTCCGGAAATAGCTGGTGTCGAGGATGTTGTCGACGACGCTTATTGGACGGTCGGGATAGCGTCGACTCAACGCCATCAACTCATCGAGCGCGCGCTGCGGCTGCTTGCTGCGATACGCCATGCTTAAGCCGTTGAGACCGCAGAACGTGCAGTGATGTTTGGCGCCCCACCAGCACCCTCGTGACGTCTCAAACGTCACCCGAACCGGTGACGGGGCGACGCCGGATGCGAAGTGCAACTGTTGGAAGTAGTCGTCATAGTCCGGATAGGGCAGCGCATTGAGGTCAACTAACCCCGCCGCCTTCGATGGCGCATCGGCCAGCGAAAGGGTCCGGCCAGTCATGACCCCAGGTAGGTCGTCGATGGCCTCACCAGCCAAGACTCGAAGCGCTAGCTGCGGAAATACCGTATCGGCCTCGCCCGACACCGCAGCGTCGAGGAAGCTGAACTGGCGCACCGACTCCAGGCCCATGACACCTTCGACGTTGGCGCCGCCAATCAAAACGAATGTTTCCGGTAGGGCTTGTTTAACCCGTGACGCCAGTGCCAGGGAAGCGATCTGTTGCTGAAATACACTGGTGAAGCCCAGAATTCGCGGGCGACGGCGCATCACTTCATCGACGCAGTCGTCGAGGAATGACGCCACTGCGGCACGGGTCCGCAACACGGTTTCGATGAAGTCCTCGCGCAGGCGATCCGCCGGGGCCGCAGGGTCCCCACCCGCCCCAGCGTCGAACCAGTCGCGCGCCGGTGGGACAGTGGAGTGATCGTTGCATGAGCCGCGGCCGCGCTCCCGCAGCACCTCTTTCACATAGGCATCGTCGTCTAGGCGCCCTGGCCCCCATAGCGCTTCGGTGAACAACCATTCTCCGAGCATCGCCACGGTTCTCGGCTTCCCGTTAGCGAGATCGTGATACAGCTGCTCCCCGATCTTCGCTGCGAATGGAAACGTGAAATATCTAACGGCGCAGCTTATTCCAGCACGGTTGAGACCAGCCTTCAGGAGCCCCAGCGCAATCGACGGATCGCACAGAGAACCAAATGGCATGCTGACGAGAAGAACGTCGTGATCCACGACGTCGAGGTCTGATGTAGCCCTCGAAGGCGACTGGTGCTCCATGAAAGCCCCTATCCCTCCCTTGTCCCTGTCGCCCCCTCAACAAGGATAGGGCGTCGGTCAACCAGCCACCGGGCAATCAAGCAAAGACGCGGAGAGCCGCATCGGCGCGCCGAAAACCGCCATCAGCCGACCGATCCGCTATTAGATCGCCTTCCTGGGTCACGAGACCCGCATCACTTGTAATGTATCGTCCGTCGTCACCGTCCAAGCGTTGGCTGGC
>Ga0210401_10004850_pt1 | contig 13946 bp, 17 predicted proteins | sample IncBWH32MmetaG_FD_150866 | JGI IMG/M metagenome (GOLD analysis project Ga0210401, IMG submission 150866) | Forest soil microbial communities from Barre Woods Harvard Forest LTER site, Petersham, Massachusetts, United States - Inc-BW-H-32-M | ecosystem: Environmental > Terrestrial > Soil >... | reverse complement strand
CAGGACCGGTTTGGTAGCAAGGTCGAACTGACAGGAGCACATGGCTAGAGGGCCGATCAAGGACAGCAACAAGAAGCCGGGCGAAAGCGGCAAAGAAGACGCCATTGAGGTGATGGCAACCGTGATCGAGCCGCTTCCGAACGCCATGTTTCGAGTGGAGCTCGAGAACAAGCATCAGGTGCTGGCCCACATCTCGGGAAAAATGCGGAAGAATTTCATTCGCATTCTTCCCGGTGACCGCGTGGCGGTGGAGCTTTCGCCTTACGACCTGACGCGCGGACGGATTGTGTATCGCTACAAATAGTCGGACAAGTAGAGCAGGGAAGGACGGAGTCGAAATGAAGGTACGAGCATCGGTAAAGAAAATTTGCATGAAGTGCAAAGTGGTTCATCGGCGCGGAGTGGTGCGCGTGATCTGTTCAAACGCAAAGCACCGCCAGCGCCAGGGTTAAGAGGCAGGGAGGAACAGTATGGCTCGCATCGCAGGTGTGGATCTTCCGCCAAACAAGCGGCTCTGGATTGGGCTTACGGCAATTTACGGAATCGGGCAGGAACGCGCGAAGTCGCTCGCCGAAAAGGCCAAGGTAGACCACACGAAGAAGATCAAGGATTTGACGGAAGACGAAGTCACGCGTCTCCGCGCCGCGATTGAATCCGAAGGGCGTGTGGAAGGCGATCTGCGCAAAGAGATGCAGATGAACATTCGCCGCCTGATTGAAATTCAGGCGTACCGCGGATTGCGTCATCGCCGCAATCTTCCCGTGCGCGGCCAGCGAACGCATACCAACGCGCGCACGCGAAAGGGTCCGCGCAAGGGCGCTGTGGCTGCCAAGAAGAAAGTGGCGGCTCGCAAGTAGTTTGGATTCTATTCAGCTCGGGTCATTAGACTCGATGGTTTTCGTACGACGAGAGGAAACAAGTGGCCAAAGAACCGAAGGACGCAGCCGCGGGAGCAGCAGTACCGGGCGGAGCGCCCGCAAAAACATCGAAGCGCAAGAAAGAGTTTCGCAAGAAGCGCGAGAAGCGCGTCGTGCCGCACGGCGTCGTTTGCATTTCGGCGACGTTCAACAACACGATGATTACGCTTACCGATCCCGACGGCCGCACCGTCAGCTGGGCAACGGCTGGATCAGTGGGCTTCAAGGGTTCGCGTAAGGGCACGCCTTACGCCGCTCAACAGGCTGCGATGACGGCAGCCGGCATTGCGCGCGATCAGTACGGTATGAAGTCGGTCGAAGTGCGCGTCAAAGGTCCAGGCGCGGGTCGCGAATCGGCAGTGCGCGCGCTGGCTACCTCTGGCCTGCATATCAACGCGATCAAGGATGTGACGCCGGTGCCGCACAACGGTTGCCGTCCGCCAAAACGCCGTCGCGTCTAATTTGGATTGCTGGTAGCTAAGGTTTTGCAGCAGAAGCAAAGGAGAGAAGGACTTGGCAAGACATCGTGAAGGAGTTTGCCGGTTGTGCCGACGGGAAGGGATGAAACTCTTCCTCAAAGGCCTCCGGTGTTTTACAGAAAAGTGCGCCATCGAAAAACGCAACTTCGTTCCGGGCCAGCACGGCCAGTCGCGCCGACCGAAGATGGTCGGTTACGGCGTGCAGCTGCGCGAAAAGCAGAAGGTGAAGCGCACCTACGGCCTGCTCGAACGGCAGTTCCGCAACTATTTCGAGAGGGCGGAGCGCTCGAAGGGGCCCACCGGATCGAACCTGATGGTAATGCTCGAGCGGCGTCTCGACAACGCCGTATACCGCATGGGACTCGCCGGCTCGCGCGCGCAAGCGCGGCAGCTTGTGCTTCACGGACACGTGCGCGTGAAGGGTCACAAGGTAAATATTCCGAGCTACCTCGTTCAGGTGGGCGACGAAATCACTCTGAAGGACAAGATGCGCGACAACGCGATGATACTTGAAGCCCGCAACCTGGCGCAGAGCCAGGGTATTGCTCCGTGGCTCGATATCGACCGCGAGAATTTCAAAGCGCGTGTCGTCGCATTGCCGCGTCGCGAAGACGTACAGACGCCGCCGATGAACGAGCAGCTGATCGTCGAGCTTTATTCCAAGTAGCAGATTCATTTACAGCAATCGCTAAGTCGAAGGGTTTGTAGGCTCGCCGTTGGCGGGCCAGGAGGACGCAAAGATGTGGAAGGGCTTTCAGAAACCAAAGAGGTTGGCAGCAGAACCGGAAACACTGACGGACAAGTACGGAAAATTCTCCGCGCAGCCGTTCGAGCGCGGCTGGGGAACCACGGTTGGTAACTCGCTGCGGCGCGCCTTGCTGAGCTCGATTGAGGGCGCGGCGATCACCGCCGTGAAGATCGAAGGCGTGTTGCACGAATTTTCGCCCATCCCCGGCGTCGTCGAAGATGCCACGGACATCATCCTGAACCTCAAGCAGGTGCCGCTCAAGCTCAATACCGATCAGCCGAAAACGATCACGCTCAACGTCGATGTGCCGGGCCCGGTAACCTCGGCAAAAATTGAAGAGGATGCCGACATAGCCGTGCTCGACAAAAACATATATATCGCGACCGTCAGCGAAGGCGGCAAGCTCGAACTCGAGTTGCGCGTCAAGAACGGCCGTGGCTACGTGGCCGCCGATCGCAACTTTGACGAAGACCTGCCGATCGGATACATCCCGATCGACTCAGTACATTCGCCGGTGCGCAAAGTGAACTATTCCGTGGAAGCGGCGCGCCTTGGCCAAATGACTGATTACGAGAAGCTTACGCTTGAAGTCTGGACGAACGCGGCGATCACTCCGCAGGATTCGATTGGCCTCGCGGCGAAGCTGATGAAGGACCACATGAGCATTTTCATCAACTTCGAAGAGACGCCCGATCTTCCGGAAGAAATCGTCGAGAGCTACAACGATCCGCGCCTGGAATTCCTCGACCGTTCGGTGGAAGAGCTCGAGCTTTCCGTGCGCTCCTACAACTGCTTGAAGAATGCGAACATTCAAAACCTCCGCGAGCTCGTTCAGAAGACCGAATCCGAGATGCTCAAAACCAAGAATTTCGGCCGCAAGTCGCTGAACGAAATCAAAGATATACTGGTGAAGATGGGCCTCAGCCTGGGAATGAAATTCGACGAGCACGGCCGAATCATCTGGCCGCCGCTCCCGAGCCAGACGGCTCCTCCGCCTTCCGAAGGAGACGCCACGGCTCTTTAAGCCGCGGTTGCCACCATGAGACACCTTATTTCGGGTTCGAAACTCGGAAAGCAACCGGCGCATCGCCGCGCAGTGCTCCGCAATCTGGTTACAAACCTGATTGAGAAGGAGCGCATCCGTACCACTCTGCTTCGCGCCAAGACGGCTCGTCCGATTGCCGAACGCATGATCACACTCGGCAAACGCGACTCGTTGCACGCGCGCAGGCAGGCGGCGGCTTTCCTCATGACGCCGGACGCCACCAAGAAGCTTTTCTCCGACCTCGCTCCGCGCTTCGCGGATCGTCCGGGCGGGTACACGCGCATCGTTCGAGCAGGCTGGCGAATCGGTGACGGCGCCGAACTCGCGATTCTCGAATTCATCGGCTCCGAGCTGAAGAAGAAAGAGAAGAAGCAGCGCAGAGGACGAGCGGAAGAGGCGCCCGAGGAGAACGAGAAGGAAAAGGAAACAGTATCAACAAAGGGGTAGCTCTTCCTAGGTTCTGAGTTCACGACCTCTGCGTTGATTCGGTCGCGGCGGTACGTCGACTCTGCTGAAGTTCCGACTTAATGGACCTGTGCTGTACTCGGTGACACGCCCTACAAAGTGTAATCAAATTGGCTTCGGTGTCGTCGCCCAATGCGCTTCGCCGTCTCAGGTGGTGAACATCGAGATCCCTGAGGCATCCACAGACCTGACAGCGCCAGTTGTCGCGTGCCAAGATTTCCTTACGCAGCCTTGAATAGTGTGCTGGCGCCACGCGGATTCGAGGTCTCTTTTGCACGCCGAGAGTCACTCATCTCGCTTTTTCTGCAGAATCCGGCGGCTCACACTTTGCGGCTGAGCAACCGACGGATGCTGAGGATTCGTGGCTTCTTATGGAATTGTCCGTTTCCAAGGTGGCTCCCGCCAAAAAATCCGCGCAAATCATCTCCAGCGAATAGCCTCGAGATTTGTCGCTACCGAGCATGAGGGCTGCCGTTTCGAGTGCGCGCTCAATCACCGGCAGTTGGCTCTTGTACAGTTTGAAATAAATGATTTCCCACGGCTCTGTTTCCTTGCCGGTCAGGTAACGATCCACTTCCCGCTTGAAGTCTTCCTTCGGTAGCGCCTTCGCTTTGTGCACCCAGGGTGCACAGTCGAACTCGGTTCCATCGCGACGTGCAACCTTTACCAGCTCGCGCGCCTTCGTCCAGCCCAGTTCTCGAAGTTGCTGCTTCGGCACCCGGGTGAGGTGCTCGTGGATCGCGAGCAGGTAATAAGCTTTTCGGCGCGACTCGGGGAATCGTTTTTCAAGGAATTCGTCGAACGACTTCAAATTTTCGAGCCGCCAATATTGCCCGGCTCGCACTTCACAAAGATACTGACCCAGCTCGACGAATCGCTCATCGCGCTCATGCTCCTTCGTCTGCTCCCAGGCCAAAATCTCATCGATTTTCCCTAGCACGACAAGGGCCCGCCGGCGGTTGAGTTCGGGAGACAACACGGCTCGTCCGTCAATCCACAAGTTCGCACAGCCAATCAAGATCGCTTGCTCCTGGCTTTCGGATTAGGTTCGCGGCGACGATTTCGGGACGATCGAGGCAGAGTCCGAGATGCGCGCAGCTCACACACCCATTTCGCGGGAAGCGGATTCCACTGTGGGGAGGGAACTGGCCCGATTGGATCTGACCGACCGTGGCTTCAACCAGATGACCATATTCGCGCCGCTGCTCATCGGTGATGGACGTCTTCAGATACTGAATTTCAGGAACGCTTTTCCGAACGAAGACGACGACCGCGACATCCGGAATTCCGCTGATCCACGAATAACAAATCATCTGGGGATCGAGTGACAACAGACCGGCGGGCTCCTCCGAATAGCGGCTGGTCGTAGTTTTCCAGTCGATTAGGCATTGCGCACCATCGAGTTCTCCGAGGGCATCGATATAAGCGACGAATTCATTGTTGCCTGGCAGACTGCGGACCATCTTCACCTGCAGATCCTGCTCCGGATGAGGAATCTTGACGCGATCGTCGTGTGCGAAACGCTGGAGCAAGTGGACACCCTGGTGAACGAGACGATCCCACGATTCTCCTTTCTTGTATTCGAAGGGAATGTCCCGGAAAGCGCCCCACTCCTTGAATAGCGCAGCCGAGCAATCCTCACCGGAGAAGTAGGCGGCCACAGCTTTTTCGAAACAGCGGCCAAACGCCATCGCAGCGCGCGTTTCCTTTTCGCGCCAGCCCTCGAGATAACGATAGCGATAGCTCCTGGGACAGCGAAGATATTGGGAAATCTGCGTGTGGCTAAAGATCATCGACGTTCCCCTGCCCGTGCTTCCCGCCGACGGTTTCGCAGGAAAGCTCTTCCCACTCTGTCGCCGGAGCAAAGGCTTCGAGGTTTTGAAAGGATCGGCCGTTCAGCGTGACATAGGATGTCCGGACGACTCCGCGGAGTTTCAGCAAAGCTCTATCATCGATCTGGTCTTGGTTGAGCAGGTCGGGGTCGTAGCCGAAATCACGCAGGAACCAATTCAGCTTCCAGAGGGCTCGTTCGGTGCTATAGAGCCGACCTGAAAATGATCTCTCCGCAAATGCTTCAGGCTGAAGAACGGCAAACCGGATCGACAGAAACGGCTTTTGCGGATGCCAGCGATAGGAGGCGGAATCGACTCGAACGAGAAACAGGCCTTCGAGAAGATTTTCGTGGTCTTGCTGTCGCGAATGGAGACCGGGAATGTGTCGCTTCATGGTTTTGCCTCGACAAGTTGAGAGTAGGAATTCAGTTTGCAGATGAGCGCGTCTCGATCCTTTCTCGCAGCGGTTGCAAGCTGAGTGATGAACGATTCGACCATGTCACGGCTGGCTTCTTTAAGAGTGGTGGTGCCGCAGAAATCCGCGGCGTAAGCCTTTACGAGCGTAGGATCGAGATCGTACTGGCGAATTAGCAGACACAGCCGGTCGCGCAATCGAGGCTGGCCGTTGCCCGAGCCCTTCGCGCACGCATGACCATTGGAACGCGGTCCGGGCGCGACGGGCATTTGCGGAGCGGAGAACGAACCGAGCTCTTCGACACTGCAAAGGCCGATGCCATAAGCCTTTCTGAGAGCTCGGTTGACGGCCCTCGTTTCGGCAACACGCATTTCGGCGCCACGCACCAAGGGAGATGTGTTTGAGGGATCGGCATCACCGTAACCGACGAACCCCTTCGAACGTGAAGACTTGAAAACTGTTGCGCGGAATACCCAGCGGCTGATCATCGGGTCCGATAATTCCTTTTGCACGCGCGTCTCTATTCCGGAACACCGGTTACGCTCGCAAATACGCAAAAGCCCCGCATGGGTGACGTACAATTGGCTGCCCAAGAGCGTAACGTCGCCGCCGAAAACAGAAACATGATGCCTTTCTGTAAGCTCCCGAAGATTCTTTAGCACGTTCGGTGATAGCGAGCCCCAAATTGAGCGAGCCGCTCGGAGATTTGCCGAGAACTCGCTCGAACCCGGCTTGTTTTTTTCAGCAGTTCGTTTTGCGTTATCAACCAGCGAGCGGCTTCCGGCTTTTTTCGCAGTTGATATTCGTGATGCATTTGAACCCCTGGTCCCATCAGCCTGCATACTCCCTCCTCTCACTTAGTAATACTAAGTATTACCATAGATTACTGTCGTTGTCAACGAGGAGTGGTTGAAAGGAATGGCTTCAAAGTTGTACTATTTGCGCCGCTATGAAGGACACAACAATATCGCTCAAAATCGAGAAGGCGTTTAAGGCCAAGTTGGCCACGCTTGCAAAGGAGGAGAATAGAAGCCTCTCAAATTTTATTGAGGGAGTCCTCAAACGAGAAATCGCTAGCAGCGAGTTAAGGCGTTCGAAAAAGCGCCGTGAATACCCTTTTGCGAATAGCGTTTGACGTTGCGGCCAAGGTGGCGATGGAGCATCACGATACTTCGATGTCAAAATTGCCCAGTGAGCAGACACGATGACGGAGATTGAGTGAGGAAGTACTTATCCTTATCCCGCGGGTTCGCGGGTCTTGCCAGAGTTTATACACTAAAGGATTTGCACAGGATGAACAAGGAGCTATGCTTCATCAGTCGGCAAAATGCCCCACATAACACCTATCGCTGAAAAGACTCTCGAATTTTCACCACAACGCACTCGGAGTTGACAAACATTGGACGGGTGGAATATGATGGGATTTGATAAACGCGATGTAATCAGCTGATCGACTTTTAGAACGCGATGCCGCGAAGTTTCGTTCGCGGCATTTTTTTTTGCGCAATTGAGGTTGAATTGAGTCCCGGGTGAAAACGCAACGGGTGTCAGTGGCACGGGAATAATGAGGAGGTGTAGTGGAGTATGAATACGAATGGGCAAGCCACCGCGGCGGCCGCAGTTGGTCGTCCGATCAGCACGGCCGGCGAGGTTTTTGCCGATGGCGCCATGATCGAGCTAATTGGCGGTGCGCATCCTGCACACCCGCAGCTGATGCTCTGGGACGGCTCGAACGAGTTTGTAGGGCCGGTCGTCGAGTACAACGGCGATCGGTACGAACCGGCAGAGATTGAGAGGAGTGTACTACAGCATTTGGCGCTGCCAACTCGCTGTTGCCCGCACGGAACGACGCGCGAGTTTCTTACGGAAACTTGCACACTCATCGCGAATCTTGTCGGGCTGGACGAAAAAACTGCATCCCTCGCGGCTCGAATCGTCCTGTGCAGCGCAATCATTGATGTAGTTTCAGTTGCGCCGATCCTCGTGATCGCAGGACCTGACACCACGCGGGCAAATCGCCTCGTAAACGTGCTGCGGTGTTTGTGCTGGCATTCTGTCCCACTGACGAGTGTTACGCCAGCGAGTTTCTGCTCACTGGCGAACGGCGCTCGATACACGTTTTTGATCAGCCAGGCGAATATCAGCCAGAAGTTGCAAAAACTTCTCGACGACGCGAGTAGAAGCGATCGGAAGATTCCGTTCCGCGGCCGCCTCCTGGATCTGTTGGCGTCCAGGTGATCCAGAGCGAATCCGTTTTCCCTGATGATCCTTGGCCGCTTCGCTCGATCCGGGTTTCAATGGTTCCGACGGAAACTGCTTTGCCGGCTTTCGATAAGAATGCACAGCGGCTAATCGCGACGGAGTTTCAGGGTAAGCTGCTGAGTTTTCGTCGCGCAAATCTCGGCGCTGCCCAACGGCTAGACTTCGATGCATCAAAGTTTAGCCTCGGGCTGCGGGATCTTGCTTGCAGCTTGGCCGCGGCGACGCCGGACGATGTCGAATTGCAGGCCGAGGTGTTCGAACTGCTGCGAGAAGAGGACGCGGAAAGTCGCTCAGCCCGGTGGGTCGATTTAAGCGTGATTGCAGTCGAGGCCGTGCTGGTTGCCTACCACGAGTCCTCCGGGGAAGCGGTGTATGTTTCCGAACTTTCGAACATTGGGCAAGCACTCTTGAAGGGACGCGGAGAGGATTCGACGATCGATCCGGGTGCGTTTGGGAAGCGCCTCAAGCTCCTCGGCTTCGTTACCGAACCGCGCGACGCCAATGGCAAGAAAATACGATTGACGGAGACTGTCTACAACCGTGCGCGGCAACTCGCTCGCGACTTGGACATCCCCGAGCCGCCGGAACTCGGGCGGACTGAGGTCAGCCATGCTGGGATGAGGTAGAAGTGTAGGGTCTGTATGTTGTGTAGGTTGAATTCATATTCTGGACCGATCCCCTCGGCGAGGGTAAACGGGGAACAACGCATATAGCTCGGGTAAACGTAGGCCGAGTAAGAAGGGAGTTCATACGATGAAAAACGAAGGATTTGATCAACTGACGTTTGCGCGGCGAATTCGGAGGGCCGGCCGTCCGATCCACATCCCCGAAGATGACGGCGACGTCCGTTACATCCCTTCCGCTGCCTTGCGGGTATACCAAACAGGAGGGATCATCGAAAGCACCGCGTTCGACTTGAGTGCCGGGACGGGATTCAAAATCAATCTCGTCGTGACTTCGACAGTATCGGGTTCGCCGTTTCTCGCATCGAGCTCAAGCTACCGTGGGAGCACACTCATGTCCAATGGCTCGAAGATCCCAACGTAACCATTGGCCCGTCGCGGTGCTACCGCTTTTTCGGCCACCAGACTCTAGAGATTGAGAGAGAACTCGTTCTGAACCATCGGTTAAAAGTAACACGACTGTTTTCGATAGGAGAATCGGTGGAGGGCCTTTTACTGGGCATCGGATCCGAGCCGATTCCGGAGGAGTTTCCTCAAGGAAGAATGATTCCAGCTTTAGTGCTTATCTACGATCAGATTGCGCGACAGTACAAAGCTCCCGTTAAGTTGTGGGCCGATCGAAGCACGAGAAACACCAAATCGGCGCAAGTGGGTGCAATGCGGAAAGGCCAACTGCTCGATAAACTCGATAAAATTGTGTAACATAGAATAACAATATAACGTATTTACTTAGTAAACATTATCTTAGGCCCCAAAACAAAAGAGCGCGCCGAGTGCCCATTACTCGTTCGTAGAGCTTTTCTATTTGATTCCGAGCCAATTCGTGTAAATCGCTTTCTGTTCAGCGCTCGGGTGCTCCATCGGCTTCAGCGCGTAGGCGGTATGTGGGTCTGAACCGATCGTCAGCGATAGCTCCTGTATCCGCCCGAGGCGCATAAGCAGTACGTGAACCACATCTCCAGGTTTGTGCGCGCTCACAGCCTCGGCAGGCCCTCCGGGGCCTACGGCTCGATCATCGAACGCCATAACTACATCGTCGAGCTCTAGTCCCGCATTCTCCGCCGGGCTACCGGGAATTACGTTTCGTATGGTGTATCGGCCGTCCTCGCCCTTCTTCATTTCCACTCCGATCCACGGTTTGTTCGAATCCACTTTTGACGTGACGGTGACACCCGCATAGGCGAAGTACTTCTCGTACGGAATCGATTCCTTTCCGCTGATGTAGCGAGTGAAGATATCGCTCAAGTCCGCACCGGCCACTTCTGATGCCGCGCGAATCGGATCTTCAGGCTCGAAACCAGGCTTCGGAAGCGCATAACGTGAGTAGAGCAGCCGCATCCAATCGTCGAGCGATTTCTGATTGTTGGTCTTCTCGCGAATCGCAAAGTCGAGAATGTGGCCCATCACCTGCCCGCCGTCGTAGTAGGAATACCAGGTATTCGCAAGATTGGTCTTCTGCTGAACTACTCCGGCGTTGGGGAACCATGTGTCCCAGCTAGTATCTTCTATACTGCGTTCGCTTCGTCCCGGTTCCGAGTCAAACTTCGTCAACAACTTGCCGAGGTTATCGAGGTAGTGTTGCGGGGTGATCAAACCGGCACGAACGAGCGCAAGGGCGCCATAGTAGCTTGTGAGCCCTTCGGAGATCCACAGGGACGGGGTGTGCACCATGTGCAAATAGTCGAAGGGGCCGAGGGGGCGCGGGCGCAGCCGCTTCACGTTCCAGGCATGGAAGAATTCGTGCGATGCGACAAATAGTTTCAACTCGTATTGCGTTCCGTAATTTTCCGCGGGGCTCTCGTCGTTCCAATCCTTTTGAAAATTGATCTGCGTCGAATTCAGGTGCTCGAGACCGCCACCGGTTCCGGGCCAGATGTGAAACAAGAAGTAGTAATCCTTGAACGGGGCAGCCTGTGAGGCCGTGCCTGCGACGGAAGCAAATATCGGTACGATCTGTTCCACGAACTTCTGAGTGTCAGCGGCAAATTTCGAAAAGTCCTGGCCGGCTTCGATGTCATGGACGATCACGTGATAAGTGGTCCCCATAACCTGAAATTTCTTTTCGGTAAAATCGGAAATCTCGAGCGGCGCATCTGCAAACCAATCGTAATTCTCGGCATGGAACGCATGGTCCGACGTGTGCTCCATTCCCGTCGCTACCTTCCAGCCGGAAGGTACTGCGATCTTAAGTTCAATGGGACGGTCTTTGCCTCCAATCAGGTACATCCACACCGAAGGCCCGCCGATGAATGCATGCCGTTCGTCATACTGCGCCTGGTTATTGCGAAGCGTGTCGCCGAATATTTGATACTGAATCGTCGCCGTGTTCGCGCCGGAAAGTTCTAGGTGCCACGTCTGGCTGTCGGTTTTGCGCCATGCGAGTTCTTTTCCGCTTGGCCCCGTGGCGCGGAAGCGCTGGACATTCACCGCGTAGTTCTGGAGGTAGTAGGAACCGGGCGCCCAATCAGGCATCGCAAAGTCCGCTGTGGCTCCTTCAAGGCCTGAGGCGCGGATCGTCACGTCCAGCAAGTGCGTGCTGGGATGCTCAAAACCAAGTTCGTAATGCAGTGGCTCCGCGGCGGAAACCCTCGAAAAATCGAGCGCTAAAAGCAGCAACAAGGTTGCAGATACCCTCGCGATGCGTCCAACCATCCTCACGTCCCCCCTTTGGGATTGATTTTCAACTTGCTGGCCGAATGCCGGTGTGACTCTGGGCGGTGCTTTCCCCCCGTTGCTTCCGAACGCTGCGCCAGAGCACTAGCAAGGCGACGAGCAACTGAGCCGCTGCGCCGCCGCTGGTATCGATGAGCACGTCGGTTACAGCGGCCGTACGCCCCGGCACGAAAGACTGATGAAATTCGTCGAGTGCGGCGTAGCCCGCGACGATGAAAATGACTATCAGGGCCCAACGCACGCCGAAGTCCCGCGTTCCAGCCCGCAGCGCATGAAGCAAAAGCAGGCTCAGGATGAAATACTCGGTGAAGTGGCCGCACTTCCTTATGACGTGGTGAATCAAGGAAAGTGTTTCGGGCATTGCATGCGGAAGGAACCAGCGGAGTACCGGTATGATGACTCGGGAGGTGTTCTCGGAGGTGAAAGCGCTCGTTGAGAACGATGAGATGATAATCGCCCAAAGAATCGCAGGCCACCAATACCTGAGCCAGCGCATTTTAGCGCCACCCCACCGGACACACCGGCACGGGCCAACTTCCTGGATGTTGTGCGCTATTCAAGCCGGTAGTTCGGAGCTTCTCGGGTGATGATCACGTCGTGGACGTGGCTTTCGCGCAGGCCTGCCGAGGAAATACGAATGAAGCGGCTCTTCTCTTGCAATTCTTTCAGATTTTCAGCCCCGCAGTAGCCCATTCCGCTGCGCACCCCGCCAACGAGTTGATCGACAAGTGCGGAAAGCGGACCTTTGTAGGGAACCTGACCTTCGATTCCTTCAGGGACAGATTTGCCTCGGTCAGCGAGCTCTTGCGAATAACGATCGGCCGACCCGGCTTCCATAGCGCCGAGCGATCCCATGCCGCGGTACGACTTGAAGGTTCGTCCTTGGTAAAGGATCGTTTCGCCCGGAGATTCTTCGGTACCGGCAAAAAGGCCGCCAATCATCACAGTGGACGCGCCTGCTGCGATCGCCTTGGTAATGTCGCCTGAAAACTTGATTCCGCCGTCGGCGATGATCGGCACGCCGGAATTTCTGGCCGCTCGCGAACATTCCATGATTGCAGTGATTTGCGGAACACCCGCGCCCGTCACCACCCGGGTGGTGCAGATCGAGCCGGGACCAATGCCCACTTTTAATCCGTCGACCCCAAGCGAGATCAGATCGCACGCGCCCTCGGCGGTTGCGACGTTACCGGCAATCAACTGAATTTCAGGAAACTTGCGCTTCACAGCTCGAATTGCTTCCATTACGCGCGACGTGTGCCCGTGGGCAGTATCGATCGCGAGCACGTCCACTTTCTCCCGCGCAAGCTCTTCAGCACGCTCGAGATAGTCGCCGGTGGCTCCAATCGCAGCACCCACGCGAAGGCGACCTTGTTCGTCCTTCGTCGCGCTCGGAAACTCGATTTTCTTCTGAATGTCTTTTACGGTGATCAGCCCTTTGAGATTGAATTCGTTGTCGACAACCAGAAGCTTCTCAATCCGATGCTTCTGCAAGATTCGCTCGGCTTCGTCGAGCGTGGTTCCCACTGCCACTGTGACCAGATTGTCCTTCGTCATTACCGCGCTTACAGGCTGATCGAGGTTGCGCTCGAATCGGAGATCGCGATTGGTCAGAATCCCGACGAGCCGTGACCCGCGCGTGACGGGCAAGCCGGAGACTCTGTACTTCGTCATAATATCGAGCGCTTGGCGCACCGACATTTCGGGAGCAATCGTCACCGGATCGACGATCATCCCGCTTTCCGAGCGTTTCACACGATCCACTTCTTCGGCTTGCCGGTCGATGCTCATATTGCGGTGAATAAATCCGATTCCGCCCTGGCGCGCGATCGCAATCGCGAGGCGCGAGTCGGTTACCGTATCCATCGCAGCGGCCACGATTGGAATATTCAGCGGGACATTGCGGGCCAGGCATGTGCGTGTGTCCGCCTGGGTTGGTAGAACCGAAGACTTGCCCGGCAGCAGTAGAACGTCGTCAAACGTCAGCCCTTCCGGGATGGCGCCCTCAATCATCAATTTCTCCTGTGTTTTCCTGTTTGCGTCGCGCTAAAAAAGCGCCCATAAACAACTCAGCCCAGCCGAATTCGCTGGGCTCGACCTCGATTTGATTGTCGCAACTTACCCTCATAATTTAAAAAGTTATTTTAGGCGCATTGCGAGGCGAAATCAAGAAGCGCGCGCCCGCCGCTGAGTTGCGCGATTGCCGCAGACTGCCTACCATGGATGCGATGAAGGAATTTATTCCATGGCGATGGCTTCGAAATCCGCATGCAATGACGATTGCCGCCACGTTCTGGAGGCGCAGGTTCGGGCGGCTTCCTGCCAGCACAACTCGGCTTTTTGAAGTCGAGCCGCGAACGCAGGTCCGTGCTGAATGTAACTGGCAAGAAAATCCGAGCAAGCACGCGACGATCGTTGTTTTGCACG
>Ga0210401_10004849_pt1 | contig 13947 bp, 19 predicted proteins | sample IncBWH32MmetaG_FD_150866 | JGI IMG/M metagenome (GOLD analysis project Ga0210401, IMG submission 150866) | Forest soil microbial communities from Barre Woods Harvard Forest LTER site, Petersham, Massachusetts, United States - Inc-BW-H-32-M | ecosystem: Environmental > Terrestrial > Soil >... | reverse complement strand
TCGAAGGCAGCACCTCGGCGGCGATCTTTAATGCGATTCTGAACAAGGTCCCCACCTCGCCGGTCCGCTTGAATCCCGACCTCCCGCCCGAACTAGAACGCTTCGTCAACAAGGCTTTGGAGAAGGACCGCGATCTTAGATATCAGAGTTCAGCCGATATAAGGGCCGATCTCAAGCGATTGCAGCGGGATTGGCATCCGTCTTCGACAGGACAATCTTTGCAAGGACAAGGACCGTCGGAGGCGACCGCAGGCTCCGGTACTGCCTTGACCCCTGCGGCCGCCATTGAAACCCCAGCGGTGGACACTTCGGCTGAAACGAAACCAGCGAAACGCCCCCTCCTTGCCGGAGCCGCCATGCTGGCAATGGCTGTAATCGGCGTCGCCGGTTTTCTCATCGGTGAACGATCTGCTACTCGACCAGTGCCCACTTTTCGCGAATTGAGTTTTCGCCGAGGAGCTCTGGTGGCGGCCAGGTTTGCGCCCGACCCGCGATCGGCTGTGTACAGTGCCGCTTGGGAAGGCAATCGAGAAGCAGTCTTTATCAGTTCCCCTAATTCAACCGAATCTCGCGATCTAGGGCTAACAGAAACCGAGGTACTGGCGGTTTCGGCGGCAGGACAAATGGCGGTGTTACGCCGCTTTGGCGTCAGCCCCAATCATTTCACGCATCGCGGGACGCTGGCCCAGGTTTCGATCGGAGCGGATGCTCCGCGCGACCTGCTGGACAGTGTTGAAGCGGCGGATTGGGCGCCCGATGGAAACGCGCTCGCCGTGGACCACGTCATAAACGGCCAGAGCCGAGTCGAATATCCGATTGGCAAAGTATTGTATGAAACCACAGGCTGGATCAGCCATTTGCGCGTCTCTCCCAAAGGAGATCGCATCGCATTCATTGATCACAATCTCCTGGGAGATGACGGGGGAACCATCAGCGTGGTTGACCTGAAAGGCAAGAAGTCTGATCTGACGGAACGCTGGGCGAGCGCTCTCGGAGCCGCGTGGTCCCCGTCAGGGGACGAGATCTGGTTCACCGCAACGGCCTCAGGCTTTAGCCGTTCACTGCGAGCGGTCACTTTGTCGGGCAAGGTTCGGGAACTGCTGAGCGCTCCCGGAACCCTCACTCTACACGACGTCGGCACTGGCGGCCGAGCTCTGATTTCGCGTGATGCCTTGCGTGCCGGTGCCATCGGCATGGCGCCAGGCGAAAGCAAGGAACGCGACCTGAGCTGGCAAGACTGGACGGTAGCGATCGACCTTTCGGAAGACGGTAAACTCATGCTGTTCATCGAGGCAGGCGAGGCCGGCGGCGGCGACTATGCCGTGTTTACCCGGGATACCACGGGCACCTCTGCCGTTCGCTTGGGTCAAGGCTCGGCCAATGCTTTTTCACCCGACGGCAAGTGGGCTCTGGTCTTGCGACAAAACGTGTCCCCTCCGGACTTCGTACTTCTTCCTACTGGTGTGGGACAGCAACGAGAAGTTCCGACGAGCAGAGTGATTCCCTCTACTGGCCAGTTCTTTGCGGACTCCAAGCGGCTGCTGTTCGAAGGTCACGAACCAGGTCACGCCTCGCGGATATATGTTATGAGTCTGGATGGTGGTCAGCCTCGTCCGATTACTCCCGAAGGATATGGTTTGGGGTCGCTCGCCCACACTGTTTCACCCGATGGCAAACGAATCGCCACGGTAACGAGTGACGGGATCGCTTTAGTTGCAGTGGATGGCGGAGACCCACAACCGGTCCACGGCTCACAGCCTGGCGACACGACGCTCCGTTGGGCTAAGAATGGAGATGCATTGCTGGTCGGACGGCGTGGCGAAACATCTTGTCCGGTCTCGCGCCTGGACCTGTCAACTGGCGCGAGAACACCGTGGAGAACGGTTGCCCCCGCTGACTTGGCTGGTGTAGTCGGCGTTGCGTGCCCTCGAATTGCCGCCGACGAGGAGCACTACATCTTCGGATACACTCGCAATCTGTCGGATTTGTTTCTCGTGGAACACCTTAAATAAACGATCCCAAATAACCAGACACGGATCTCTAGCTCCGCACTCCCCAATACATCCACCGCATAGGTGTGCCTTCGTAACTTCGTGTTTGAAGTAGGCGAACACGGTGCGAGGCTCACCTGGTCGCGATGATAATGCAACTCCTTTTCTCCATGGGCAATAAGCTGATACCCATATCCGAGATAATCAATCCAATGACTAGGCGGCCCAGGAGCCCATTCTGTTTCGCTCAATTCCTTGGCCAGACGTACGCCGAGGCAAAGCATCTGCTTCAGACTCAGGCAAAATTGAACTATGTCACCCGTCGTCGCAGCGACAAAGGCCCCTCTGATCGCGGCGGTCGGCGACTTCCCTTTGCTCGAGTAGAGCCGATGTCAATCTCCAGAAGTCGGATCGCACGGCGTAGCGTATTCCGGTGTATGCCGAGTTTCTTGGCAGCTTTGCACTGATTCCCTCTCTGATCCTTCAGCACAGCAAGGATAAAAACTTTTTGAAATTCCCGTACCGCTTCAGCGCATCGCATCCCGGCGTTATACATTTGCCAGATGACACTCTCTATAGTTGGTCCTTCATAGCAGTTCTCCCTTACGCAATCCACGTCATTGGAGGTGGACCGCATCACTACGGCGAAACGGGCGGGCCATTTATGCGATGGGATCCGGAAAAGGAAAAGGCCGTGACCTTGGTTATGCTCTAGCCGCTCGCTTCTTGCGAGGAAGCCAACAGCGTGGAGGCATGCACCATCACGGCCCCTGATGTAACCACTGCTTTCGCAGTTCCAAACCCCAACCGCTCCTCGCAGAGCTGTCGGTTTTTTCAGGTTTGGCGCCCAGCAAGTTGCCCTACCGAGCCGATCACCCAATCTACTTCGGACTGACCAATTTTATTTGGGCCAATCCTTTCGATCGTCGACGCCGCGGAAGTTAAACGGTTGATGAATGATTGTCAATGCCGCTTTTCAGTGCAAGATGTGAACAAAATCGGAACTTCACGAATGCATGCAATCCATTGATGCTGAGAGTTTTGTCTGATATGAAGAGCGAAAGGGTCCATTTTTTACACAAATTTTCCACATCGTTCCGGAGTCAAACAAGGCGGTATGAAAAGCCAAATCGCAATGAGGCCGGATTTCACAGCAAGTTTTCACGACCGAGGCTTGCCATCTATGCCCGTGACCTCAATTGGCGAAGGAAGGGGGCTTTACTTTAATGGGGCGGACGATGAAATTCACAGTCCGAGCATTTCTCAAACGGTGCTAAGATTGCGCCAACCCAAGGAGGTCGCTTGACTCAACTCACCTGTCAGCGTCAGGTTATGAGCATCATCCTCGTAGTGTCATTTTCCTGCGCCTCTTTGGGGGCGGAGAGTTCGATCAAGGCCGGCGCGGTGTTGCGCCCCAGTGGAAACGTGGAAGTCAACGGAGCCATCACTCATAACATCACAACTCTGTTCCCTGGGGACTTGGTTAAGACCAGTGAGGACTCGGTAGCGAACATTATCGCCGGCGGATCGTCGGTGCTGGTGATGCCGAATGCCTCGGTGAAATTTACGGGCCATGACGTGGAAGTCTCTGAAGGGGGAGTATCCGTCGCCACCTCGGAGGGAATGGCGGTGATTGCATCCGGCCTGACCATCACGCCGGCGGCGCAAAAGACATCGAAGTTTGAAGTCGCCGATACCGAGGATTCGGTAGCTATCGCTGCGCGAGAGGGGAACCTGACCGTAGATGATGGGCAGCAGACCTCGACGGTTCCCGAAGGTCAGGAATCAACTCACAACAAGAAAAAGAAGGGGGGAGCGGCACCGGCGGCCGGAGGCAGTCATGCAATTTCCGGGAAGACCTGGGCCATCGTTGGAGGGGCATCGGCCGCAACCGTCACGGGCATTCTGATCGCAGAGAGTGATAAGAAGAAGAAATGCGTGAGTTCTGCCAAGGACAAGAAGTGCAAGTGCACGAAAGACAAACACGGGAACGAAGACTGCGAGGAATAAGGGATAGCGGATTAGTGATTCGACAGCTATACCCTTCCACACGTCGTTTTACCTCAGATGAACAGGGCGCTCCCCCCTGCCAACCTCCTCCGGTCAGCAGGCGCGCCCCATCCGGCGGCTAAACCAGACTCTAGCCGCCTTGGATACCCTACCCGCCTTTCCACAGCACGGATATGGCTCTACGGCCTAGTCGAGCATCCCCCTTCAGTGGTTGAAAACTTGTGCGGTATCGGTACTGAAGTCGTCGTTACCGGGCGCCTGATCTGCTGCGCCCAAAATGAAATCGCAGAGGAGTTCGGCTTCTCTTTTCAGTAGAATGGGTTTTCGACTGCCGGATGAGGTGGAATTCGTTATGGAGCGCGCATTTGGATTGAATATTCCGCAAACGCTGAACGACGTTTGTGATCCGACGCGATTAGCTCTGGTCGTGTACGACATGCAAGTCGGAATCGTGAAGCAGATAGAGAATGGCCAGCAGATCACGGACAGAGTCCTTCAGGTTCTCGACGCTGCCCGCGCAGCGCGAATTCGGGTTATCTTCACGCGCCACATGTCGCTCCCTAAAGAACTCATGGGGGTATCTCAGTTCCGGATGGCGATGGCTTGGCAGCGGGTGAAATCGGTGATTGAGGTCGAGCCTTGGTTCTTGCGGGACTCACCAGGGTTTCACCTCCTTCCTGAGTTGAATCCGCTTCCCAGCGAGGCGGTATTCGACAAGATCGCGATGTCGGCGTTCGAGGGCACGCCACTGGACATCGCGTTGCGTGATTGTGGCATCGACGCATTCGCCATCGTAGGCATCGCCATGGAAATCGGCATTGAACCCACAGCGCGGCAGGGCGCTGATCTGGGGTACATTCCAGTGATTGTTAAAGACGCCTGTGGTTTCGGCCACCGCGATGCGGCAGCACGCTCAATCGCCAGCCTCGAATTCGCGGGTGACTCCTTGCTCACGAATGTTGAAACAATCTGTGCTCAGTTTCAGCGCATTCGCTCGCAGCAAGTGGGGGTCACGGCGTGACCGAATATGTGCTTCCGGCTCCTCTACAACGCACTTGCCCTAACTCAGACTCTCCTGATCGCTCGGTGCCTGTCCGTATTCTCGTTCGACAAGAGCCAGATGAGGAAGAAGAAGAGGAAGACCACGACGAGCTGTAGAATGAGCAGCACAACGCTCTCAAAGCTAAGCGGATTCACCAAATTCACCGGGATCGGTCCCCTCCAATGCGTCTTGTTTCGGGATCTAGGCTAACGTTCGCCGGTGAGACTCCGCTCTCGGTGCAATTGACGCTGATGGTGTCTACCCCAAGAGGCTATCGATCGTATTTGAAGACCTGCCCATCGACAACCACAGCCACATAACGCCCGTTTCTCAAAAATTGCATGACCTTCTTGCCCTCACGAGCCAGTTGCGCCCATCGGGAGCGAGTCTCGGGGTTCTGTTCAAGTCCCCGTAATTCCTGTCCATCGAACGTGAAGTCTACTTGGCGAAATCGGTGCCGCGAAGTTCGTTTGACGAAATAACGCTTATCCGCAAGTTCGACAATCTTCTCGTTCTGGATAAGAGTTTGCCGCCAGACACTGATGATCACGTCGTCGAAGGTGCCAGCCATTTAGTGGCCCCTGAATGCCACGGTGACATGGTTCGCCACCGAAGGTGATGTGACCGTGCCTGCCGTCTTGAGGAGTTAGGTAGGGGATCGCCCCATCTCTTCAGCCGTAATATCCTGTTGTTGATTGTGAGTGTAATTCCCTGATTGCAACAGTTGATGAGGATGACTGTCCCTGCTTTGACCTCCCCGGGTAGTCCCCGCCCTTGTCTCGAACGGAAAGACGAGGACGGGGGGACTCAGTTAGTAGGTTAAGCTGCTTTCGCCGATTGGGGACGCATTTGTTTCATGAACTCGCGCATTTTCGCGAGGTGGCCCGGACAGCGCTTTTCGATCCAGACTTCATAGCGCTGCGCAGCCTGTTCGATATTGCCGAGGAACTGCTTGTTGGCCCATTGTTCCCGTCCTTCAGCGATCGTGGGCTTGATCCGCTCCCAGACGCCGAAAAATTCCCCGCTGGTCTCGAAGAACAGGTCATCGTGGAGGAGTCCATAGTTCAGTAGAGCGCAGGCTTGCTCCCAGTAGCTGACTACCATCATGAAGTTGGTGCCTCCCTCTGTGCCCGGTGCGGCCATCCGCATGGCATCGCCCCAGTTGTCCGCGAAATAGTTCTTGAAGAACCAGTCGCGCGCCTGACGCAGCCTAGCCTCGCGCCGCTGATCGTAAACCTGAAGGTGTAGTTGTGCTTGTTCGAACGTCGGCTTTGTACTCATGCTTAGTCACTCCTTTTGAGCTTTGTGGGTTAGGTTTCCTGATTTATGAATTGGCGTTGAGAGCTCGTTGCCCTAAGCTGCCTGAGCACACCTCAGAGCAACCCTTTCCATATATAGACGAGGGAGGCCACTGAAAATCGACATTTGTTCAGAAAAAAACTGTGAAAAAGGGCTATGATCCAACACCTCACCCTTGGCGTCCCTGACCGAACACGCTTCTCCTACAAATCTTGCACGTATTCACATGTCAGTTGGCGCTAAATCGCCATGACACTCCCTCGAAAGTCGCGCCTGTTTGGAATCAATGAGCCTAGCAATGCACTTTCATGCCTATGGGTGGGCCGCAGGCCCATGGGAACTCACAATCCCGTTGAAGCGGCGCCGGGGGAATCTCCAGAGGCCTGCGCTGAACTTCTTATGCCGCCTCTGCAGCGACGCTGCAATGTGCGCCCTCGGAATCAATGAATTGGGCCAACACTCCTCCGAAATCCTGCTTCTTGGGCGGCATGCTGAACACTACGCCTCTTGCACTCATGTCGCGGTAGAAAGCCTCCACGTCTCCAACAATAAACCCCAGCTCGACCTTCCCGGCAGGGTTCTTTTCGGAAGCCGGGTGCAGTGCGAGAGTGGTTTCGCCTGTCACGAACTCACTCCAGCCCGGCGACTCGAATTTGAGTCGGAGATCCAGCACATCGCGGTAAAACGTCACGGCTTTGGTCATGTCGGACACGAACTTGATCACACCTAAGCTGCGTTCCTTGCATTTCGCACGTCCGCTGGAATGTCTGATGTTTCTTATTACAATCCCGTGCAGAGGCCAATCTCGCCCGATTAGAATCAACATGCTGGAAGCCGAAGCCAGTACATGACATCCCCGCACAGCGGCACATGCTTGTTCCTTTCTGCTCCAGCACAATCGCGCCTGCTTCATCCAGCACGCAATACCAGCTCGAGCGAATCGCCCAGGTCCCAGTCCGACCGTTAAGTTCTGCTCTGAGATTTTTCTGCTTTGCTTTGCCGCTGCGGTGCTAACCTTCTTCATAGCCGGTCTCCTTTTTATCTGTGCTTCGAGCACTCTCCGGAGACTGGCCTTCTCATCCCATCTGTTTACGCCAACAATTGTCCACACTGCGCTCACTACACCCCCTTTCAGGCGTCTATGCACTGATTGACAACATCGAAGGGAGCAAACCCTAATGGGCAAACCTGTGCTCCGTGCGGCCTTCATTCCACTCCTGACCTCTTTGATGATTTCTTCGGTAGTCGCCCAGAGTCGCCAATCAGTTCTTCAGCTTCCACGCCCCAATGGTTGTCACTCAGTTGGCACCAAGTCGGTGGTACTTCGAGATGCATCTCACAACCGCGACCTGATTGTCACTCTTTGGTATCCGGCGCTGCGCGGGTCGATTCTTGCACCGTACATGGATGGGAGGACTGCCGCGGTTCTAGCAGCAGAATGGAAATTGCCGCCGGATTTCGCACAATACGTTCGAACGAACTCCAGTGTCAGTGCAAAGCTGGAGAAAGGTGGACCCTATCCGCTCGTTCTTCTGGAACATGGCTCCGGAGTCGTGCCGGCGATCTACACAATTCTTGCGGAAGAGCTGGCGAGCCAAGGTTTTGTTGTTGCGGCCACTAATCATCCTCCAGATTCGTTGATAGCGGTGTTCCCGGATGGACATGAAGTCAGGTCCGCACCGTATTGGCCAGTGAATGCAGGTCGCAGGACGCAGGGTGTCGCGATTGGGAAGTTTGCACACGATGTCTTGGTGGCGGACGTACGATTCGTTCTCGACCAGCTCCAGGAAATGAATGCTCACGACAAGTTCTGGCGTGGCCACATAGATGTCACGAAGATTGGAATCGTGGGTCATTCGATGGGCGGCACGACTGCAGCGTTGGCAACGAAGGAAGAACGACGCATCTTGGCGGGCGTAAACCTAGATGGGTCCACCTTTCCAGGCATGAACAATGATATTCGTCCGATTGAGCTACAGAAACCACTACTCTTTCTCGCGACCGAGGAACACGCCGCGGACCCTGGAGCTCGAGCCAGGGAATACTCCGGAAGCGAGTCGAACACCTACTATGTCGTGGTGCCGGGCACTGATCACATGAGTTTCACCGACGCTAGACTGGTTCAGGGTCAATTTTCCAGCGAATCTCAAGTGAAACCCGGTTCCTTACAGTCTGCGCTGCTCGCCGTCGAAGCAACCAGAGCCTTGGTAGAAGAGTTTTTTGGCAAGTATTTGAAGGGCAATTCCGCGCCTAGCCTCGATTTGGCCGTCCGTGTGGATAAGAAATGAATCGTAACTGGTCAGTATCGCTACTACACTCAGATTGTTTTCCCGGACCTCGTGCCGATGAACGCTGATGTTGATCTGGTGTTAACGGGGAGGTGTTCTTTCAGATAGTTGTTTGGAGTTTGCATACCGCACTGGGCAAGAAGAGAGCGGGAGCAGGGCCCGCTCTCGAATGGAACAGACCAAACCTAGCGTTTTAACTCTGTGGCGATGCCGACGATTTCAAGTGTCAGCGGGTGGGAAATAAATTCAAGGACGCCGGCTGCCACAGCGAAGGAAATGGGAATGGAAACGGGAACGGAAAGAGTAATGGAAACGGGAACGACGATGGGGATGGCGACGACCATGGCCACCACTGAACCACCGCTCTTCGAACCGGGCCTCAAACGCTCTGTGTCGATTAAGTGGAATGCAGTGGACTCATTCGGATCGTTTTTCGGCCTTTTCGCACCGTTCGGTCAGCCAGTAATCGAGTTGCGCCCGCGAATCCTTGGGCATGTCGATGAAGCGCAAGCCGGCGCGGCCAGAGTCATCCATCCACGCAACTTGCACTTTCGGTTCCAGCGGGGTGGCGACCCCAGGTAGCTTGAAATTCGCCGAGACGCTGCCGAGGGGGAACTTGCCTCGGAAAAAGATGGCCATGCCGCCTTCACTGATATTGGTGATTGTCGCCTTCAGCTTCTGGCCATCGCCAGACCCAAACGTGGCTGGCAATTCCACCGGATGGCGGAAATAACGTCGTTGCTCGCGAATCATGAAATTGAGGGCGGCGCTGAAGCAGCGCGTAGCGTTCAGGGTCGAAATTGGTTTTTGCAGGACAAAGTTCGCTCCCATCTGGAATGCCTGGTTCGTAGTGGTAGTTCCGTTCAGGATCGCGAATGTGACAGAATTCCGGTTGCTGGGGGCCTTACGCAAGCCCTCGAGCACTCGTAAACCACCCTTGAGGTCGTCACAATCTACAATGATGGCGTCGAATTTCTCAGTGCGGAGGATCTCATGGCCGGAACTGACGCCACGGCAGACTTCGACTTCAATGAACAGTTTCTCCAAGGCCGGCTGGAGAACGCGAATAACCTCGGTGTCACGGCTCAGAAGTAGCGATCCCAACGGCATAGAATCTAATGGTAGCTTTCTAGTCTGGGCATTCGAAAGTGACCAAAGTCGCACTTTCGATTCGGAGGGCGTGGGCGGTTATTGCCAGACTGAGCTCCGGGTGCACCAAGGGGCTGTTTGTGGATAAGCAGAGCACCGAATTACTCAGCCAGACGAACTGGGCGATGGTCGGTTGGAGAGTGATCTAAGCAGCTACTTCAGCTTCGCGTACTCCGCCTTGGCTTCCTTCAAGATTGGAATATCCGAATCGGCATTTATGATTGTGAATGACATCCGTTGACGTGCAGGAATACCGACAGCGAAGGACAATCCAATGACTAGGCTTGCGGCTTATGAGCCCATTCTGTTCGCTCAATTCTTTGACGTACACCGAGGCAAAGAATCTGCGTCAGACTCAGCCAAAGTGGAACTGTGTCGCTCTTCGTCGCAGGGACGAAGGCCCCTCTGATCGCGGCGGTCGGCGGCTTCCCGTTGCTCGCGTAGGGCCGATGTCAATCTCCAGAAGTCGGATCGCACGGCGGAGCGTATTCCGGTGTACGCCGAGTTTCTTGGCAGCTTGCTCTGACTCCCTCTTTGATCCTTCAACACCGTAAGGATGAAGATTTTTTGAAATTCCCGTACCACTTCAGAGCATCACATCCCGGCTTTATACATTTGCAAGATGACACTCTCTAGTTGCTCCTTCATAGCACTTCTCCCTGGGCATTGGAGGTGGACCGCGTCATTACCGCGAAACAGGCGGGGCAATTTATGAGGTGGGATTTCGGGAAAGGAAAAGGCCGTGACCTTGGTTATGCTCTAGCCGCTCGCTTCTTGCCATAAGAGTCGTGTACGAAGTATTGCTTTCTTCCCTCGAGTGCTGTCTTGTGTCTCAACTTTCAGCCGGGGCTAGAATCGGCATCGAGTCCGTGGCCTTTGGGCGAGGAGTCCCCCTAACAGCAGCGGTCCGATGAGACGCTGCGACTCTCTGATTTGAGCAAAAGGGGTTCAGAATGAGGCCTTTGAAAACCCAGCCAAAAAACTAGTTTCCGGCGGTCACCCGTGCTAATATGCGCGGATGCAACCTAGGTCCCTCGTAATCGAAGAGGTGCCGGGGCTCCCAAATGGTCCGCATATCCTTCGCCTCAGCGGACCGCTCATTCTAACCACGCTGGCCGAATTCCAATCTAAAGCCCGGGCTGACCGATCGCACAACCTGGTCTTCGACTTTACCGACGTGCCATATGTAGACTCGGCCGGAATCGGTGCGCTGGTCGGAATCTATATCAGACACCAGAGAGACGAAAACCGTCTATCTCTAGTGGGGGTAAACGACCGCGTTCGTACTGCATTGGAAATTGCCCATATTAGGCAATTTTTCCGGTTCTTCGATAACTTAAGCGAGGCCCAAGCCGAACGCGTCTCACCGTAAAAGGAATCACAGTTTTCGATTCTTCCGCCGCTGGCGAACATACGAAAGACCCTGCCTCAGATCCCCGAGTAAATCCTCGCCTTCACCCGCGATGTGAATGGGTTCCTTTTTTCCGCGTTCCGTGCCAACCCAAGCGGTCAGTTCTTCGGGTGAGGCATAAACCGACCGGCGCTCGCGAGTGACCGGCATCCCGGCTTTTTGCCAGCGTTGCGCCACCGAGACGGTCTGGCCGAGGAATTCCGCAATCTTGGCCCAGCCCTTCAACACCTGACCCGTCGACTTTGACTTCGCTTTCGACACGCTCACAGTGCACAATCATACTAGGATCGAAGGGCAGGCAAGTCGACGAATCTGAGTCCGATAAGACTCTCGGAACAACAGCGCGGTGGGTTGAGTTCACGTTCGCGGTTCCGGGCCGCGGCAGTCCACCATACATTGCGCAGTTCTTGCTTGAAGATCTCTCCAAAATGAAAGACGACAGACTCTCGACGAAAGAGTCGGTCTTTAGCTGTGCGCGCGAGGGCGTGTTCGCGTTATAGCAAGAGCGCTTCCAGCCGAAATTCACCGCTGGAAGATTGAGTAGAACTCCACGCTTTCTAACAGGCTGCTGAAAATCTACTTCTAATCCACAGCCTGGTAGCGACCGTGAAATTGTAGCTTGGATAGAATTGGGAGGCTGGAGATGGCGACAGTAGGTGAGCTGCAGAATCTGCCGAAATGGCGCGGGCTTGTTTTGATGCTCGCGTCGTTTCTCGTTTTGTTTGCCGGGCTGTGCACGGTCTTTGCGTTGGTGGTGACCGCGGCCCAGGCTTGGCAGGAGCACGCCCACGCGCAATGGCCGGAGGCGACGGCGCAGGTTCAGCGATGCGGCCTGGATATTTACACGCGCAAGCCGGAGTCGTACCGCATCGATTGCAGTCAGCTATAAGGTGCACGGGGAGGAAATTGTGTCGCAGGTGTATTCACGCAGCATGCCTGCGCTACGCCGGGTCATCTGGCAATATCCGCCGCAGCAGTTCGAGATGGTGCAAGAGTGGGTGGATGCGCATCCGGAGGGAACGCCGATCGCGGTGCATTACCACCCCGCAAACCACAGCAACGCAGTTTCTGGTGGCGACCGCTATGCCGCTGGGTGGACCACGAACGCCGGACAACTTGAGGGTGCTGGGAATCGCAGCGGCGAGTTGCCTGGTGCTGCTGGCGATCGTGCGAATCGCGTGGACGCGATCCGCCGCGGGTTAACGGAGGCGGTGCCGGTCCAAAACATTGCGTGCTGATTCGAGTTTTTCAGCAGCCTGCTAGATTTACTGTACAATTCGTGCCGTTCCTCCCGATACTAAAATGAGCGCCATTTCTGCCGCCCCCGCGATGCCAAGCTATGTCTCGCGTCTGTTCTCACCCGAAAATCTTCCTAATATCGCGCTGGCGCTCGTCGGCATGGGTGGCATTGTAATCGCTGTTCTGACGCTCCTGGTCATCAAAAGACAGACCCAAGCTCTAGTTGATGCCGAACGCGCCAGAGTGTTCGTGAGTGCGTCAAGGTGTGAGGGGCGAGAGGCCGGGGAGGCGATGTTTACCTTACGAGCCACGAATTACGGAAAAATGCCGGCCCGGATAACTATGTACACATATGCGGAAGCCGCACTCAAAAATCCGGAAAAGGAGCTCCGACTGCCGCCTCAATATGGCGAGTCTCTCTTGCGCAGTGAGAAAATTCTTGCGTTCGGAGATGCCCTCGAAATTGCGGTGTTTGATCCATTTTCCGAGGCTAATAAGCAAAAGTGGCAGGACGACGCCAAGTTCCGGGCGGTGATATTTGGCAGAGTCCAGTATCTGGATGGACACTCCGACGAGAAGAGAGAGACCCGATTCGCTTATAGGCATGTCAGGAGCAGGATGCCGGAAATTGGCGGCAATGTGACGCGCTGCGGGCCTCCCGAATACAACCGAAGCGACCTGCGAATTCGGCGTGACGTTCTCTAGAAGTCAGGACACCAAATCGTTCATCAGTTTCGATGAGGGGCTTTCCCTTACGGCAAATACTCGATTGCTGGCCAAAGGTGAACCCATATATTTTTGGATTGGTGCTCGGAGAGGGACTTCCCTGGAGTCGCTCAATCCTGGGGGAGACGCGCCCTGTTGTTATGCTTTTCTTCTCTGCCTATGCCGACCGCAGCTTACTGAGCAGTTCCATGCCAGACTTGCGGTGCGATGATTGCCTTGGCATTGATTGAATTCGGCTTGAACAAACAAACCATTCAACCCCGTCTAGTCGATGCCTTCGAGGCGGGTTGCATTCTTTGCCATACCATAAATTCATATTCGTCGCATGAAGTGGTCGCGTGGGAAGGACCGTTACCCGCACCAAACTTCCGGCCTCATCCGGCCTTTTAGTAGATACGGTTTCGTGGTGCCGGACGGTTTGCCTTGTGGCGCATTGTTCAATCACAGCGGAAAGCTTGCTAGGGCAGCGTCCAGGTCATAACACGACGCAGGAGTTGAGAGGCGAAAACGTCGCGAAAGCGTGTCTATCGACGGGCTCACGAAATCGTATAGCTAACGAGAGCGAAGCGCGCGGTCCCGCCAGAGACGTTTACGCCGTGGCCAAAGAAACACCCTCCGCCGAAAGTCATTCCGACGTGGCCGAGGTTGCTAAGGGCGTCCTGAAATCCGGCAAGCGTTGTAGCATCCTGGCTTCCGAATTTGCCATAAACACTGGACCATTGATCCGCTGTGATCGGCACCGTCAGGGTTACATCTCCGGGGGTCGCCTGCAGGTCATAAACGGTCGGATTT
>Ga0210401_10004848_pt1 | contig 13948 bp, 11 predicted proteins | sample IncBWH32MmetaG_FD_150866 | JGI IMG/M metagenome (GOLD analysis project Ga0210401, IMG submission 150866) | Forest soil microbial communities from Barre Woods Harvard Forest LTER site, Petersham, Massachusetts, United States - Inc-BW-H-32-M | ecosystem: Environmental > Terrestrial > Soil >... | reverse complement strand
CGGTGATGAGGATGCGCTGGGTCTGCATGGGGCTAGTGTGTCGCGCCCCGGCCGCGCTGTAAAGCGGAGGCCTGGACAGCCTGCCGCACTTTGAAGATGATGCCTGGCCCCGCCTTCAAGGACCCCCATGCCCCCCACGCTGTCCCTGGCCCACGCCTTCCTGCTGGGCCTGGTGCAAGGCATCACCCAGTTCCTGCCCGTGTCCGCCGACGCCCATGTCCTGCTGCTGGGCCGCTGGCTGGGCGACGACCCCGAGCTGCTGCGCGTGTTCAGCGCCACGCTGCAGGCCGCGCCGGCCCTGGCCGTGCTGCTGCTCTTCCGGCGCCGCTTCGACGCCCTGATCCGGCCGGGCCAGGCCGGCAAGACCCAGTTCAAGGGCCGCCACGCCTGGGGCCTTTACCTGGCCGCCGTGCTGCCGGTGATGGTGGTGGGCCTGCTCTTCAAACATTATTTCGACGGCCTGCGCCTGCAGCTGGTCCCCATCCTGCTGGGCCTGGCCGCCGGCGGTGTGGGCATCCTCTGGGCCGAGCACGGCCACAAGGAAAAGGGCTCCGTCAGCGTGGAGAAGACCAGCTTGCGCCAGGCCTTCGGCGTGGGCCTCTTCCAGTGCCTGGCCCTGTGGCCGGGCGTGTCCCGCAGCGGCGCCACCATCATCGGCGGCCTGGTGCTGGGCCTGGACCGCGAAGCCGCGGCCGAGTTCAGCTTCCTTTGCGGGGTGCCGGTATTCCTGGCGGCTTCGGCCCTGCAGTTCCACCATGCCGACAGCCGGGCGCTGCTGATGGCCAACCTGCCGGCCCTGGCCCTGGGCTTTGCCACGTCCTTCGCCCTGGCCCTGGCCACGGTGGCGGCCTTCATGAAGCTGCTGGGCCGCATCTCCTTCAAGCCCTTTGGCTGGTACCGCCTGGCCCTCAGCCCTTTGATCTATTTCTTCTCCGGGCTGGCCTGATCCCAGGCGCCCCAAATACAAAAAGGCCCGGGAGCGGTCCCGGGCCTTTTTATTTTGGATTCCGCCTCAAACCAGCGCTTGCAGGGCTTCCAGCACCTTCACCATGGCCAGGGTGTCCTGGCCGCAATAGGCCAATAGGTCCTCGCGGATCTTCCGCCGCCGCATGGCCGTGGTCTCCGGCTTGAGGAACTCGGCGTAAGCGCGGATGGCGCCGCCGCCGTCGGCCACGGCCATGCCGTCATAGCTCATGGACGGCACCAGCGCCGGCAGCACCGCCTTGATGGAGGTGCTGCCCTCGAAGGCGGGATGCACCAGCCAGCCGTTCTTGAACGGGGTGATCAGGTCCTGGAAACGCCGCAGCACGGCCGCGATGGCCTGGCGCTGCCGCGGAAAGGCCTCGGCCAGGTCCTGCAGGCGGCCTTTTTCAAAGGGCGCGTTGTAGGCCAGGATCGTGCCCTCGTCGCCCAGCAGCTCCAGCAGCGAGGCCAGCAGGGCCGGCCGGGGGTCGGCGGTGTCCTTGGGCAGGTATTCAAAATGCGCGGGCCGGGCCCCGGGGGCGTCCTGCACGTGCAGCGAAAACTGGAACACGGTCTGGGCGAAGGGCCGCACGCCGTCGAAGGGCGGCAGCGCCGTGTTGAGGGTCTCGAAATCCAGGTGAAAGAGCGGATAGCGCAGGCCCGCCAGGAACTCCCTGATCTTGGGCTTGTCCACAAAGGCCCGGCCGCTGCGCTGGGCCTTCACCTGCTTGGCCTGCCACTCGTTCAATTTTTCCCGGCCCAGCTGGCTGAAGCGGCCGCGTCCGGCGTGGTGCAGGGCCAGCTTGCGGGTGAGGGAGAGGCCGCGCAGGCTGAAGACGCTGTCGGGCGCGGGCGCGGGCCAGCACTGCCCCTGGAACGGGCAGGCATGGGGCAGGCTGCAGTGGCCGCCGATGGCCCGCGCGGGCGCCCGGTCCGACCGGCCTGCCGCGGCCATGGCCCGCAGCAGGGCGGGCACCTGGGCCTGGCGCTGCTCCACCGCCCCGCTCACGTCCACGATCTTGAAGTAGCCGCGGGGGTCCAGGCCGCCTTCGCGGACATAGTCCTTGTTGATCAGGGCCAGGCTGGCGCGCCCCATGGAGAAACCGCCCTGGGAAAAGGCGTGTCGCTGGAAGGCCAGGTCCCACAGGAACCCTTCCTGGCCATCCGCCAGTTCGGAGGGCTCCTTGTGGCCGCTGGCCTTCACCTCCAGCAGGTCCCAGGGCCCTTCCGGCCCCTGGCGCAGCAGCAGGTCGGCGCGGGCGAACGCGCCTCCGCCCTGGGCCGCGGCCTCGTACAGCACGGCATGGCCCGCGGCCACCGCCGCCTGGGTCTGGCGCAGGGCCTGGCCGGGCTGGCCCGCCGTGGCCGTGATCTCCAGGCCGTCCGGGTGCAGCGCGCGGGCCAGCCGGCCCACCTCGCTCCCCTGCTCCTGCACGTAAAGGGACAGGGGATCGGGCGGGTCCGGGTCCGCGGCGGATGGATGGGCCTCAAACCAGAAGCGTTTGTGGCATTGCAGCCCGGCCAAGAAGCGCGATTTGGAGATGGTCAAAGGTCCCCCGTCGCCGGACTCAGGCTTGCGGCGCCTTCCTATGCACCAGGGCCAGCATGGCCGTGGCCACCAAGAGCAGGCCGCCCACCAGGATGCCGGCCAGCCACGGCGCCGGCGCGCCCGCCAGGACCGCCAGAAGCAGCACCGCGCCGTGGGCGTAAAAATAGGGCGCGGCGCCCTGGTGCACCCGGCGCCAGAGCTCAGGGTCGCGCAGGGTGGCGGGGCTGCGGATGCCGATCAGCCCGTTGGGTTCCAGGTGCTTCAGCACCGAGCCGGTGTAGGCCAGCAGCCCGGCCAGGGCCGCCATGGCCACCCGGTCCACCGGCACGGCCGCGCCCAGGCCCACCGCCAGGATGCAGCCGTGGATCAAGGCTTCCAAGGCCAGCAGGGCCAGCCACATCCCCCGGTAGGCCTTCAGACTGGGGCGGGAGCGGGACAGGCGCCGGTCGGCCAGCGGCAGCAAGCCCAGGGCCAGCGCCATCACCGCGGCCAGGCCAGGGACGCCCAGCAGCCCCACGGCCGGCCCGCCATAGCCGTCCGCCCGGCCGTCCAAGCCCCAGTGGATGGGGATGCGGGCGTTGGCCGGAAGCTGGGGCCACACCAGCGCGGAGGCCGCCAGCATCAAGGCCAGGGTTGCGCCGCTGGCCCACCAGGCCGGCGCCAGCACCGCGGCGCGGGGCGGGTTCAGCCAGCTCTCATCGCCGAGCACCACCCACTGCCGGGCCGCTTCGGCCGGCAGGCCCCAATAGGCCTGCAAGAGGCCGGGCCGCTCCTGCGCAGGCAGGATCCGGAAACCGTGGCGCTCGCAGAAAAGCACGGCGTCCTCATCCGCGGCCCACACGGCCGTCAAGACCGGCCGGCCAGTCTGGCCCCACAGGTGCTGCAGCAGCCGGGCCGCCGCACCCCTGCCCCGCCAGGCCGCGGCCACCCGGCCGTGCCGCATCAAGGTCGCGTCCTTCACGTCCTGCAGGCCCGCCACCGCCGCCAGCTGGCCGCCCTCCTCCAGGGCGAAAAAACGGAGGCCCGCCGCCATCTGGGCCCTCAGGTCAGCTTCGGTCAGCGCAGGCGGGCCGACCTCACCTCTCCCCCCGGGGGTTAATCCACCCCCCTCCCCTCTCCACGGTGGAGAGGGGAGGGGGGTCGTCGCAGAAAGCGCTCCCAACGGGGGTGGGGTGAGGTCTAGCGGGGTGTTAAGCACCGCCAACAAGGCCGGAATATCAGCTTCCCCGCAAAGCCGTATCATCGCCGGCTCCGCGCCAGCAAGAGTGCGTCCAAAAGCTGCTGGGGCTGGTCCACGCGCAGCAGCGCGCCTTCATGCTCCTCGGCGGCGCCGAAGCCCCAGGCCGCCGCCACGAAGCCCAGCCCATGGGCCCTGGCTGCGTCGCGGTCCTGGTCCCGGTCCCCGATCAGCAGGGTCTCCTGCGGGGCCCAGCCCAAGGCCTCCAGGGCCTGCGCCACGATGCGTCCCTTGTCCGGGGACAGCTCCTCGGCTTCGCAGCCGTGAAGCCCGTCCAGCCAGGGCAGTATCTGCAGGCTCTCGGCCACGAAGCGGACCGCGAAGTCGGGCTTGGCGCTGGCCACGGCCGTGCCCCAGCCGCGGCGCTTGAGCTGCTTGAGGCAGTCCAGGATGCCGGGATACAACGTGGCCTCGGCGAAACCGCGGGACTCGAAAAAGGCCTGGAAATGGCGCGCCCCCTCGGCGCTGCGCTCCCCCAGCCCCAGGGACTGGAAGCATTGCAGCAGGGGCCGGCCGATGAGCGGGCCCACGGCCTCGGGCCCGGGGAAGGCGCCGCCCACGGCGTCAAACGCGTGCCTGAAGCCCTGCACAATGCCCTCGCGCGGGTCGCACAGCGTTCCGTCGAGGTCGAAGAGCGCGTTCATTCGATGCGGATGTCCTTCACGTCCATCTTCGGCTTGGGGTACTCCATCTTCAGGTCCTCCAGCGCGCTGACCACGGTCTCCGTCACCACGTAGTCGCGCCACCATTTCTTGTCCGCGGGCACCACATACCAGGGCGCTTCATCCGTGCTGCTGCGCTCCAGGGCCTCCTCGTAGGCCTCCCAGTACTGGTCCCAGTAGCCGCGGTCGCGCAGGTCCGAAGGGTCCCATTTCCAGTTCTTGCGCTTCTCGTCCAGCCGCTGCTCAAGGCGTTTCTTCTGTTCGTCCTTGCTGATGTGCAGCATGAATTTCAGCACGGTGGTGCCTTCGTCGGCCAGCATCCGCTCAAACTCCACGATGTGGCGGTAGCGGCGGCGCCAGACCTTCTCCGGCTCCAGGCCCTGCACCCGCACCACCAGGACCTCCTCATAGTGGCTGCGGTTGAAGATGGCGATCTCGCCGTTGCCCGGCACCTTGTCGTGGACGCGCCACAGGTAGTCGTGCTCCAGCTCGGGCTGGGTGGGAGCCTTGAAGGAGACCACCCGCAGGCCCTGCGGGCTGATGGGCGAGAACACGCTGCGGGTGGCGCCGTCCTTGCCGGCCGTGTCCAGGCCCTGCAGCACGATGAGCACCCGGTGCCTGTGCTCGGCGTAGAGCAGCTCCTGCAGTTCGGCCAGCTTCAAGCCCAGCTTGGCGGTCTTGCGCTTGGTCTCTTCCTTGAATTCATCGTCGCGCTGGGGCGGCAGGGTGGGGCAGTCCTGCAAGCGGACCTTGGCGCCCGGCTTCACGCGGTATTCCTTCATCACGAACTCCTAAAGTGGAACCCATCCTAGGCGCAATTCAACGGGCTGAAAAGCAAAGCCCCGCGCCCCGCCCAGGGGCGGAAGGCACGGGGCCCGGCGCGGCGCATTTTTCTACGGCGTGGTGCTGTCGGCCTTGGGCGTGGCCAGGCCCAGGGCCGCGGCCACGGTCGCGTTGGCCATGGTCTCCACTTTGTCCGAGTAAAACCAGTCGCCGGGGGGGCTGCCGGCGTTGTACTCCGCCGCCGCCAACCCGGCGGCCCGGCCCACCTGCTTGAAGCTGGGCGCCACCCCGGCGAACGCGCCGGCCTTGGCCAGGCCCACCACCGGGGCGAAAAAGGCGATGCCCCCGCCCTGGCAGAACGCCGTGAGGACGCCGAAGGTGGCGCGGTTCATGAACAGGGGATCCGGCGGAACCCACAGGGCCTGCACCGCGCCCTTCAACCCGGGAAGCTGCTTGCCCAGGTCGGACACGCTGGCCGCGTTCTTGACCTGCAATCCCACCCCGGCGGCCGCGGCCGCGGCCTTCAGTTCCGCCATGTAGGTGGTGTAGCCGCCGCTGGGGTTGAACACCGCCAGGGCGGCCAGCTTGGGATCCATGGCCTTGATCTTGGCGACCAGGACCGCCGGAGCCGGAGGCAGCCCCACCCGGGTGACGCTCCCGGCGTGGGTCAGCTCCAGGCTCGGGTCCGGCAGCAGGGCCGCCACCAGGGCCGCGCTGTCCGGGTACTTTTTCAAGGCCGCGTCCGAACCGAACGTGACCACCACCCTGGCGCCGTCCAAGGGCGGCAGCTGCGGCAGCACCGCGCTGGGCACCGTCCCCAGCACCCCCTTGAGGCCCTCCAGCGCCTCCTGGTAGGGGCCGCTGTCGGCGCTGAGCACGGCCACCACCCCGCCGGAGCGGAGCGGGGCCGCGCCCAGCAGGACCGCGGCCAAAATCCAAACACAGCCCTTCTTCATTTCAAACTCCCCGGCATATCGCCGTACAACCCCCCCAACCGTCAAACTTACTTCCCGGCGCCAAAGGCCAGGTTCACGCCGCCGTAGTAGAGCTGGGGCTGGGCCGTGCCGTCGGCCGCTTCGGTGCGGTAGGCGTGGTCCAGGTTCTGGCCCGTCACGTAAAGCTCCAGGTCCTTGGAAGGCTTGTAGCCCAGGCGCAGGTCCACCACGGCCTGGTCGTTGATCCACTGGTGGCCGATGGTGGTGCTGGAATTGGCGTAGTGCCCGCCCACCCAACCGAGGTCGGCGCTGGCGTTGAAGCCCCAAGGCAGCTGGCTCTGGCCCAGCAGGTTGACCTTGTTCCAGGGCGTTGTCTCGTACAGGAACGCGTCGCGGGAGCCGTTGGCGCTGTTGAAACGCACGTCCTCGTAGGTGTGGTTCAGCTGGAACTGGGTCCCGGCCATGGGCTTGAAGGTCAGCACCGTCTCCACGCCCCGCAGCAAGGCCGACGAGTTGTTGGCGTACTGCACGTAGCTGTTGGCCAGGAACGCGGCCTGCTGCCCGTTGGGGAGCGGGGCAAAGCCGGTGAAGGGCCCAAAGCCCGGGAGGGGCGGCGGCCCCGCCTGGAAGCCGATCTGGCCGTTCAGCTCCATCTGGTAGGCGGTGACATCGGCGGTCATGTGGCGGTTGAAAAGTTCGCTGCTCCAGGTGGCCTCATAGTCGTTCACCTGGGCCGGCTCCACGTTCCGGCCCACCACCATGTCCGCGGCGATGGGGTCGGGGCCGAAGAATGCGCCCGTGGCATAGAGCACCCCGGCGTACTTGTTCTGCAGGCTGGGCATGGTCGGCGAATGGCTGGCCGAGAGCCGCAGGCTGTGGCCTTCAAAGGGCTTGTAGATCAGCGCCCCTTGGTAGGCCGCCTGCTCACCGCCGGTGTCGCTGTTTTCAAAGGAGGCGGCCAGGTCCAGGCTCAGGGGCTGGGCCACGGCCCAGGCCTCCTGGACATAGGCCCGCTCGGCGCGGTTTTCTTGGGCCGTGGGGCCGCCGCTGGCGTAGCCGTAGTTGAAGAGGAAGTCCGAGTCCACGCCGGCGCGGTCGAAACTGCCGCCCAGGGTGGTGAGCAGCTTGCCCTGCAGCAGGCTCAGGCGGTACAGCGCGTCCAGGTTGAGTTCGGTCTCCAAGATGTCGGACTGGCCGTAGGTGCGCTCGTTTTGGCTACCGGACAGGCTGATGTCGTAGCTGTCGTCCCCCAGCGCTTGGTGCAGCTGGGCCATGCCGTAGGTGTTGGTGTTGGAGCCGTTGCTGACCAGCACCAGGCCCCCGCCGGGCCATGGCGGGATGTTGTAGGCCTGGTCGCTGTGGCCCACAAAGAGCTCCAGGTCCGAGTCCTTCCAGGGGCTCGTGTCCAGGCGGGCGTTCAGCTTGTCGTCCGTGGGCATGCTGTCCAGGTCGTTGGCCTTGGAGCCGTTCCGGGCCGGGTCACTGGGGCGGATGTTGTTGTCCAGGGAAACCCAGCCGCGCAGCGGCCCTTCCCCAAGGTTCATGGACAGGTGCTCCCATTGCCGGCCGTCGCTGCCGATCTGGCCGTGGACCGCGGCGCCGGTGGAGCCGGCCGCGATCTTGACCGTGATGATGTTGATCACGCCCTGGCCCGCGTTGGCGCCGTAAAGGGCCGCGTTGGGGCCGCGCACAATTTCAATGCGGTCGACGTCGTCCAGGCCGATGGGCAGGGACTGCCAGAACACGCCCGCGTTGGTGGGCGAGACCACGCTGCGCCCGTCCACGCGCACCTGCATGTTCTGCGCAAACTCCTGGGGCAGGCCGCGCACATTCACCTGGGCGGCGTTCCCTTCCAGGGAGGTGGAGTCTGCCACGTCCATGCCGACCCGGAAACGCAGCAGCTCCACAATGCTGGTGGCGCCGCTGGCCACGATGTCGTCGTGGGTGATCACGTCGATGGCCACGGGCGAGTCGCTCTTGTTCTGCTCGCGCCGCGAGGCCGACACCACCTTGGCCTCCTGCAGGAAGAAATCGAAAGTCTGGTCCGTGCTGTCGCCGGCCTGGTCGGCCAGCACCGCTTGCGGCCCGAACAGGGCCAGGGCCGCGATCAGCGGCAGCATCCACGCGCGCGTTCTGGTCATGCTTCCTCCATCAGTGTTGTAACCTTCGCTTCGGCTGCGCCCGCGGCCACGCGGGTCCGCGCCTAGACCTTGTACTTGCTGAGCACTTCGGACAGGCCGCCGCTCACTTCCTTGAGCGTGCCCACGGCCTTCAGGGTCCCCTCCAGCTGGCGCAGGGACTCCTCCATCATGGTGTTCTGGTCCACCACCGCGCTGAAGACCTGGGTCACGCCCGTGTTCTGCTGGCCCACGGCCGTGACGATCTGGCGCACCGCCGAGCTGGTGTCGCGCACCACCGTGGCCAGGCTGCGCAGGTGCTCGCCGCTGGCGCGCATCTGCTGCAGGCTGCTTTCCACGCGCTGGGCGCCCTGCTCCGATCCGGCCACGGCCGTGCTCACCGCGCCCGCCACGCTTTCCAGGATCTCGCGGACCCGTTCGGTGCTTTGGATGCTCTGGTCGGCCAGGCGCCGGATCTCGCGGGCCACCAGGGCGAAGCCCTTGCCGTGCTCGCCGCTGCGCACCGCCTCGATGGCGGCGTTCAGGGCCAGCATGTTGCTCTGGTCGGCCAGGTCCTTCACCGTGTTGGTGATGCCGCCGATCTGCCGCGTGCGCTCCCCCAGCACCCCGATGGTGGTGCTGGTGCTGCGGGCCGAGGCCAGGATGTCCCCCAGGCTTTCCAGGCTCTGCTCCAGCGCCGCGCTGCCCTTTTCCCCGGCCGCCTCGGCCTTGGCGATGTCGGCCAGGATGCCTTCGGCCGAGCGGGCCGCCACCTGGCTGGTCTGCTTGATCTCTTCGGCCGTGATCTGGGTCTCCTGCAGGGCCGTGGCCTGGCGGTTGACCACGGAATTCTGCTTGGCGGTGGCGTCCTCGAGGGCCGCCACCGCCTGCTTAAGCAGCTGCAGGTTCTGGTCCAGGTCCCGGGGGATCTGGCGCAGGCGCTCCACCAGCGCGGCGAAGTGCGCGGCCAGGTCGCCGACCTCGTCCTGCGACGTGACCGTCACCTGCTGGGTCAGGTCGCCGTCGGCCACGATGCGGCGGGTGACTTCGCTGAGGTCCCGGATGGGCTTGACCAGGCGCTCCAGGCCCAGGGCCAGCAGGGTCAGGCCGATGACCAGCACGATCAGCAGGCTCAGGAAGGCCTGGCGGGTCTGCTTGCCCACCACCGAGCTCACATAACCCTCGTCCAGGCCCAGGTGGATCTGGCCCAGGGAGCCCGCCATGAGCGGCACCTCCATCCTCAGGTAGCTGTGGCCCTGGAAATCGTAGACCTTGCCCTTGTCGCCGGCGGGCTCGGCCAGCTGCTGCGCCAGGTCGCTGGGCACGGCGCCCGCGAAGGTGGAGGCCAGCAGCTGGCCCTTGGCGTCGGTGACCACGGCGAAGAGCACCACGCTGTTGTCCTTGAGCCCGGCCAGGGCCTCGCTCAGGCCGCTGGTGTTGCCAAGCATCACCGCCTGTTCGGCCTGCGAGCCCAGCTTGGTCCCGGCCTCCAGGCCCAGGTCCAGCAGCTGGCTCTCGGCCAGCTGGCCGATGCGGTGGTTGGCCTGCCAGGTGAGCAGGAGGCCCACCACCACGGTCACCGCGGCGCTGGCGGCCAGGATCTTGTTGGCCAGGGTCAACCGTTCGATCCCAAAACGTTTCATGGTTCCTCCAAGCGGCCATAGCCGCGGCGTCATCGGCCCAGTTCGGCCATCACGAATCCAAGCTCTTCCAAACTCAGGCGCAGCTCCGTGCCTCCCGCGGCCACGGCGGCCGCGGGCATGCCGTCCACCACGCAGCTGGCGCTTTCCTGGGCGAAGGTCAGGGCGCCGGCCTTCTTCATGGCCAGCAGGCCTTCCGCCCCGTCCGCGCCCATGCCTGTGAGCACGGCCCCGGCGCAGTTGCGGCCCAGCAGCGAGGCCAGGCTGGCCAGCAGCCGGTCCCCGTTGGGGCACAGCCCCTGGGCGTTGGGGGACGCGGCCAGGCGCCCGTCGCCGGTCAGGATCAGGTCGGTGCGGTCCTTGGCCAGCCACACCACCCCGGGCGAGGGGACCTCGCCGCCCTCGGCCAGGCGCACGGGCAGCTGGGTCTGGCCGGCCAGCCAGCGCGCCAGGCCCGGGGCGAAGCCCGGGGCGATGTGCTGGGCCACCAGCACGGGGTAGCTGAGGCTGGGGGCCAGGCCTTTCAGCAGCTGGGCCAAGGCCGGCGGCCCGCCCGTGCTGACGGCGATGCCGAAGGCCGCCACCCGGTGGGGCGCCCGGAACGGCCGCCGCGGAGGCGCGGCCGGGAGGGCCGGGGCCTTCCGGCCCAGCGGCTGGGCGGCCAGCAGGGTCAGGCGCTCGGCCAGGCCCCGGCCCCACCGGGCCAGGCCTTCCGGGTCCTTGGCCTCGGGCTTTTCCACCAGGTCCAGGGCCCCGCATTGCAGGGCCCGGAAGCTGAGGTCGGTCTGCAGCGCCTCGCCGGCCGCGCTGACCATCACGATGCGGGCGGGCCCGTCCGCCAGGATGGCCTGGGTGGCCTGGAACCCGTCCAGGTCCGGCAGCATCACGTCCATGCTGATGAGGTCGGGCTTCAGCTGCTTGGCCAGCGCCACGGCCTCCTGGCCGGTGGCCGCCTCGCCCAGCACGGCCACGCCGCCCTGCACCAGGGCCCGGCGCAGGGCCAGGCGCATGGTCACGGAATCGTCGCAGACGAGCACGGTGGGCTGCTTCATGCGGCGCCCAGCAGGCCCTGCACCAGCTGCACCAGGCGGCCGGCCGCGCAATCGCGCTTGTTGAGGAAGGCGCTGGCGCCGGCCAGGCGGCCGGTCTCCCGCTCGGACTCGCTGTCCGACACGCTGACCAACACCAGGGGCAGCTTGGCGCCGTTGGCGGTGGCGCGCATCCGCCGGCAGAACTCGAAGCCGTCCATGCCGTCCATCTGGATGTCGCTGACCACGATGTCGACCCGGGTGCGGGCCAGCAGGGCCAGGGCCTCGGCCCCGCCCGGCGCCGCCAGCACGCTGAAGCCGCCCGCTTCCAGGGCGGCCCGGTGCATGGCCCGGGCCGTGAGCGAATCGTCCACCACCAGGGCCCGGCGCTGGCTGGGCGAGGGGCCCTCGCCTGCGGCGGCGTGCGCCAGGATCCACTCGCTCTTGAGCACCAGCACCAGCTCCGACCCCAGGTAGAGGCTGGCCCCGGCGTAGGGGTGGCGCGCGCCCAGCTCCAGCTCGGAGGGCAGCGGCAGCACCACCAGCTCGGCGTCGCCTTCCACCGCGTCGACCAGCAGGGCCACGCGGCGGCCGTTGCTCTGCAGCACCAGCAGCGCCTGCCCGCCCTCCGCCGGCAGCGGCGGCCTCAGGCCCAGCAGCGCGCCCAGGTCGGCCACGTCCAGCCATTGGCCGCGGAAATCCATGCGCATGCGCTGGCCCGGCTCGAGGTGGGCCTTTTCCACCGACACCACGTGCTCCACCGCGGCCACCGGCAGCCCGAAGACCTGGGCCCCGGCCCGCGCCATCATCAGGGGGGTGGCGCCCATCTCCAAGGGCAGGGTCAGGCTGAAGCGGGTGCCCTGCCCCACCCGGCTGTGCAGCTCCACCGAGCCCTTCAGCGCCTCCACCTGGGCCCGCACCACGTCCAGGCCCACGCCCCGGCCGCTGAGCTCGGTCACCGTGTCCTTGCTGGAGAAACCCGCCTCGAAGATCAGCTCCAGCAGGGCCTTCTCGTCCATGGCCTTGAGCTCGGCTTCGGGCTTGAGCCCGCGCTTGAGCGCGGCCTGGCGCAGCCGCTCCGGATCCACGCCGCCGCCGTCGTCGGCCACTTCCACCAGCAGCAGGTTGCCCTGCTGCTCGAAGCGCAGGGTGATCACCCCTTCGCGGTGCTTGCCGGCCGCGTCGCGCAGGGCCGGGTCCTCAATGCCGTGGTCCAGGGCGTTGCGCACCAGGTGCAGCAGCGGCCCGCGCAGGCTCTCCAGCAGGCGCTTGTCCGCGGCCACCTCACCGCCCAGCAGGGCCAGCCGGGCCTGCTTGCCGGTGGCCCTGCAGGCGTCGCGCACCGCCCGGGCCAGGGCCTCGTAGAGCCGCCGGGCCGGAAGCGAGTGGATCGCCTTCAGCTGCTCTTCCAGCAGCTCCACCACCATGGCCGCGTTTTCGGCGTCGTGGACCATGGCGCTGGCCTGCAGGCCCAGCAGGGTCCGGGCCTCCTCCACGCGGCCCTCGCGCAGCGCTGCCTCCACCTCCAGCAGGCCGCGGCCCCGGTCGCGCAGGGACAGCTGGTGCTCGCGCAGCCGCTCCACCTCGCGCATCAGGCCCAGCACCTGGGATTCGTCCACCTTCCAGGCGGCGGCCTCGGGGGCGGGCGCCTCCTCCGCGGCGGCCGCGGCGGCCTCCACGTCCGAGGCCTTCAGGCCGAAGGCCTCGGGCATGGCGTGCTGGATGTTGACCAGCTTTCCGCCGTGCCCCTTGGCGTGAGCCTTGATGCGCTGGCGCATCACGTCCAGCGACTTCAGCAGCAGGTCGGCTTCGGCCGGCGGGACGGCCAAGGCGTCGTCCTTCAGCGGGGCCAGCCGGTCCTCCAGCGCATGGGCCAGCTCGCTGATGTCCATCAGCCCACAGGTGGCGCCGCTGCCCTTCAGGGTGTGGAGGGCCCGGCCCAGGGACTTGTAGATGGGCGCGCGCAGCTCGGGGCTCGCCGCGGATTCCAGCTCCATCAGCGCCTGGCTGGCCTGGCTGAGCAGCCCCGCGGACTCCCCTTCGAAGGCGGCCATCAATTCCTGTTGCAGGTCGTCGGCGTCCACTTAGGCCCCGCTCTTGAGCAGGCGGTCCGGGTCGATCCATTGGAGCAGGCGCGGCTCGGCCTGGCCCGGCACCGGCACGGACAGGGCCTGGGAGGCCCCGGATGCGTCGGCCTGGCCCAGCAGGCAGGACGACGGGAGCTGGATGCTGCGCGGGATCTCCTCGCAGTCCAGGCCCACGTGGTGGTCGCCCCGGCTGAGCAGCAGCAGCACCGACGGGTCGCGCCGCCAGCCGCGCAGGCCCAGCAGGCTGCTCAGGCTGAAGACCGCCACCACCCGGCCTTCCCAGCGGGTGACGCCCAGCACCCCGCGCCGGGCCAGGGGCACCGGGGACACGCCTTTCAGGGGCAGGCAGGCGCGCAGGCGGTCCAGGGGCAGCGCCCAGCGCTGGCCGCCCAGCTCGAACTCGGCGGCCCAGATCCCGTCGTCGTCGTCGCCGTCCTGCTTCTTGCGGCGCAGGCGGTCCGCGCGCTGCTCCAGCAGGCGGGCGGCGCGTTCGTCCAGTGCCTCTACCATGCCCCCCCTCCCTGGCTGTCGATGAAGTTGCCCGCGCTGGTCACGTAGTACTCCAAACTCAAGGTCTCGGGGCCCGTGATGGCCTCGTCCAGGTCGCGCCCGCCGGCCAGCGAAAGCAGGGCGTTCATCTCCCGCACGGCCGCGGCCAGGTGCCCGGCGCGGCGCAGGGCCAGCCCATGCTCGAAGCGCCCGGGCAGGTAGTCCGGGTGCGCGAGGCAGAGGCGGGACAGCTCCTTCAGCGCCCCGGCCCGGTGCCCCCGCTCCATCTCGGCCAGGATGGACTCGTGCCAGCGGGCCGGACCGGGGGCCGGATGCGGGGCCTCGGGCTTGGGTTTCTGCGGCGGCGGGTCCGCCCGCAAGTCCCTGGGGATCGCAGCGGGGCCCGGCGGGGCCGGCGGCCCGGGGCCGTCCTTGGCGTAGGCGCAGATGGGCCCGGG
>Ga0210401_10004847_pt1 | contig 13949 bp, 14 predicted proteins | sample IncBWH32MmetaG_FD_150866 | JGI IMG/M metagenome (GOLD analysis project Ga0210401, IMG submission 150866) | Forest soil microbial communities from Barre Woods Harvard Forest LTER site, Petersham, Massachusetts, United States - Inc-BW-H-32-M | ecosystem: Environmental > Terrestrial > Soil >... | reverse complement strand
ACCGACGGTGACCAGGCTGGGCGTGGGCAAACGGTCCTCCTAGGGGCCTTTTCTATCAGCAAGCCCCGCGTTTCCGCGGGGCTCGGGTATTTACCTGAACCGGTAGATGGTCTCGCCGGGCCGCATGAGCAGGAGGCGTTCGCGCGCCGTCCGTTCATAGGCCTCGGGGTGGCTCTGCAGCTGGGCCAGCTGCTGCTGCAGCTCGGCGTTCTGCTGCCTCAATCCATCGATGTCCGAGGCCAGCCTGGCCTTCTCCCGCTGGCTCATCAACAGGGCGAAAAGCCCTTGCTGGCCGCCCAGCACGGCCCAGGCCAGCGCGGCGCCGCCCAGCAGCGCCAGCGCACGGCGGCGGCGCGCCTTGGGATGTTCCGGGCGCAGCCAGTGCTTGGCGGCATCGAGGCTCTTTTTCAACGGCATAGGGTCCCGGCTCAAGGGCGCCTTGGCTCAGGCCAGCCCTTGTTCAAATTTCGAAAGCTGCTTCTTCAGTTCCAGTCGCCCGCGGCCCAGGTTGCCGTCCAGGCCCAGGGCCAGGGTGGCGAAATAGTCCTGGCCCACCGTCATCATGATCATGGTCGCCTTCTCCGTGCTGATCATGATCTCGCTGGTGCGCCCCAGGCCGAAATTCTGGGAGGCCTTGAGCGCGTTCTTGATGATGGTGGCGTATTCGGCCCCGGCCACGGTGATGTCAAAATCAGACTTCACCGACACCTGGTCGATGACCAGGCCGTCGAGGCCCACCAGACCAGCGCCGATGGAACCATCGACGTTGCTCACCATCTCCTGCAATGCGGCTTTAAAATCCATGGCTGTGTGTGGCTATCCTCTAAACTCGCTTCACCAGGTCGTTTACCGCGACCCGTAGCAGCCCTAGGTTGGTGTTGCGTCCGGTCAGCGCGACCAGGACTCCAGCCTTCAGCGACACGAAAAGGATCTGACGCGTGTCCTCGCCGACGATCATGATCTGTTTGAGGCCGCCAAAATTCATGGCCCGGGCGGCCTTTTCGGTGTTGTGGAAGACGGCCGTCGCGCTGACGGCCAGGACGGCGTGGTCGCCGCTCCCCTGGGCGTCCAGCACTTTGCCGTCCAAGGACAGCAGCAGGCTGGCTTCGATCGCCTGGGCCCGGATGAACTCGGCCAGGCTCGCCTTCACCGCGTCGGAGAGCCCGGCGGAGGCCGCTTTGGCGGCCTCCTTGGGCCGCTGTGCGCCGGCGGCCGGCTCGTCCGAGATGAGCTCCTCCGCGCCTCCGGCCATCACGGAAAGGATGTCGTCGGAGGACAGCTTGTTGGCCTGGCGCTCCTTGGCTTCGCTTTCGGCCGCGCGCTGGGCTTCCTCGGCGGCCTTCCGCTGGGCCAGCTCCTCGGATTCACGCTGCTTGGTCTCTGCCTCGGCGGCGAGGCGGGAGGCTTCGGCCTCCGCTTCTGCACGCTGCCGGGCCTCGGCGGCTTCGGCCTTCTGCTTGGCCTCGGCTTCGGCCTTTTGCTTGGCCTCGGCTTCGGCCTTTTGCTTGGCCTCGGCTTCGGCCTTTTGCTTGGCCTCGGCTTCGGCCTTTTGCTTGGCCTCGGCTTCGGCCTTCTGCTTGGCCTCGGCTTCGGCCTTTTGCTTGGCTTCGGCATCGGCCTTTTGCTTGGCTTCGGCTTCGGCCTTTTGTTTGGCTTCGGCTTCGGCCTTTTGTTTGGCCCCGTCGTCCCCGGCCTTGTCCGCCGCGTCGGGCTTCTGCCCGCGACGCTGGTTCACTTCCTTCAGCTTTTGCTGGGCCAGCGCGTTGCCCGGGTCCGCCGTGAGCACTTCCTGAAGGACCTCGGCCGCCTCATCCAAGGCGCCCTTCTTGATGTAGATGTCCGCCACCTTCAGCGTCTGGAGCTGGTCCGACTGGCTCGCCTGCGCCGGTGCCGCGGAAGCGGCCGCCGCCTTGGGGGCCGACTCCTGCTGCTTGGCCCGCTTCAAGGCCTCCTGCAGCAGCTCCTGGGCCGTGGTGTCGTCGGGGTCCAGCGCCAGGACCCTTTGCTGCCGGGCGATGGCTTCGGCGAACTGGCCTTTGGACAGGAAAATCTGGCCCAGCATGCGGTGGGCCATGATGTTCTCCGGGTCGGCCACCTCAATCTGCTGGAACTCGGAGGCGGCTTCGTCCAGCTTGCCCAGGTCCAGGTAGTTCCGTCCCAGCACGGCGCGGGCCGTGGTGTACGTGGGATGCCGTTCCAGGCCCTTGAGGCATACCTGGACGCTCTGCTCCAGGTCACCGGCGCGACGATAGGCGTCCGCCAGCTGAACAAAAACCATGGAGTCCGGTTGTTGAGCGAGCTTTTTGCTCAGCTCTTTGATCTCGGCCTCTTCCCTGGCCATCCCTGCCGGTACTCCTAAGAAAAATCCTTTTAAATCAAGGACTTTAGCAGATTATCACGCCCTGTTCAGGCCTGTCAACCAAGCTGCTCACAACGCCGGAGTATCCTTTCGGCGACTTGTTCGGGCCGGCCCTGCCCGGCCCGGACCGTCAGGGCCGCCACCTCCAGGTACCATGGCCCCCGGATGCGCTGCAGCCTCCGCAGCACCTGGACCGGGTTTTTCCCCTTTAAAAGGGGCCTTTTGGCTGCTTGGGACCCGGTCAAACGGGCGGCCAAGGTCTGGGGCGAAGCCTGCAGGAACACCGTGCAATGCCCCTTGAGGGCCCGGCGGTTGGGGGCTTGGGTGACCACCCCGCCGCCGGTGCTGAGCACGCAGCGCCGCTTCAGCTCACGCGCCAGCTGGGCCGTCTCGCGGAGCCGGAAACCCGATTCACCGACCCGGCTGAACTGGGTGGGGATGTCCTGGCGCCAGCGTTTCTCCAGGGCATGGTCCAGGTCCACATGGGGCCATCCCAGGCGCTTGGCCAGCGCCGCGCCGACGCTGGTCTTGCCGCTGCCCATCAGCCCCACCAGGACGATCGGCCCGCGCACCCTAGCGCCTCGCGATCTCGGCCCAGTAGCCGGCCAGCGAACGCTTGAGCTGCGGCAGGGAATCGCCGCCGAACTTCTCCAGCATCAGGTCCGCCAGCTCGAAGGCCGCCACGGCCAGGCCCACCACCGCGCCCGCGGGCACGGTGCAGACGTCGCTGCGCTCGTACTTGGCGCGGTAGGCCTTGTGGTCGGCCATGTCCACGCTGCGCAGGGGCTTCAGCAGGGTGGGGATGGGCTTCATGGCGGCGCGCAGCACCAGCTCCTCGCCGTTGGTCATGCCGCCCTCAATGCCGCCGGCGTTGTTGCTCAGGCGGTGGTAGCCCTCGCGGCCCCGGCGCGGCTTCCAGGCGATGGCGTCATGAACCTCGCTGCCCGGGCGGTCGGCGGCCTCCAGGCCCATCCCGATCTCCACGGCCTTGACGCTTTGGATGGACATCAGCGCGCGGGCCAGGCGGCCGTCGGCCTTGCGGTCCCACTGCACGTGGGAGCCCAGGCCCGGCGGAAGGCCGGTGGCGCGTATTTCGAAGACGCCGCCCAGGCTGTCGCCGGCCTTCTTGGCCTGCTCAATGCGCTTGATCATGGCGGCCGAGCTGGCCGGGTCCACGCAGCGCACCTCGGACGCGAAGGGCTTGGTGGCGATGTCGGCGAAACCGGGGGCCTTGCCGGCCAGGGGAACGCCGCCCAGGCGCACCACATGGGCGGCCATGCTGACGCCCAGCTCCTCCAGCAGGCACAGCGCCACGGCGCCGGCGGCCACCCGCATGGTGGTCTCGCGGGCCGAGGCCCGCTCCAGCACGTCGCGCAGGTCCTTCAGGCCGTACTTCAGGCCGCCGCCCAGGTCGGCGTGCCCGGGCCGGGGGCGCGTGATGCTGACGGCCTTCACATGGCTGGCGGAATTGGCGGCCGGATCCATGATCTTGGTCCAGTTGGGCCAGTCCTTGTTCTCCACCCACAGGGCCAGGGGCGAGCCAAGGCTGCGCCCGCTGCGCACGCCGGCGGTGATGCGGACGCGGTCCTTTTCGATGGCCATGCGGCCGCCGCGCCCGTAGCCCTTCTGGCGCTCCGCCAGCCAGAAATCGACCTGTTCGGCCTTCAGCGGCAGGCCGGCCGGCAGCCCTTCGATGATCACGCTGAGGCCGGGCCCATGGGACTCCCCGGCGGTCAGATAACGCAACATGGCTTCCCCTTAAATCGCAACGCCCCCCGGCCCGCCTGCGGGCCGGGGGGCGCCGACAAATCCGCCCGGCCCTAGTCTTCGACGATGGACGGGGTGATGAAGATGATGACCTCCCGCTTGACCTTCGAGTCCGACTTGAAGCGGAACAGCATGCCCAGCAGGGGGATATCGCCCAGCACCGGCACCTTGCCCTCGGTGGAGGTGACCGACTGCCGCACCATGCCGCCGATGACCGCCGTCTCGCCGCTGGCCACGTTGACCTCGGTGCTGGCCTGCTGGGTGGAGGTGGGCGGCAGGCTCGACCCGGCCGGGGCGTTCCCGGTCTGGGACTGCAGCTGGAAGTTGATCAGCATGTAGATGCGCCGGTCTTCCTTGGCCACCCGCGGCAGCACGTTCAGCGACAGCGTCAAGGGCAGCTGGCTGGAGGTGACGGTGCTCTGGGACGCGCCGTTGGAGAAGGTCGTGGTGGTGGTCTGGATCACCACGTTGTCGGTCGACGAGATGAGGGCCGACTCCATGTCGTTGGTCGTGATGTTCGGCGCGGACACCAGGTCGGCCTTGCTGGCGTTGACCAGGGCCTGGATCCGGGCCGCGATGTTGTAGCCGTTCTGCAGCGTGGCGTAGGTCAGGGCGCTGGTGAAGTCCGTCGGCGCGTTGGTGTTGAAATTGCCGGTGGTGTTGGGCCCGGGGACCGTGGCTCCGTTGTTGCTGTAGCCGATGGGCGCCTGGGACTTCGAGGACGTGTTCCAGTCGATGCCGAGCTGCTGGCTGACGTTGTCGTCCACCTCCACGATCTTGCCTTCGATGTTCACCTGGATCGGCCGGATGTCCAGGCGGTTGATCAGCTTCTGGATCTTGCGGTGGTACTTCATCTGGGTGGTCACGACCAGGGAATGGGTGGTCGGATCCGAAAGGACCTGCGGCTTGTTGTCCGGGTCGGTCAGCAGCGCCGGCGGGAAGAGCTGCTGGATGGCGCTCTGGATCAGGTTGCTGGACAGCGAGACGTAGCGAATGATGTAGACCTGGGTGCGCATGGCGTTGTCGCCGGGCTCGCTGTCGCCGCCCTCGCCGTTGTCGCCCACGTCCACCTTGGCCAGGCCCTGCAGCACCTGGGCCACGTCCTCGGCCGAACCCGACAGCAGCAGGCGGGTGGTGTCGCGGGGGTCCGCGGCGGCCACGTGGTGGGCCAGGGTGTCCTGGTCGGTCCGTTTGAAGATGATGGGCAGCAGGTTCAGGGCCTGGGTCACGGAGACGTTCTTGGGCACATAGACCCGCTGCACCACCGGCAGCTCGGCCTTGGCCGCGTCCACATCCGCCTGCATGCCGAAGATCAGGGAATTGCCCTGCTGCACGAAATTGGCCTTCACCCCCACCAGCAGCGTGTTGGCCACCTCGTAGAAGGGCCGGTCCAGCACCTTGATGGTGACCAGCGAGCTGGGCGGGGCCACGGCGAGGATGCCCGGGGTGAACTGGTATTCGAAGCCGGCCTGGTCGCAGAGCGCCTTGAGCACGCTCACCAGGTCGGCGTCCTGCACGTCCAGGCTGACCGGCGTGTTCAGGTCGCCGGCCTTGGGCGCGGGCGCGGATTTGGCGGGGCGGACGAAGCGCAGCACCAGCTGGTTCTGGTCGCGTTGCACGGTGTAGTCCAGCTTGGCGGTGAGCCGCACGTCCACCCGCACCTGGGCTTCCCCGCCCGTGTTGACCTGGTGCAGGCCCACGGACTCGATGGCGTTGTCCTTGAGCTTGCCGGCGTCCCCGGACCAGGCCAGGGCGCTGTTGCGGAACAGCACGCTGAAGAGGCGGCCGCCCTCCCTGACGGTGGGCTTGTAGCTGGCCGGGCCGTCGGCGCTGATGACCAGTTCGGAATGGGCGTCGTCGCCGTCCAGGGCAACGTCCACGATGCGGCTGGTGTAGCCGGCCAGGGCCGGGTTGAGCGAGTCGGCGCCGTTGTCGTCCGCGGGCTTGGCGTCGGCGGCTTCGTCAGCGGCCGGCTTCGCCGCCGCGGCCTTGCCGCCGCCGGAGGGGCCGAGGTCCACGCTGATGCCCGTGGCGTCCTGGCCGGCCAGGCTGGCTTTCACGTCGCGGCTCAGGTCCAGCACCACGTGCAGGTCGGCCCCGTCGCGGCCGAAGCGGATGCGTTTGACCGGGTCCCCGCCCAGCTTCAGGGTGGCCAGGGAGCGTTGGCCGCCGGGGATCACCACCAGCACCTTGCCCTTGAGCAGCTGAAGCTTGGCGTGGGCCTGGCCGTCGGTCTGGATCTTCAACAGCAGCCGGCCATCGCTGCTGTCCAGGCTGATGCGTCCAACCTTCAGGGCCCAGGCCGGCCCGGCCATCAGGCCGGACAGGGCTGCCACAAGAAGTACGGTTCGCGCACGGGTCATAGGAGGCCTCATTCTTGGTTGGCTTGATCATCCAGGCGTTTGGAGCTGCGCCTGGCCGAGTAGGTCAATTTCCGTTCACCCTGCACCAAAGTCACCCTGGTCCCGTCGCCGCGGCCCGCGTCGACGCTGCCGCCGATGCCGGGCACCGCGGCCCCGTCCACGCCCAGCAGGCTGCCCGCCTTCAGCACGTAGGTCAGGCGGCCGAACTGGAACAGGGCCAGCTGCTGGCCCCGCATCTCCATCAGGCCCTTGAAGACCAGCTGGGCTATGTTCAGCGCCGGCACCTTGGCCGTGGCGGTCATGGCGGGGTAGGCCACAAAGGGGTCCGGCCGGCCGCGCATGTTGAACAGGAAGACCGGCTTCAGGCTGACCTGGCCGGCCTCCGCGGTCTCCCGCGTCTCCACCTCGGTGGCGGCCTGCTTTTCCACGGCCCGCGCCGCGGACGGCGCCAGGAGCAGCAGGGCCGCCGCCAGGAACAAGCCCGGGCGCCTCATTTGGCCCCCTTCAAGCCGCTCAGCACGTCGAAGACGAACTTCACGGCCATGCTCTCCCGGTAGGCCCCGGTGCTGTCGTCCTGGCGGGTGAGCTCGATGGACACCGGCAGCACGATGTTGGCCTGGCTGACGCAGTCGTTCAGCAGCTGCCCGGTCCGGTCCAGGTCGCCGAAGTAGTTCAGCGTCACTTCCTGCTTGGATTTGGTGGTGTCGGACTTGTCCGCCACCGCCAGGACTACCTGCTTGAGGTTCAGGGTCTGGACCAGGCCGCCGATCTCGGCGTAGAGCTGCTCCTTGTCCAGGGGGTCGTCCAGGCGCCGCGAGAAGAACTCCAGGTCGCGGCGCACGTTCTCGGCCTCGGCCTGGAACTTTTCGAACTGGGCCGCGCGCTGCTTGGTCTCCTGCAGCTTGTCCTCCAGCGCGGCCTTGGTGGCCAGGGCCGCGTCCCGGTCCCGCTCCAGCTGCTGGATCTTGAAATGCCAGCCCAGGAACAGCACGGCCACCAGGCCCGCCGCCAGTCCGCCGATCACCGCCCAATGCATGCGGTTCATCGCGGGACCTCCACGTTGAAGGTCACCTTGAAATGCTGGCAGGCCAGTCCGCGCACGGCGCCCACCGCCAAGGGGTCGGTCATGGTCAGCTTCACCACCAGCGGCTGCGACTCCAGCAGGGTGTAGAAGCGGGCGAAGCTGAGCGCGTCCACGGCGCCGCCCTCCAGGGTGACCGTGCCTTTCGCCGCGTCGACCAGCAGGTGGTCGAACCAGACCTGGCTGTTCATGGTCCAGTCGGGCAGGGCGTCCAGCAGCCGGGACAGCACCACCTGCTGCCGGCGGTAGCTTTCCACCACGCTGGCCTTGGCCTGCTCGTCGGTCTTGTCCTGGGTGAACTTCTCCACCGCCTGCACCGTGCTGAGCAGGGCCGGCGAGTTCAGCTCGGCGTTCACGGCGTCCACTTCCCGCTGGACCTCGTCCAGGCGGGCGCGGGCCTGGGTGTAGCGGAACCCAAGCCCCAGCAGGCCGATGATGTAGACCCCCCCGGCCACCAGGATGATCACGCGCATGAGCGCGGCGGCCCGGACCTTTTCAGGGAGTAGGTTCAGCTTGATCATGCGGTCAGCCCTTCCTCAGGGCCAGGCCCACGGCCACCATCAGGGACGGCGCCAGCGCCCGGGCCACCTCAGGGTCCATGCCGCGGGGCAGGTCTATGCGTTTGAACGGGTCGGCGATCTCGGTGGGCACGCCCAGCTTGTCGGCGAAGAACTTTTCTATGTTCTTCAGCCGCGCCCCGCCCCCGGAGAGCACCACCTTGCTGATGGGGCGCTTCTTGATGGAGTTCTCGTAGAAGTCGAAGGAGCGGCGGAACTCGCTGAGCATCTTGTTCAGCACCGGCGTCACGGCCTCGGAGATGGCCATCGAACGGTCGTCCTTGTCGGGCATGCGGGTCAGCAGGATCTCGTCGCTCTCCACCGAAACCTGGCCCTGCTGCCGCTTCAGCTCCTCGGCCTGGGAGAAGCCCAGGTTGAGCTCCTGCTGCATCTGCTTGGTGAACTGGTTGCCGGCCACGCTGAAGTCGCGGGTGAGGTGGCTGACCCCGTCCTCCACCACGTTGATGGTGGTGGTCTTGGCGCCGATGTTCACCAGGGCCACGGTCTCGCCCTTTTCGTCGCCGTAGTTGGCCAGGTAGGCGTTCTCCATGGCGAAGCTGTCCACGTCGATGACGATGGGGTTCAGGTGGGCGCCCTTCAGCATGCGCAGGTGGTCCTCCACCATCTCGTCCTTGGCGGCCACCAGCAGCACTTCCAGCTTCTTCTGGTTGTCCTCCTCCACCTCGCCCAGGATGTGGTGGTCCAGGACCACCTGGTCGATGGGCAGGGGGATGTGCTGCTCCGCCTCGTAGCTGATCACGTTCTTCAGCTCATCCTTGGTCATGAAGGGCAGCTTGATGTACCGGACGATGACGGCGTCGCCGCTGACGGCGGTGACCACGCTCTTGCCCGAGGCCTTGGAGGCCTTGAAGGCCTTCTTCAGCGCCTCCGCCACCACGGCCGGGCGCAGGTCCGGGTCGATCTCCTCCACCGCCTCTTCCGCCAGGTCCTGGATAGCGTAGGCCTGCAAGGACCAGCGGTCCTTGCCCTTGGGCGCCAGCTGCACCAGCTTCACCGAGCTGGTGCCGATGTCCAGTCCGATCAGCGGAGAGGAGAAAAGTCCCATGGTCCCTTCTTCATCAGGCCGGGCCGAAGCCCAGCCATTGCGCCAAGTGGGGGTGCCCACTCAGCAAATCCCAGGCCGCCAGCGCGCAGCCCAAAGCCAGGGCCGGCCCAAAGGGGGCCGGGTCGCGCCAGGAGCCGCCATGCAGCCGGCGGTAGAGCAGCAGCATGGGCAACCCGAGCACGCTGCCCAGCAGCAGGGCCAGCCAGGCCTGGGGCCAGCCCAGGTAGCCGGCCGCGGCCGCCATCAGCTTCACGTCCCCGCCGCCCAAGGCCTCGCGGCCGGCCAGCCAGCGGCCTAGCGCCTGCAGGGCCAGCATGCTGGCCAGCATGGCCAGCATGGCCAGCAAGGAGGACCAGCGTCCGCCGAGCAGGCCCGGAAACAACACCGAGGCCAGCAGGCCCAGCCCGCCCAAGGGCACGTTGATCACGTCGTAAAGGTACTGCGTCTGCCAGTCCACCACCGCGGCGAGGAGCAGGCCCTCAAAGAGCACCGCGTAATACCAGCTGCTGAAGCCCCAGCCGAATCTCGCCAGCACGGCCACGGGCAGGGCGGTGAAGGCCAGCTCCACCGCGAAATACCGCGCAGGGATGGGGCGCCCGCAATCGAAACAGCGTCCCCTCAGCCACAGCCAGCCGAGCAGGGGCAGGTTGTGGCGCCACCGTATCGCATGGCCGCATTCCGGGCACCGCGACGGCGGGGACCAGAGTGAAAGTCCCGCCGGATAGCGGTGCAGGAACACGTTGGCGAAACTGCCAACGCTGGCCCCAAGCGCGGCGGCAAAAGCGAGGGGCAACCAGTCCAGGCTAAGCATAAAGTCCTGCTTTTAAAGCAGAATCAAAGGTAGCAGATTTTTTGGGAGACTGTCAATAACTTGTGAATACCTTGTGATTAGCAGCAAAAAGCCCCGCCCAGAAAGGGTTTTCGGGCGGGGCTGAACCTATTCGCTGACCACATTGCCCAAATCGAACATGGGCATGAACATGGCCACCACGATCGTGCCGATGGTGACGCCCAAAAACACAATGATCAGCGGTTCCATGGCCGAGCTCAAACCTTCCACGGCCACGTCCACTTCTTCCTCATAGAACACGGCGGCGCGCCCAAGCATGTCGTCGATTTTGCCGGTTTCCTCACCCACGCTCACCATCTGGATGAGCATGGGCGGGAAGACCCCGCCCTTCTTCAGCGGCTCGGTCATGCCCTGGCCTTCGCGGATGCTGACCCGGGCGCCGTCGATGACCTCCTCGATGCGCTTGTTGCCGGAGGTCTTGGCCACGGTCTCCAGGGCCTCGAGGATGGGCACGCCGCTCTTGAGCAGCGTGCCCAGCGTGCGGGCGAACTTCGCCACCGCCGACTTGCGCTGCAGCGGCCCCACCACCGGCAGGTTCAGCAGGATGCCGTCCACGATGTAGCGCCCTTTGGGGGTCTTCACAAAGAGGTTGAAGCCCACGTAGACCAGGAAGGCCCCCGCGCCCATGAAGTACCAGTAGTGCTGCATGAAGTTGGAGACGTTGATCAGGCCCTGGGTCAGGGGCGGCAGCTCGTGGCCGAAGCTGGAGAAGGTCTCCTGGAACGTGGGGATCACCTTCACCATCAGGAAGCAGACCACCAGCACGGCCACGCTGAGCACGATGGTGGGGTACATCATGGCGGACTTGATCTTGCGGCGCAGGGCCTCGGCCTTTTCCATGTAGACCGACAGGCGCTCCAGGATCACGTCCAGCACGCCGCCCAGCTCGCCTGAACGCACCATGTTCACGTAGAGCTCGTTGAAGACCTTGGGGTGCTTGGCCATGGCGTCGGAAAGGTTTCCGCCCGAGCCGATGTCGTCCTTGAGGCCGTTGATGACCTTCTTGAACGTCGCGTTCACCTGCTGCTCGGCGATGATGGACAGGCACTGCAGCACCGGCAGGCCGGCGTTGATCATGGTGGAGAACTGGCGCGAGAAGATGGCCACATCCTGGATGCTGACGGCCGCGGCGTTCAAGCGCTTCAGGAACTCGACGAATCCGCCGCTCCCGCCCTTGGACTTGGACTTGGCCGCGGGGGTCCCCGCCCTGCCCTTGGTGTTGGTGGTGGCCATCTAGAGGCTCCTCATCCGCCGCGGACCAGGCGTTCCAGGTCGCGGGCGTCGGTGGTGCGGTCCATGATTTCCTGATACTTGACCTTGCCTTTGCGGTAGAGCGCGGCCATGGACATGTTCATGGTCTGCATGCCCAGGTCGGCGCCGGTCTGCAGGGCCGAATAGATCTGGTGCACCTTCTCCTCGCGGATCAGGTTACGCACGGCCGGCGTGGCCATCATGATCTCCACGGCGATGCAGCGCCCGCCGCCCTCGGTCAGGGGCAGCAGCTGCTGGCAGAGCACGGCCTGCACCACGAAGCTGAGCTGGGTGCGCACCTGGGCCTGCTGCTCGGGCGAGAACACGTCGATGATGCGGTTGATGGCCTGCACGGCGTCCGGGGTGTGCAGGGTGGCGAAGACCAGGTGGCCGGTTTCCGCGATGGTGAGGGCCGCGCTGATGGTCTCGATGTCGCGCATTTCGCCGACCAGGATCACGTCAGGGTCCTGCCGCAGCACGTATTTCAGGGCCGTGGCGAAGCTCTTGGAGTCGGCGCCGATCTCACGCTGGTTGACCAGCGAACGCTTGTGGTTGTGGACGAATTCGATGGGGTCTTCGATGGTGATGATGTGGCTCTGGGTGTTGTCGTTGATCCAGTCGATCATCGCCGCCAGGGTCGTGGACTTGCCCGAACCCGTGGGCCCGCAGACCAGCACCAGGCCCTTGGGCACCTTCACGATCTCGTTCACGGCCTTGGGCAGCTCCAGGTCCTCGAAGCTCTTGATCTTGGTCGGGATCTGCCGCAGCACCGAGGCCACCGCGCCGCGCTGCTTGAAGCAGTTCATGCGCACGCGGCCCACGCCTTCCACGCCGAAGGACAGGTCCAGCTCGTTGTCCTTCTCGAATTTTTCCTTCTGCTCGTCGGTCAGCACGGAGTAGACGATCTGCTGGACCGTGTCCGGCCTCAATTTTTCGAAATCCAGGGGCTCCATCTCGCCGTGCAAACGGACCATGGGAGGGGCGCCGACCGTCAGGTGTAGATCCGAAGCGCCCTTTTCGAACATCTGGCGCAGGAGGATGTCGATGTGGATCATGCGGCCGGGCCTCAAAGTGCGGAAGTTCCAAGGGATTTCGCGTCTATCCAACCTTTATACTGGCGGGTCTAGGGCGCGTCAAGGGGGGTGAAGTCTAACAAGATAATTAACATTCCAATAACATGACCAAAAAACGGGTCACCTGCCCCCGGCACCATGAGTCCTGAGCCAGCCCGCAGCCTCTTCATCGTCCTTGTTCAAACGAAGCACATTGGCATAACAGGTGCCGGCGGCGTCCAGCATCCCTTGGCGGACCAACAGCCGGGCCAGGGCCTCCCAACTGAGCAGGTCCGAGGGGTCGTCCTGGACCGCCAGGCGGTAGGCGTCGGCAGCTTGGGGGTCCTGGCGGTTGCGTTCCAATTGCTGGCCCAGCAGGTAGCCGTCGCTGAGCACGTTGAAGGCTGTGTCCACGCGGGTGGTGGGGGTCGCCGCCACCGCGGCGCTGGGCGTCCCGGTGACCGGACGCGGAAGCGCGGGGGTGTTATTGGACATGGAAGCGGCGGCCGGGAGGGGCAGGCAGGCAGGGCCCAGAGCCGCCGCGCCAAAGCTGTACTCCAGGCTGACCCGCTGGGAGGCGCCGAGGTCGCCGAAAGGCAGCCAGGCGTAGTCCAGCTTCACCGGGCCCAGGCCCACGCCGCCGCCCAGGGTGAGGCCGCTGAGGCCCTGCCATGCGTCCTGCTGGAAGTTGCACAGGTAGCCGATGCGGAAGGCGGCCAGGTTCTGGTAGCCGCTTTCCAGGCCCAATTGCACGCGGTTCACGCCGGCGGCCTCAATCTCCACGCCGCCGAGCAGCAGGGTCTGGAAATCGCGGCCGCGGAATTGCTGGGCCGCGCCCAGGAAAAGGCCGGACGCCAGGCCGTCCCCGGCCGCGTTGCCCGCGTCGTTGTAGCTGCCGCCCACGCGCAGGCCCGGGGCGGGATGGAGCAGGAAGCCCCCGCTGGCGGCCACGCTGTTGATGGCGGTGCCGGCCAGGGTCTCGCGGCTGGCGCGCAACGCCACCCCCAGGTCCAGGCCGTTGCCGAGGCCGCCGCCCCAGCCCAGGCCCAGCCCCAGGCGCGAAGCGCCGAAACTGCCGGTGATGTTGCCTCCGGCGTCCCGCTGGTCAAAACTGCCGAAGTCTTCGTTGTCCAGGGCCAGGCCCACGCCGCCCCACCCGTCGGTGCGCAGCGCCAGGCCCAGGTTGTCCTGCGAGATGCCGCCCAGCCAGGCGTTGTGGTGCAGTCCCACCACGTCGCTGTCCCGGCCCGCCAAGCCGGCCGGGTTCCAGGACAGGGCCGTGCTGTCGTCCGCCACGGCCACAAAGGCCGAGCCCAGCGCCATGGCCCGGGCACCCGCACCGGCGTTGTCCAGGGATTGGGACTGCTGGGCCGGGAAAAAGGTCATCTGGCTGGGCGCTGCGGGCAGGCCCGCGGCCAGCAGCAGGCACAGGGCCGCGGGCCTCACGGCAGCCTGGCGAAGCGCAGGGGCCCGAAGCGGTCGCGGCGGCCGTCGTCGTAGCTGAGGCGCACGACGTACAGGTACACGCCCGCGGCGAATTGGCTGGCATCCACCAAGCTGCACTGCTCGCCCGGCCCCTGGCGGTCCTGGACCACGGCGGCCA
>Ga0210401_10004846_pt1 | contig 13951 bp, 13 predicted proteins | sample IncBWH32MmetaG_FD_150866 | JGI IMG/M metagenome (GOLD analysis project Ga0210401, IMG submission 150866) | Forest soil microbial communities from Barre Woods Harvard Forest LTER site, Petersham, Massachusetts, United States - Inc-BW-H-32-M | ecosystem: Environmental > Terrestrial > Soil >... | reverse complement strand
GCCGCCTGCGCCGAGGGGCGCCAGGATCTCGTACGGTCCAAGCTTGTCGCCGACGGAGAGCGGCATATCGAAGGATTCAGTTCAGTTTAACTGATCAGACACTGCGTCGAGCATGTTCTCGGCACTGGAAATCATTTTACGGCGATATGTTGAAGAATACTGCCTGATGTCGCACATTAACGGCTGGTCTTCCAGAACGCCATTTCTGGCCTGGGAGGTACGGAAGTACGGGATACCGACTAGACGTTCCCTCCCGCGCTCGGCAGGTTCGACGCTTTTTGCCAGAATGGAGGATTGTGTGGAGAGGTGATGGACGGCAAAGTCTTCGTCAGTTGTGGCCAAAGGAATCACGAGCGCCAGCTCGCAGAACGAATAGCGCAGCTTTTGGAAGAAGAGTTTGCGCTGAAGGCCTACCTCGCCTTCAAGACGCAGGTCCTTAATTCAGTTCCCAAGGTGATGTGAATTTGGGGCCAGTTTCCAGTTTGCCGACGGCTCACCCACTATCACTTTTTCGTGTCGATCAGCGTGACCGCACCGCTGAGAAGATCGTAAACGCCACCGACCACCTTGACTTTGCGATCTTTGACTCGGGGCGCCACGATGGGTTCCAGTCCTTGCAGCCTCTCGACTCCGATCTCGACGTTTTTGCGGACAGCGTTTTCCAATGGGTCGCCGGGCATTCGTTTACTCAGTGCTACGGCAGGTTTGATGAGCTCCACCAGGCCACTTATGGCGCCTGGCAGAGAGTCCCTGTCATCGATATGCTTGATAGCAGACTTGACGGCACCGCAACCGCTGTGTCCCAAAATTAGGATGAGGGGCACGTTCAGTTCGGCGACCGCGTATTCGATGCTGCCCTTCACGCTGACGCCCGCGCCGCCAACGACGTTGCCAGCCACGCGCACCACGAAGATGTCGCCGACTCCGACATCGAAAAGGATCTCCGGCGGGACGCGGGAATCGGCGCAACTGACTACCACGGCTTCAGGGAACTGCCCGTGCGTCAGGGCAAGAAACTCTTCCGGCTTACCTCGGGGCGTCAGCCGGTTTCCACTCCTAAAGCGGTGGTTGCCGTCAAGCAATTCACGCAACGCCTGGTCCGCGTTTACCGAGCGTCGGCCTGGTTCCTGTGGCGGTGCCGCCGCCATTACACGGGAACGGGTCAGAGCGAACGTGGCAGCGAGCATAACGAACTCGCGGCGCGACGCTCTCACATAATCGTTCATCGCCACCTCCCGATGCGGGTCATCCAGCCAGCAGGAAAAGGCGAGAAACCCCAGGCCTGCAGTCTCGGCATTCCCGCCTTTTCAAGATTCCTTCGTCGGGCCTTCCGGCTCATATAATTTTCGGAGGAATCCGATACAGTCAGGACCGCGGCTTCCTGCGTCCAAAGCCTGGATGACGCGCCACCCGGAAGTTGGACCAGGGAGGCTACTTCATGACTCCAGAGAATCCCCTGGGGTCAGTTAATTCGTAATATCGGTAGCTATTTTAGGTCCAGGGACTATCGTGGCAAACGTTTCACATCGCTTCCGAAACCAGCGAGACACATCCCTAATGTATAGCCGAAAAGGAGTTATTCGAAGACACCCAAGGGCATCGTTCCGACAGCCGAAATGCGAGGCCGAAATTCCATGTACGGCAGCACGTCGCGGTCAATCTCGATGCCTGGCGCGACTTCGATCAGTTCGAGTCCTTCGGACGTTAGACGGAACACTGCTCGCTCCGTGATATACAGTACTTCTTGCCCAAGCTTTCTGGCGAAATCTCCGGAAAACGTGATGCGCTCCACGTCATTAACGAATTTGTGAACCTTGCCGGGCTGGACGACGATGAGCCGTCCATGCGACCACGACACCTTGGAGCCTTGTGCGTCGAATGTTCCACAGAAAACGACCTTCTTCGCATTCTGAGCGATTTCCATGAAGCCCCCAGGACCGATCAGATTTCCCGCAAGATGTGACACATTGACGTTTCCAAGCCGATCGGTTTCTCCCATCCCCAGAAACGTGATATCGATTCCGCCGCCACTGTAGTAATCGAACTGTTCAATCGAGGGAAGAATTACTTCGGGATTGGCGGCTGCCCCGAAAAGCGCGTCATCGAGCATTCGCCCGTTATGGACTCCCTGCTCGACACTCATCCAAAGGTTGTCAGACTTGCTCTGTTCCGCAATCACTCCGAAGATCCCTCCAGGAATGCCAAATCCGAAATTCAAAGACGCACCGTTTCGCAGTTCGAGCGCCGCACGCCGAGCAATAATACGCCGCTCCAATTTGTCTGGGAGGGCGGCGCTTGCCTTCGGCAGGTGAACTCGACGCGCGCCGCAGATGCTGGGATCATAGCCGAGTCCATAGAACTGTTGCTGAGCGGAATCCTGCACAATAGCATCGACTAGAATACCGGGAACTCGCACGGAGCGCGGATGCAAAGTTCCGGCTTCCACAATTTGCCGAACCTGCGCAAGAACGCGACCGCCGCTATTGTGGGCTGCCAAAGCAACGGTGTGAATGTCCATGTCGATTGGCTCTTCTTCGGGACTGATGTTGCCGCGCGTGTCCGCGTAAGTTCCTCGGATGATGGCAACGTCGACTTTGAATGGCTTGTACCGAAGAATCTCGCGTCCATCGATATGCATGACCTCCACGAGTTCTTCACGGCTGCGAGCATTGCATCGTCCACCGTCGTGACGAGGATCGACAAAAGTTCCCAGACCCAAATGGGTAAACAATCCGGGCCTTCCGGCGCCGATCTCACGCAGCAGTTGTTGAATCACACCGCCAGGCAAGCAATAGGCTTCAATCTTCTCGTCGCGAATGAGTTGCTGAATCTTCGGAGACCAAGTGAAATGCGCCGCGATCACCTTACGCAGCATGCCCTCGTGAGCAAAGCGATTCGTTCCAAGCGCATCGCGATCACCTAAGCCGAGCGAGTGGACCAGCGTCAGATCGCATGGATGTCCCGTCTCGAGAAAGCGCTGCTCCAGTGCGGCAAGAACCGCTTCCGCTGAAATCATTCCGGCGCCGTTGCCGCTGATGGCGACCGTGTCACCGTCATGAACCATACCCGCGGCGCTTCGGGCGTCCAAAAGCTCCATCATCCTCATGTTGTTTTCACCGGTTCCGATAAACAGGCTTTCGTTTTTCTCGAAAAGCGAGCAATCCTTCCGCGCAATCCTCGGTAGAGAGGGCCTGAGCGGCGGCGCTAGCATGGTGATGACGAAGGTCTGCGTGCATGCTGGAAAGCATGCCTTTCGTCAGCGCCATCGCTACGGGCCCGTTCGCGCTTAGGATCTCTAGCCAGCCGCTCAACTGTCGCTCGAGATCATCAGCATCTTCAGCCAACGCTGTGATCAAGCCCCAATCGAGCGCTTGTGCAGCCACGATTGGCGCGCCTAATAGCGTCAGGTGACGGGCGCGTGCCACGCCGATAGTTTCGGCCAGGCGGCGAATACCCATCCATCCGCAAATCATCCCGAGAGTTACTTCCGGCGAGCCAAACTTGGCTGACTGAACTGCGATACGAAGATCGGCGGCCAAAGCCAGCTCCAGCCCGCCACCAAGAGCGTGACCCGAAACGGCGGCTATCACCGGCTGGGGCAGCGCGGCCAGCCGTCCAAATACTTGGATGCCATACAGAATCCAATCACGGCCCATGTCATTCGGGGAAAGAGAGCCCCAGGCGTCGATGTCACCACCTGTACAGAAGAAGCGCCCTCGGGCGCGGATCACAACGGCTCTCAACTCGCGATCGGATTCGATTTGCGAAACGATGGAGTCCAGCTGTTCCATCATCTGCCGATTCAGCGCATTTCCCTTTTCAGGGCGATTCAGAATAATCTCCGCGTAAACGGCAGCTCCTTGTTCTTTCCGTAAAAAGGTGACTTCTGATTCCATGCTGTCCCCCCTAAAGCACTGTCTCGCCTAAAATCTCGGAATGGTAAGACCACCGTCAACGGTCACTGCCTGGCCGACGGTAAAAGTCAGACGGCCTTCGGCCATAGAGCGAACCGTCGTCGCAACATCCGCTGGAAAACCCCATCGTTGAGCAGGCACAATATCCGCGATCAGCGCATCGTACTTGTCCCTCACTGGGCGAGTCATATCCGTATCTATAATTCCCGGCCGCACTTCATAAACCCCAATTCCTTCCCCCGCCAGCCTGACTCCAAATAGCCGCGTGGTCATGCTCGATGCACACTTGGAAACGCAGTACTCACCTCGGCTGATCGATACAGCAACGGCATTGCTCGAAGTAATATTGATGATGCTGCGATGTTGTCCTCCGATTTCGCCTTGTTCCAACATGTGCCGGGCGACCGCTTGACTCAAGAAAAACACTGCCTTTGTGTTCACTCGGAAGCAGCGATCAAAGCTTTCGCTAGTGACGTCCAGGAGATCACCACGTTTAGCGACACCGACACCGGCATTGTTCACGAGACAATCAATCCTTCCCCAGCGCCCCGATGCCGCCTCGATAAGCTTGGTGTGCTGGTCGAGGTCGGCGACGTCGCCACTGAAAAGAATACTCTCGGTGCCTGACTCGCCGATCTCAGCGACAAGCTGCTGGGCTAGTGCTGGTTGATCGTCCATGGCTAAGTCGTTCAAGAGAATGTTGAAACCCGAGTTCGATAACGCCACAGCGCACGCCCTCCCAATACCGCGAAGGGCGCCGGTCAAAATGGCAGTGGGTCTTCGAGCAAATGAATTAGCCATGGCTCACTTGACGTTTTTGTGCTGGGGAGTCATCTTCCGCCACCTTCGATGATAGAGTAAATGTTTCGTGAGGCCGGCCGCCATCATGAATCGACTCGGCCAGCGAACGCGCGGCTTTGTGTGCACCGTATCCAGGTCCAACTGGTTTTGTGGGCTCCATAAAAAAAGGGCCCATCCCCGCCAATTGCCCTTAAGCCAATAGTGGCATTCGCCTCATCGATCCAATCGCCCGCAAATTTGACTTGATGTTTCTCCCCACTGGAGTGATGACTGTGACGACCGCAAACCCGCTCAAGGAGAAACTCAATGAGCGAAAGCGCAATCGATAACGAGGCGTTCCTGCTTTCGCGTGCAAATACGTGCCGTGACAAAACGGCGACGTCACTGCCGGCGCGGTTCTTGCCCAAATCAACTCTGCCCGGCTAGTAACAACTTCCCGCCGCCTGTTAAGTCGCAATATCGGTAGTGTTTTCAGCCCCCCTGAATCTCTCCAGCAACGCCGAGCCTATTCGACCTTCCGCGACACAAATCCTCAACTCGTGCGTACTAATCCTGATCGCTCGCGCCATCGTTTGGGCCAAGCTTTCGTTCCCACTCTGCACGAACCCGTGGCACAAGTAGCCCAGGGCCGTTTCGAGCCAACAGATGTTCTACGCCCGGCTCCCTTCTTACGCCTCGCCCACCGCGCTTTTCTCCGTTCTGCCCGTGCTTTCCTTTGGTGCAGCCCATTTCTCGACCATGCCGCAGACGGCGGTTTTGTAATCGTCCAGGTCAATTGGCTTATGTACACATTCGAATGCACCAAGTGAGAACGCAAGGTAAGCATCCGCTTCGTTGCTGGATGCCGTGAACACAATCACCGGCGTTCTCTTCAATAGGTACGACGCAAGAACGGTGAAACCCGAGATTTTCGGGATGTTCAAATCAAGAATGATAAGGTCCGGCTGGAAGTCGGGTTCTCCCAATTTCTGAAGCGCCTCTTCGCCGTCTCGGGCGATTTGAAGATGGACCGGTATTGGGCAGTCGGCGAGAGCTTGCCGCAAGAGAAGCGCATCGCCGACGTTATCCTCGACGAGGAGCACTTCCGGGATAGTACTCATGGGAGCCGGGACGACAGCACTCTGAATTGTTTCGATGTGTCCGTCCTCAGGGCCAATGTCTACTTCCGTGTACAATCCATTCCCGACGTGTAGCACCCACTTCGCCACTTCCCTGGCTTCTGACAATGTGTGGTGAGCTAACTTGGTTCTTTCACGTCTCCCGTCTTTCCGAACGTAATGAAGCGTGATGGTTGGTTGATTGTCCATTCCAAATCTCTTTCCTAACGGTTGGACACCGTCGAATCAGAAAGATTTCCTAATGAGCTTCATTAAGGAGAGCAACCATAATTCACTTGCATCCGTTGAAGCCACCTCAAAAAGATAAACGAGAAAATTTATTGTGCCTCCATGCACAAGTACAGCATCACAACACGCTGGTTGCTACCCGTCTCCGTCCGTCCAGCAACACGGATAACGAATCGAGCCCAATGGATTGAGTACCCGGTGTCCGGTCAGCAGCGATCAGAATCTGAGTCATTGCAATGACGATCAGCAGTCGCCTATAACAGGTAGTGGAAGGTTATGTCGCCGAGGCGAATCGTAACCAAGCGCGTGTCCCTGGCTCCACAGGTTCCATCGAATAGCACGATCCCTTTGTAGCTGTTGCGCGGAAAGATGGTGTTTCCCGCGAATATTTGCTGGCTTGGAAGGGTGACCTTCCTGAAATGCAACGCTGAAAGCGTCTTTCTGCCGCCACAGTCACAGGAAATTCGATCTGAATCTAATTCGACGCGACGCACCCTGTCCTCATTCAGCACGATTACGCGGAAAGCGGAGAACTCCCGCACTCCGTAACGCACTGGAGGTGCGTATGCCACCTGCACGACAAGGTTCTGGAACCCAATCGATTTGTATCTGTAGCCTTTGGAGGCATAAGTGTTTCCGTGCTCCCATCGAAAGGTTGATTGTGCGGGCGCCGACTCACATAGCGCAACCGCTATAGGGAAGAACAATAAGACTTTCAGCATCATGCTCTTCGCCGGAGCTGGCATGGCGGTCAAGCAGGGCAACCGCGACGGAGACACCACCGACCGTCACGCTCTTCACTCCTCATGGAGCCACAATCCGCTTCAACGTTCCGCTTTGATGCCCCAGCAGGGCGGTTGGATTTACGAAATTTCTCCTTCCGCTCCCACGGCGCTAGTCGCGCGCATTTGGCCCGCGGCGTGCAATCGCTCTCGAACGAAAGTGAATACTCTGTTCAAGCCAGTCTTGGAATCGAGCGTTAATTTATCGCCCTAACAACCACTGGTGAGTCTGTTAACGGGTATTGAACTAAGCCTCCGGCAGGTCGAGCGTTGTTTGTGGTGTGGTCACAACGAAAGGAGCTTTCCTGTGACCCCACTTCGACAACGGATGCTGGAAGATCTCCAGATTCGTCATTACTCGCCCACCACCATCCGCATTTACCTGCATGTCATCGCCGAGTTCGCTCGGCACTTCTCCAAGCCACCCGATCAGCTCAATGCCGAGCACATTCGCAGCTACCAGTTGTTCCTCATCAAAGAGAAACGAGTGTCGCAGCCCACTTATATCCAAACCGTCTGCGCACTACGGTTTTTCTATACCCACACACTCAGCCGAAAAATCAGCATCGATCGCATTCCGTTTCCCCGGCGGGAAAGAAAGCTGCCACTGATTCTGAACCGCGAGGAAGTGAAAGCGTTGCTGCAAGCGCCTCGCAATCTTCGTCAACGCACCGTGCTGGCGGTCTTGTACGGTTCCGGACTCAGGGTCTCGGAAGTTACCCAACTCAAAGCGAGCGACATCGACAGCGTTCGCAACGTGCTGTGGGTTCGCCGCGGCAAAGGACGGAAGGATCGACAGACTCTGTTGCCGGCCAAACTGCTGGAACTGTTGCATTGCTATTGGCGAACCCGGCGGCCCACGGGCTGGCTGTTTCCCGGCGCCGATCCTACCCGGCCTATCTCTCCGAAAGCTGTGTTCCTGGCTTGCCGGAAAGCGGGGCGAAGAGCGGGCCTTTCTAAACCCGTGCATCCGCACTTGCTGCGGCATGCCTTCGCTACCCATCTTCTCGAAAACGGTGTCAATCTTCGCACCATCCAGATCCTGCTGGGCCACGCCCGCCTGGAAACCACGGCACGCTATCTACAGGTCGCTGATGTGTCGATCCGTTCCACGCCCAGTCCTCTGGATTCATTGGACATCGATCTTGTTTCCGTCCAGCTATGAAACCACATCGGCCGGAACTGGCCGATGTCTTCCGCACCCATGAAAAAGAGTTCCTGGCTCGCTGGAGATCCGTGCTGTCTCACCCGCAATTGCGGGCCTTGCGAGCCATAAGGAACTGCCGGACCGCGGCCCTGGGTGGGCACCTCCAGCAGTGCGATCGGTGCGGACATCGCGTCATCTTATATAACTCGTGCCGCAATCGGCATTGTCCCAAGTGCCAGGCTATAGCTCGCGCACGATGGCTGGAAAAACGGGAGTCGGAGCTTCTGCCGGTACCTTATTTCCATGTCGTGTTCACCTTGCCCAAACAGATCGGATATTTGGCGCTTCAGAACGCCAGAACCATCTACCACATCCTGTTCGGCGCCGCCGCTCAAACCTTGCTAGAAACTGCCGCCGATCCCAGACTCTTAGGCGCATCCATCGGCTTCCTGGCGGTGCTCCACACCTGGGGTCAGAACCTGCATCTGCATCCCCATCTGCATTGCATCGTGCCGGGCGGAGGAATCTCGCCCGATGGTTCGCGCTGGATCGCGTGCCGCAAAGACTCCTTCTTTCTTCCCTATCTGCTGCTCAGCCAGCGCTTCCGCAAGAAGTTCTTGTGGCAGCTGCGCCAAGCCTTCCGCCACGGCGCCCTGCGCTTCACCGGCGAACTCCGATCGCTGGCTTCTCCTGCCGCATTCGAAGCCCTGTGTGAGAAGGCCGCCAAAATCGAATGGGTGGTTCATATCAAGCCTCCGTTCGGCGGACCTCAACGCGTTCTCAAATATCTGGCTCGCTACACCCACCGTGTGGCCATCTCCAACCACCGTCTTCGTGCTCTCGAAAACGGCCGCGTCAGTTTTGAATGGAAGGATTATGCGCAGCATGGCCAGCGCAAGATCATGACCTTGGATGCGGTCGAGTTCATGCGCCGCTTCTTGCTGCACGTGCTACCTCCCGGCCTGGTCCGCATCCGCCAGTTCGGCTTTCTGGCCAACCGCTTCCGCACTCGAAACCTGCAACTGTGCCGTGATCTGCTCGCTGTTTGCCAAACTCCTGCGCCAACCGATTCCCACAACCCTGCTGATAACCACGTTCCAGATCGCTCGTCTTGTCCGATCTGCAAGCTCGGGCGGTTGATCATGATCGAAGTCATCCGCCCAGATCGGGCTATGGTTCCGGACACTTCATGACCCTATCGCGTGACCTTTCCTCGTCGAGTTTCTATATCCCGCTTCGGGCTTCAGCCGAACTCTGCCTGCACGTCGCAACTCAGCGCGTCCAGGTCTGTCCTACCGCGTCTCCGGCCATTCTTATCGTTGCTCGCATACCTTCGCACGATTCCAGCTCCACCGTTTCAAGCATTCTGAGTGTCCTATTCTTCGGAAAAACGCCATTCAATACCCAGTAGACTCGTTCCGGCTCAGTTCAATGAATTCTATCGGCAGTGCTCACGCCGACGTCATTCTTGTCCCCGACGATCTGTTCACGTGAGCACTCCCGATAGAATGCTTTTCAATACCGGAACCTATGCGGAAACCGCAGATCCCCCGATAATTTGTTTTCTTGAGGGACTTCGGAAACAGTCCGTTTGTGATTTCGGGGTGGGACACTATTTCCCCTCGGTTTCGTGTGCCAAAACTTTCCAACCAACGTGACCATTTGCCCCTAGGAAGCAAAGGTCGAAACGATACCGTTCGAAGTGTGCCAATAAGTGATTGTTTTTGGCGCTGATCCGCTTGATCAAAAGGTTTCAACGCCCAACCCCTAGGTAATCCGAAGCTCGGTGTCCTGGAAGCAATCCTCCAATTCTGCGGGGCCACCGATGGGATCGGTGTGGAGAAATATACACGTAGAATAGGTCTTTCTTGAACCAAGCTAATCGTTGCGACGTAAGCCGGCACTCCTCCTTGCAAGGGTCCCCGCGTGGCTTCGCCCAGTTATTTCGTCGACCTTCTTTGCCGAACTCAACACTTCTCCGCGATCCGAGCGGCTACTGAGATCGGTTGCGCTAACATTATCATCAACCACCCTTGATCATCAACCACCCTTGAAAAACAGAAGTGTTGGCGTCCAATTCGCAAAAGACGGACCTTTTATTCCGACCGAGCTTCTGCACGCGTTGGAGAAAGGCGATCTCGTTGTCTTTTGTGGAGCGGGAATTTCGCGTTATCTCGGCCTTCCTGACTTTAAGGGGCTGGTGGCTCGAGTGTGCGAAGTATTGAATCGTCCGTTGCAGCCTGATGAGGAGCAGATCCAGGAATCTGGGGCGTTTGACCTCGCGCTGGGGTTGATCGAGAATCGCATCGGCAAGGCCCTTCTCCGGTTTGCCGTCCGTCGAGTTCTTGATGTGAACAAGGACGCGGACCTCTCAACGCATAAGGCCCTCCTGCAACTCGCCACGACAAAACGCGGGCAGAATCACTTGGTAACAACCAACTTCGACCGTGCGTTCGAATTCGCTCAAAGCGGAGGCTGTGTTTTCGACTATGCTCCTTACCTTCCGACCCCCGACACGACGTGGAGCAGTGTCATTCACCTACATGGTGGGCTGGGAGACCCGCGAGATTTGAATGGCAGCTCCTTGGTGTTTACAAGCGCGGACTTCGGCCGAGCCTACATTACCGAGGCTTGGGCAAGCCGCTTTCTCTCGGAACTGTTCCGCCGAGCGTCAGCCATTCTTTTTGTGGGGTACAGCGTCTCAGATCCGGCGGTTCGTTATATCGTGGATGCATTTGCGGCGGATCGTTCGGGCCAGACCGATCGCATCGCGAAGGCCTACCTCCTCATAGGTGGGAGCGACAATACCCAAACCTGGAGCAACCGAGGGATTGAACCGATCGTTTACGACCCTCGCGAGGGCCACAGGCTCTTACATGAAACACTCAAGAATTTTGCAAAGAGGTATCGATCGGGATTCTTCGATAGGGAATCAATCGTCTTGGAGTACGGAACACAAAGCCCTTTGGGTGGACTTGATAGCGAGGCAATTTCACAGATTACCTGGGCCCTCGGAGACAAAAGCGGCCATGCTGCACGGTGTTTTGCCGATCTTATACCATCACCACCGATCGACTGGCTCGACATTCTTGAAGAAGCGGACTTACTCAAAATGGCCCCCGATTCGCCGCAGATCGGGGGTGGATACTCTCCCGTGACACCCGCACCGACCTCTCAATTCATCATTCCCCTTGAGCCCATAGCATTCGCGTTGTGCAGGTGGATGACCAACCATCTCGGTGAATCCCGTTTCATCAATTGGGTCTTGAAAAGAGGCGCTCACCTTCATCCGTTCCTCGCGGAAACGATTCGTACGTATCTCGACTCCGGGAAGGGGCCGACTCTTCCACATGGCACAAGGATCTTGTGGGATTTTCTGGCTGCCGAACACGCACCGATCTTCAGCCAACGCGCTAGCCATGAAGCCCTAGTCCTCCCGAGTAAAATCGGGGCTCGACCATGGAGTCCCCTGCTCCGTGATCTAGCGCTCACTTGGCTGGCGCCAACAATTCGGATCCAGGAGCCGTTCCTACTAGAGGGACTCGACCAAGAGACTGTCGGCGCGAACGCTGATGTTGCTTTGACGCCTGCAGCTGGCGAATATTCCTGGTATCTTGCCAGGCATCTTCTTGCGAGGCCCGATGCGGACGAGATCGGACGCGATCTCCTCGGCGATCTCACCCGGTTTGTTGAGAGAGGGTTCACCTACCTGAAGTGCTTGGATCAAGCAAGGAGCGACTATGATCGGAGTTATAGTAGCCTTCCTTCGGTTGATGACCACCCCCAGAACGACCGCCTGCATCATTGGCCGGTTTACATTCATCTGATTCGAGAGTTTTGGACAAGAATGTCTGTCACGGATCCGGCAAGAGCGCGCGAAGAAGTTGCGTGTTGGATGCGGGGCGATTTTCCAATCTTTCGCCGACTGGTGCTTTGGAGTGCCGCAAAACCTGGGGGGCTCGTCCCATCTGAATCGGTTGAATACCTAAGTGCGCGGCCGTCGAGTGCTATTTGGGGGCTCGACACTCACCGAGAGTTCCTGCAATATCTTGCACGTGTTGGGCCACTGCTCTCACCGGATGATGCCCAAAAGCTTACTGGCCTAATAATCGTCGGTCCTCCGCGGGCCCAATTCATTGCCGCCCTGTCGGATGAAGAGTTCCGTGAAATCCAGGATCGCGAGATTCACATTCGACTCGCCAAGTTACGCGACGGCGGATTAACGCTCCCGTCATCAGCCCAAGACCGACTAGATAGGATCGTTGCGGATCATCCGACTTGGAACCGCCCTACCAACGAGAGGGACGAGTTCATTGCTTGGTTTACCGCAGGCCATATTGTCCCTGACGCGCCCGAGCTGAAACTCGAAGACTACAGAGGCTGGAGCGATGACGCTGTCCTCGCTGATCTGCGCGTGAACGCGACGAAAGAGACGGAAACATCCGCTCGTTGGCGCTGGCTGCTCTCTGAAGACGCTCGTCGTGCCATCCGCATTCTGAACCTACTAGGAGAGACAGGCACGTTTGAGACAGCCACATGGTCACTCGCCCTCGATTACCTGAATCGGGAAGAAACACGATCAGAATGCGTAGCTCTCTTCGGCACATTCGTGGTTCGACTCGGAAACGAGTTCGTCTTACGTCACATTTACCAATTATCAAGCCTTATCGACGCGTACGCCCGTGCCAAAATCAAAGACAATGATCAGGCATTTTGGGCCCTTTGGGACGTTTTGTTGCCACCCTCTGCGGACTACGCATTCGAACAAGAAAGTGATCCCGCATTTGCGGCCCTGAACTCCTCGATTGGATACCTCACGGAAAGCCTCTTAAAGAAACTGGGAGAGCTGAACCCCGCTACTTACGATGAGCTTTCAGCCGTCGGGGTAAGCGAGCGTTTAGAGAATCTACTGACGGGCACACAGCCCGGATATCGACTCTCTCGACTCCTGTTGGCGAAGGCACTCGCGTGGCTCTTTCGCATCAATCCCGATTTGGCGCGCGCAACACTAGTAGACCGAATGAATTGGGACACTTCTCCCGACGCGAAGCTCATTTGGACCGGGTACCTTTGGTCCCCCCGTATCACGCCGGAGTTGTGGGCGGCCATGGAGCCGAACTTTCTTGCAACATTTCCTCACTCGCCCGAACTGGGCCAAGGCGAGACTCCATTCTACGCACTCTTTGCGTTCTTGCTCCTGCATGAGGAATTTACAATCGATGCTGTGGACGCGCGAGGAGCCTTGACAAATGGCTCCCCGAAAGGGCGATCGCAGGTCGCTTGGTATTGGTGGCGGCAGGCAGAGTCAGCCTCGGAATATGGAGCAACATTATTTCGGGAGCGACTAAACTATTTGCTTACCAACGTCTGGCCGATCGAGATCGGTCTTAGAGAGGAAAACTCCTCCTGTAATCTCGCTCTACTGGCTTCATCATGCGGGAGTGCCTTCCCAGACGCGGTCGCGACGATCTCTCCGATGCTAATAAAGATCGAGGACTCGCAGATGTTTCTCTCGTTCTTTAAGGATAAGGATCATGCCGAGAAGTATCCTGAGGCATCCCTGGCGCTCGTGGATTCCGTAGTTGGCCAACAAATCAGTGTTTGGAGTTGGCCAGACCTCCGGGACGTACTAAACCGAATTTCCGCCGCACAGCCTAATTTGAGGAATGACCCTCGTTTCTTGCGGCTTGACGAACTGGTGCGTCAGTTCGAGTAATAAGCTCGACTCGGCCGACGTGTTAAACAGCGGCGCGGGCCTGGAGTGGACTCAGCGTTCACACCTGTCGAGATTCCGCCTTAGAGTCGGCTCTACCAATGCAGACTAACCGTTGACGAAAACATCAGGTTTGGGCACAGCGTCTTGATCGGTTATAAGCCATTTCTCATCAACACCGAACGTTGCGGGGTTCGCACTGGCTTTTGGCAAGGCTAGAGGCCACGAGTAGCCGTGTTCCAGAAGTT
>Ga0210401_10004845_pt1 | contig 13952 bp, 10 predicted proteins | sample IncBWH32MmetaG_FD_150866 | JGI IMG/M metagenome (GOLD analysis project Ga0210401, IMG submission 150866) | Forest soil microbial communities from Barre Woods Harvard Forest LTER site, Petersham, Massachusetts, United States - Inc-BW-H-32-M | ecosystem: Environmental > Terrestrial > Soil >... | reverse complement strand
AGTCGCGCAGCGCGTCACCAAGCAGATTGAACGCGAACACCGCGGCCATCACGGCGAGCGCGGGGAAAAGCACCATGTGCGGTGCGTCAAACAGGTGGTTTCGCGCGTCATTCAGCATGGCGCCCCAGCTCGGCATGGGCGCCAGCACGCCCAAACCAAGAAAACTGAGAGAAGACTCCGCAAGAATGGCTCCCGCCATGCCTATCGTCGCCTGCACCAGCACCGGTTGCAAGATGTTTGGCAGCAAGTGAAGCAACAAGATGCGCGCGTCTGAAGCACCGAGCGACCTCGCCGCGAGGACGTATTCCATTTCGCGCGCTTGCAAAATCTGCGCCCGCGCCAATCGCGCATATCCCGCCCAACCGGTGACAATCAGCGAAACGATCACTTTCCCGATTCCCGGCCCGAGAAACGCGGCGAGCGCGATTGCCAGCAAAATCCCCGGGAACGAGAGGAAGGCGTTGATCAGCACGATGTTCGTCACGTGATCGAGCCAGCCGCCAAAATATCCCGCTACTGCGCCAACCGCGAGACCCAGCAGCCCGCCGCCAACAACAACGCATACGCCGACGAGCATCGAAATTCGTGCGCCATAGACAACGCGCGCAAAAATATCTCGGCCAAGCTCGTCCGTGCCCATCCAGTGCGCCACGCTTGGGCCGGAAAGGCGCGCTGCGAGATTTTGCGCGGTCGGATCGCCGTGCACGAGCAGCGGAGCCGTTATCGCCACAAAGACCAGCAAAAACGTGAGAGCAAACGCCCACCGGCCCGGTGCGCTGCTGCGAAGAAATTCGCGCAATGCCTTCATTCGAGTCGTACCCTTGGATCAACCAGCGCGTAGACGAAATCAGTGGCCAAATTCACCACGACGTACGTCACCGCAATCAGCAGGATGCATCCCTGCAGCAGCGGAAAATCGCGCGATTGGATGGCCTGCACGGTCAAGCGTCCCACCCCCGGCCACGCGAAGATCGTTTCCGTGATAATTGCTCCCGCGAGCAGCGTACCGAATTGCAGGCCGATGATCGTGAGCGTCGGAATCAGCGCATTGCGAAACGCGTGTTTGTAGAGGACCGCGCGTTCCGAAAGACCCTTAGCCCGAGCCGTTCGAACGTAGTCGCTTGAAAGCTCTTCTATGACGGCTGCGCGTACCATTCGGGTGAGGATCGCGGCAAGAGCCGCGCCGAGCGTGATCGCCGGCAGGACCAGATTTGACCAGGCCCCTCGGCCCGAAACGGGCAGCCATCCGAAGCGCACGGAAAAAATCAATATCAGCAGAGGTCCGAGAGCAAAGTTCGGCATCGAAAGACCAAGCAGAGTGAAGACACCCACGGCGTGATCAGTGCCCGTGCCACGTTTGGCCGCCGCCAGAATTCCGGCCGGAATCGAAATCAGCGTGCAGACAAGCAGAGCAAACACGGCCAGCTCCAGCGTTGCGGGATAATGCGCGAGGACGACCGTCGTTACCGGCTGCTGGAAGTGGAACGACTCGCCGAGATTTCCGTGCGCCAAGTCGACGAAGTATTTTTCGTACTGGACGTGAATCGGCAGATCGAGCTTCAGCGTGTGGCGCAGCGATTGAACGTCTTCAGCGCGCGCACCTTCGCCGAGCATCTGCTGCACAGGATCACCCGGCACGACGTGCGCGAGCAGGAACACCATCGTGAGAATCAGCCACAACGCTGGAAGAGCCAGCAGCAGGCGCAGACCGACGTAGCGAATCATTTCGCTCGGCGCTCCTGTGCGGCGTGTTCTGGAGCCGCGTGCTCTTTCGCGGGCGTTTTTGGTGCACCTTGACCGGCGGCCGCGTGGCCCCCCGTTTCGCCTGCACGAGCGGACGCTGCCTGAGGATGGATCGCCGTGACCTGTGTCAGGCGTTGGATCTTCACGCGCGAAACGCGCCGACGGTCCATTTCCATCACCGAGAACCGATAGCCATCTTCCTCGAACGTCTCGCCACCACGCGGAATGAATCCGAGCCGGCTGAGGACGTAACCACCGACGGTTTCATAGGCTGAGTCTTCCGGCAGCGCGATGTTGTATTGCGCTTGCAGATCGCGGACGTTAATTGCCGCGTCAAAGACCAGACCTCCATCCGGTAGCACGAGGGGGCGCTCTTCTACGTCAAACTCGTCGTGAATCTCACCAACCATCTGCTCCAGAATGTCTTCGAGCGTGACCAGCCCGAGGATGCTGCCGAATTCATCGACCACCATCGCAAGCCCGGCACGTCGTGAACGGAATTCGAGCAGAAGTTCGCTGGCGGGTTTCGTCTCCGGCACGATGAGCACGTCACGAAGCAAACTCCGTAATTGGAATTCGGGTGGCGGGTCGTCGTCGCTGCGTCGCGTCCGATCGACGAGCACCCAAATCGCGTCCTTCACGTGGACGAACCCGCTGATGTGATCAATCGTGCCTTCGTAGACGGGCAAGCGCGAACGCTGTGTGGTTGCAAACATTCGCATCGTATCGTCAAGCGTGGCGTCGATCGGCAGTACGTGCATGTCCGGCCGCGACACCATGATTTCGCGCACCTGCACGCCGCTGAGCTCGATCGCGTTCTGAATGAATTTCGCCTCGGTGGCGGGCAAAAGGCCTGCTTCGCGCGCCTGCTGCAGGATGACCTGCAATTCTTCGGTCGACGGCACGATGGTGTGGCTCTGCTTGGCGGTCACCCCAAGCATCAGCAGGACTTTGTCAGCGAATCCGTCGAGCAAGTCGATCGCCCAGCGAAATGTGTGCAAGAACCAGTAAAACGGCCGCGCCACAAGAAGCGCCACACGCTCTGCACGGGCCAAGCTCAGGCCTTTCGGGACGAGTTCGCCGAAAATGATCTGCAGCACCGTGAGCAGGCCGAACGCAAGGATCAACGCCACGCCGTGCGCGGTAATGGCCGCCCACGGACGCGGAATCATCTGCACCAGCGGATCGAGCAGTCGCGACAACGCGATTTCACCAAGATAACCGAGGGAAAGGCTGGTCAGCGTGATGCCTACCTGCACGCCGGAAACGACACGTCCCATATCCGCCAGCAGACTTTCCACGATTTTTGCGCGCGGATTGCCGTCTTTGACCAGCTGGCGGATGCGCGACTGGCGCACGGCCACAAGCGAGAATTCCACAGCGGAAAAATATCCGTTGATGCCGATCAGGATCAACACACCGAAGATGTGGAGTGCGCTCATGGCAGAGTCGCGGCGGGTGCGATGGCAAAGAGAGGCGCCGTCATCGATCGCAAGATGGTCTGTAAATGCTCAAAACGGTCGCTGGACAATGCGATCTTAGCAAGACACGTCACGCAACGGTGGAAAACCGCGCTCGAGTTTTCGCAGCGCACACTCGCCGCTAACGTTGGGATGCCTTCCCTTCCGTGACGCGCGCCGTAAAATCGGCCGATTTGCCGCGCGGTACGGTGACGGCTTTCCACTCACCGCCGGCAAAATGCTTGGCGAGAAAAACGATCTGGCCGACGTGATAGGAATAGTGCGCGACCTGCCGATTGATCGCCTGCATCACGGAATGAGCTTCGCTGCGTATTTTCACAGTGCGATTCATGTCCACGTCCGTAAGCGGCTCGAGCGCATCAAACACGCATTTCCAGCCGGCTTCCCAGAGGGCGAGTATCTCTGCGCGAGTTTGGGGCGGCGTCTCAAATTCCGTGTCGCGATTGCGGTCGGGCTTCTCGCCGTCGGTCGTTAGAAAATCGGTCCAGCGCGAACGCATATTGCCGGCCATGTGTTTCACGATCACCGCAATCGAGTTCGACTCGCCGTCGAGCGCCGCGATCAGCGCTTCGTCCGGCGCTTGCTCCATCGAACGCTCCGCGAGGCGCTTATAGTATTTGAAAACGTCGGTCGCGTCTTTGATGTAGGACGTGGTCATTTCAAGTGGCATAGGCCGATTTTGCGCCTGTGACGAAGCGGGCGCAAGATGGGATGGATCTGCCGGAGGTGCAGCGATGACAGTCGAGATTCGGGTTTTGCAATCGGGCGACGATGCGGTCCTGATCCGTTGCGCCCCCGACGTTTTCGACAATCCGATTGACCCGGAACGTACCCGGGAATTCCTTGAAGATCCCCGTCACCATATCGTCGTCGCGATTGAGGAGGGCGTGGTCGTGGGTTTCGCTTCGGGCGTGCATTATTTGCATCCGGATAAGGCACCGGAGCTGTGGATCAATGAAGTCGCGCTGGCGCCGACGCATCGCCAACGGGTTCTTGGCAAAGCCGTGTTGAGCACGTTGCTTGGTGTTGGCCGGAGGCTCGGCTGCACGGCCGCGTGGGTTCTTACGTATCGTGACAATCCAGCCGCGATGGCGCTCTATTCGTCGCTCGGCGGAGGAGAAGGCACCGACAACTCCGGTCCTGCCAACGCGATGGTCGGATATACGTTCGCGTTGAGCGGTACTCGCGGGTGAAACACCCGACTTTGTGCGAATCCCGCAACTGCTGCTAGAATGGCACGTCGAGATGAGCTCCTCTGCAAACAAAGCGGCTGAACCGCAGCGCAAAGGCGAGTTTGAAAAGTCGCTCACGCGGCTTGAAGAAGTCGTCAAACGGCTCGAAAGCGCCGATCTTTCTCTGGACGAAGCGATGAAGCTATTTGAAGAGGGCGTGAAACTTTCGCGCGAATGCCAGAAGCAGCTCGAAGAAGCAGAAGGCCGAGTGGAAATTCTGCTGAAAAAGGCGGACGGCAAAATCGCTGCCGAGCCGTTCGAGCAGGACGATGAGTCCTGAGCGGGCCGCCGCGCGCGCTATCGCGCCGTGCTTCGCCGCGTGAACCCCGCCTTATGAGGCTGCCGGCGTTTTTCGAAGAAGATCGCGCGTTAATCGAAGCGGCTCTCACGCGCCTGCTCCCTTCCGAATACACGCAACCGCCGACGATCCACCGCGCGATGCGCTACAGCGTTGCGGCTGGGGGTAAACGCATCCGGCCGATCCTTTGCGTGGAAGCGGCGCGCCTTTTTACCGCGGACGTCGCTGGCGCCGCTCAAACGGGCTGCGCGCTGGAATTTATTCACACGTATTCGTTGATTCACGACGATCTGCCCGCGCTCGATAACGACGATCTGCGCCGCGGCAAACCGACCAATCACAAGGTCTTTGGAGAGGCGATGGCGATTCTAGCGGGCGACGGGCTTCTTACGCTCGCTTTTGAGACGCTGGCGAACGCTCCGATTGACGCTGCCCGCCGCGTTCGCGCGATTGCGGAAATCTCGGCGGCGGCCGGCACCGTGAACGGCATGGTCGGCGGCCAGGTGGCGGATATCGAAGGCGAGCGCAAGCCGGTCGACGAAGCGGGGCTCGAATACATCCATCGATCAAAGACGGCTGCGCTCATTCGCGCGTCGATCGTTGCGGGCGCGATCGCAGGAGGCGCCTCGGAGGAAGACGTCGAACGGCTCCGCCGTTTTGGTGAAAACATTGGCTGGGCGTTTCAAATCGTGGACGACATCCTCGATGTCGAAGAATCCTCTGCTTCGCTCGGCAAAACGGCCGGTAAAGACCGCGCGCAGCAGAAGGCCACCTACCCTTCGCTTTTCGGCCTCGAGAAATCACGCCAAATCGCCGGAGAACTCTCTGAAAACGCGATTCGCGAGCTTGACGTATACGGCCTCCGCGGCGCGAATCTTCGGGCGCTGGGCGAGTTTCTCGTTGCGCGCCGTTCCTAGCAGAAGCCGTGGCCGCTCTCTCTGAAAAAAAGCCGCCCAAACCGGGCAAAGAACGTCTCGATGTGCTGCTCGTCGAGCGCGGCCTGGCGCCCTCGCGCGAACGCGCACGCGCTTTGCTTTTGGCCGGGCAAGTTCGCGTCAATGGCATGCCAAGCGATAAGCCCGGCACACAAATCGCGAAAGACGCTGCGATCGAAATTGTCGGCGAAACCCTTCGTTACGCGAGTCGTGCGGGCCTGAAACTGGAAGGCGCTCTGGAAGACTTTGGCGTTTCGCCCGCCGGAGAAATCTGCCTCGATATCGGCAGCTCCACTGGCGGCTTCACCGATTGTCTGCTGCAACGTGGCGCGACAAGAGTTCACGCCGTAGACGTGACCATCGACCAGCTTGATTGGAAGCTGCGCAACGATGCGCGCGTTCACGCCGTCGAGCTCAACGCGCGCCATCTGCGTGCCGAAGACATCGGTGAGCCGGTCGATCTAGTGACGATCGACGTTTCCTTTATTTCGGTGGCGAAAATCCTGCCGGCGGTTGTCACAGCGGCAGGCGCTGCTGCGGAATTCGTGATCCTGGTGAAGCCGCAGTTCGAACTGGAGAAAGGCGCCGTCGGCAAGGGCGGAATCGTTCGTGATGAACTTTCTCGCCAACGTGCCGTGGGACAGGTGAAATCCGCTGCCGCAAACGCGGGCCTCGAAATCCTCGGTAGCCGCCCCAGTCGGGTAAAAGGCGCTGAAGGAAACCAGGAGTTTTTTCTGCACGCGCGCCGCCGCACGTAGAGTAGAATTTCGTTTCAACCCTACAATTCAATGATTCGCGCCGCCGGCATCATTATTAAACCTGTCCACGAACCCGCAAGGCTCGTGATTCCGCCGCTGGTCGCGTGGTTGCGTGAGCGGCATATCGCGGTCTTTATCGACCGCGAAACGCAGTCATGCGCAGAGGTTGAGGCGCCCTGCATTGCCCGCGAACAGCTTGCGCAACATATCGACCTGCTGATCGTGCTTGGCGGCGATGGCACACTGCTTTCAGGTGCGCGCTCGCTCGGCAACAAGAAAGTGCCAATTCTTGCGGCAAACCTCGGCGGGCTCGGCTTTCTTTCCAGCGTCACTCTCGAGGAGTTGTATCCCGCGCTCGAGGCGGTCCTGTCCGGCGCCTACAAGACAAGCGAGCGCATGGTGCTCGAAGCAGCCATTTTGCGAAATGGCGAGGTCATCGAGCGCCAAAATGCTCTCAACGACGCCGTCGTCACCAAGAAAGCGCTCGCCCGCATGCTCGAGTTCGATTTTTTCATCGACGGCGCGCACGTTGCGCGCTATCGCGCCGACGGCCTGATCATTTCGACGCCTACCGGTTCGACGGCTTACTCACTGGCGGCCGGGGGGCCGATCGTCGATCCGCATCTCGAAGCGCTAGTGGTCACTCCAATATGTCCGCACATGCTGACCAATCGCCCGCTCGTCATCCCGGACACGACGCGCGTTGAAATCGAAATCGCCGAGTCCGATGAGCCGGCGTACCTGACGCTCGATGGTCAAGTCGGCTTCGAAATCGAGGCCCGCGACCGTGTTGCAGTCACGCAGTCGGCCAACCGGGTTCTTCTCGTACAGCCGCCGAAAAAGACGTACTTCGACGTCCTGCGCAGCAAATTGCGCTGGGCTGAGCGGTAGAAAAACGCGTCGGATTCGGTCCGGCCGCGAGGAATTAAACGTCGGCCTTAATCTTCAGCACGACCAGCGCCCGGTCATCAGCCGGATGTTGCCCACCTGAGAATCGATCGGCTTCTTCGAGAATTCGATCGGCAATTTCGTCTGCGGCGAGATCCTTGTGTTGAACGATCAGATTCGCCAGCCTGGTGTGCCCGAAGAATTTTCCTTCGGCATTTTGCGCGTCTCCGATTCCATCCGAATGAAAAACGATGATGTCGCCGGGATCAAGGATGAACACGCGCTCTTCGTAGGACGTTTCGGGAAACATCCCGAGTGGAAATCCCACCAGTTTGATTTTTTCGCACCTGCCGCCGTGTAGAAGCAGCGGTTGCTCCTGGCCGGCATTGGAAATGCGCAAGCGGCGGCGGCGCCGGTGCCAGGTGGCAAAGCACAGCGTCATGAAGCGGCCTTCGATGGTCCGCTCGCTCAAAAATCCGTTGATCGCGCGGAGCATGTTGCCGGGCCGCGGCTTCTGAGAACCGAGGCTGCGCAGCGTGCCGACGGCAACAGCGCCGTAAAGCGCCGCCGCGCTGCCTTTGCCGCTCACGTCGCCGAGCGCAAACGCCAGTTCCTGCGGGCCGTAGCGAATGAAGTCGTAAAGGTCACCGCTCAGTTCGCGCGAAGAGACGACACGCGCCGCGATGTCCAACCCGAACTCCTTGCCCGGAGTGCGCGGCAGTAAAGCGCCCTGAATGCGACGCGCGGCGCTCAAGTCGCGCTCCATGCGGCTTTCGTCGCGCGCCACCTGCTCGTAAAGGCGTGCGTTTTCGATCGAAACAGCCAGGTGCGAAGCGAGAATCGAAAGCATCTGCACGTGGTCCGGCGTGAAATAGTTCAGCTGCGGACTTTCCAGGTCCATCACGCCCATGACGCGATTCTTGTAAATCATCGGCACGGCCAACTCGGACCTGGTCTCGGGATTCATCATCACGTAGCGCGGATCGAGCGTCACGTCCGGCACAACCACGGGCCTGCGCAACGATGCAGCTGCGCCCACAATCGCCTCATGCGCCGGCACCGCGGACTTTTCCTGCACGCGCTGGCCGAATTTCACCGTCACGCGCCGCCGAAACACGTTGTCGGCTTCGTCATAAAGCAAAATGCTGAAAATCTGGTAGTCGATCAGGCGCTTGGCGAGTTCGGCGGCGCGGCGCAAGACTTCCTCGACTTGCAGAGTCGAGTTTGCCTCGCGGCTGATCTCGTTGATCAGGAGCAGCGTTTCGGCCTGCTTTTGGGCACTCTCGTAGAGGCGCGCGTTCTCGATGGCGGTCCCGATGCGACTTGCGACGAGCATGAGCAAGCTCTGCTGATCCTTGGTGAAGTAGTTCGGCTGGCGGCTTTCGACATCCAGCACACCGATGACGCGTCCACGCACGATCAGTGGCACGACCAGCTCCGAGCGCACCGCGTCCACGGCGTTGAGATAGCGAGAATCCTTTGTGACATCCCCGACGCGAATCGGCTGCCCCAGCGCAGCCGCGGCGCCGATGATTCCGTCTCCCACCGGGATACGCCAGTGCTCGACGACCTCAAGCCGGTGCCCTATTGCGAAACGGAAATACAAATTGTTGCTGTTTTCTTCCCGCAGCAGGACGGCGAAAATTTCATAGTCGATCAGCCGCTTGATATGCCCGGCGGAGTTCGCCAGCACTTCGTCAAGATTCAGCGTCGCATTGATGTCCTGGCTGATTTCCGTCAACACGGCCATCGTGTCGGCGGAAACTTCCAGAGCCGGATTCAATTCGGCGTGATCCATCGGATTGGAGCTGACGCTCATTTGTGTGGGCGGAGGCTACACATCGACCTGCAAACTGAAAACGCGTTCAATGTGTGCGCCGCGATGAAGCAAATATTATAACAGGGAGAGACTTACCCTCTGGCGGGACCGCGAAAAGAAAAACATCGACCCCAGAGCCGAATTGTCCGCAAATATCGATCTTCCAACAGAATAGCCGCTAGCTGGTGGTCGATGGATCGAGGACGCAAACGTCCCTAAGATTCCGGAAACGCTCGGCGTAGTCGAGGCCATAGCCGATCACGAACTCGTCGGGAATGGAAAAGCCGATGTAATCACCGGTCACATTGACGACCCGCCGCGAAGGCTTGTCCAAGAGCGCCGCCACGCGCAACGTCTTTGGCTTGCGCTCCTTCAGGATGCGAAGCAGGTAGCTGAGCGTCAGACCCGTATCGAGAATGTCTTCCACCAAGATCACGTTCAGCCCGCTGATATTGCTGTCCAAATCCTTCAGCAGCCTGACTTGCCCCGATGAGTCCTTGTTCTTGCCGTAGCTTGAGACGGCGATGAAATCGAGCGAAGTTTCAAGGTCGATCTCGCGAATCAGGTCCGAAAGAAAGACGCAGCCACCTTTGAGGACGCCAATCAGGTGCACGCGCTCGCCTTTGAAATCGCGTGTGATCTGGTGCGCCACTTCGGCCACACGCTTCTTGATCGCGGCGCTGCGAATCAACACTTTGTGTTTCGTCCTCGGTGTGGCCATCGGCTCTCTATCCTCCGGGAGGCAAACACTTTATCCTAAGCGACCGTGAATAAGCGCGCGAAATCGCCGGTGGGAAGAAAGCAAACTTTGGCCCAAACAGGCAGCGCCATGAGGAGATCACCGACCCCAAATCCTTGGCGGTTGGCGCCGGCGATGCGTCTGTGCGGGGGTTCTCCCAAGCGACCGAACCCAATTTCCGATTTGCCCTCGTTCGCTGAGGGCGCTATGATTGGGGAAGGTGGTTGCGGTGCCGCGAGGTACTGTTGGCGGCTTTCGCGGCAAAAGATTGGGGCGTCAAAACCTTCAACGAATCGAACCGTCAGCTCGGAACTAACGCCTTCGCGGTGCTCGCAAGAAACCATTTAACCTGCCTTTGCAGGGCTATTTACATGCGGAACTACGGCCAGGTGCCTTGGGTTGAGCCGGATCTTGGCCATTGTGACGCATCGGCATGGAGGCGTATCTAATCGCCATGACGACGCGACGCCAACACCCGCTTGAGAAGCTCCTCGCGCAACGAGTCGCGATCATCGACGGCGCGATGGGCACGACCCTGCGCACCTACGGCATGACCGAGTCCGACGTCCGTGGCGACTGGTTCCGGAATTCGAAAAAAGACCTGCTGAACAACGGCGACCTGTTCACGCTCACACAGCCGAAGATGGTCGGCGATATTCACCGCCGTTTTTTGGAGGCAGGCGCGGACATCATCGAGACAAACACCTTTGGCGCAACCACGATCGCGCAGAGCGAATTCTTCATTGACGACCCGCGCGAACGCGGCGGCCGCAAGGATCCTGAGTTCTATCAGAACGTGATCGAGGATCCCTACCTGATCAAACTGGCCGGCGAAATCAACGAACAATCTGCGCGCCAGTGCCGCGAGTGGGCCGATCGCATCTCCGATGCCACATCGCGCCAGCGTTTCGTTGCCGGGGCGATTGGTCCGCTGACCGTGTCACTTTCGAATTCCCCCGATGCGGATGATTCCGGCTTCCGCGTGGTTACATTTGATCAGGTGAAAACCGCCTACCTTCAGCAGGTCCGCGCGCTGATTGCAGGCGGCGTCGATCTGCTTCTTGTTGAAACAATCTTTGATTCGCTCAACGCGAAAGCCGCGCTGGTTGCGCTTCAGGAGGCTTTTGCCGAAAAGGGCCACGAGCTACCCATCATTGTCTCCGCCGCAGTCGGCCGCGGCGGCGAGACGATGATCTCCGCGCAAACTGTCGAAGCATTCTGGAACGCCGTCGAGCATGTGAATCCACTCGCGGTCGGACTGAATTGCTCGCTCGGCCCGGATTTGATGTACCCGTTTCTCTCGGACCTAGCGGAAAAATCGAGCACGGCGATTTCGTGCTATCCGAACGCCGGTCTGCCCAATCCCCTGTCGCCGACCGGCTTCGATCTGGGCCCGGCAGACATGGCGCGTTATCTCTGTGATTTCGCCAAGAGCGGCTTGGTCAACATTGCCGGCGGCTGCTGCGGCAACACGCCGGAACACATCGCCGCAATTGCGAAAGCGCTGGAGGGCCTGCCTCCCCGCCCGCATGGCGCGACGCCAGAACAGGAGTACGCAGAGCCACGCGGTCGCAGCAGTGTGAGCGTACCCGACCCTGCCGCCAAACCGCCCGAAGAGACCAAACCGCTGCGCCTTTCCGGCTCCCAACCATTCAAGCAACAACCGGGCGTCTTCATTATGATCGGCGAACGCACCAATGTGGCCGGCTCGCCGAAATTCGCCAAGCTCGTTAAAGAAAATAAATTCGAAGAAGCGGTGAGCATCGCACGCCAGCAGATTGAGAACGGCGCCAACGTGATCGATATCTGCATGGACGAAGGCATGATCGACGGCGTCGCAGCGATGGCACGCTTCCTGCATCTGCTCGCGAGCGAACCGGAAGTGGCCAAAGTGCCCTTCATGATCGATTCCTCGAAATGGGAAGTGATCGAAGTGGGCCTGAAATGCCTGCAGGGCAAAGGCATCGTCAACTCCATCTCGCTCAAAGAGGGTGAAGAAAAATTCCGCCAGAATGCAGCGACCGTTCTGAAATACGGCGCGGCCGTCGTCGTGATGGCTTTCGACGAGCAAGGCCAGGCGGCTACCTATGAAGACAAGACCCGCATCTGCGAGCGCGCCTACCGCATTCTTGTGGACGACGTCGGTTTCCCGCCGGAAGACGTCATTTTCGACCCGAATATCCTGACTGTCGCAACCGGCATGGAAGAACACAACAATTACGCGGTCGATTTCATCAATGCGACGCGGTGGATCAAGGCGAACCTCCCGCATGCGAAAGTGAGCGGCGGCGTTTCGAACATTTCGTTCAGCTTCCGCGGCAACAACAAAGTGCGCGAGGCCATGCACGCTGCGTTCCTCTACCACGCCATCGCGGCAGGCATGGATATGGGCATCGTCAATGCCGGCATGCTCGAGGTCTACGAAGAAATTGAACCCGAGCTGAAGACGCTGGTCGAAGACGTGCTGCTCAACCGGCGTTCTGACGCGACCGAGCGCCTCGTCGAATTCGGCGAAACGATCAAAGCGGCCGAAGCGAGCGCCGGCGCGTCGGTAACAGAAAAGAAAACCGAACAGTGGCGCAATGGCACCGTCGAAGAGCGCCTTTCACATGCGCTCGTCAAAGGAATCGACGCATACATCGAGTCAGACACAGAAGAAGCGCGCGCCAAACTTGGGCGTCCGCTCGCGGTGATCGAGGGGCCCCTGATGGCCGGAATGAGTGTCGTCGGGGACCTGTTTGGCGCCGGCAAGATGTTTTTGCCGCAAGTGGTGAAGTCCGCGCGCGTGATGAAAAAAGCTGTCGCGTATCTCACACCGTTCATGGAAGTGGAAAAAGCGTCCCTCGCCGCGGCCGGCAAGGAAATCAAGTCGCAAGGCAAGATCGTGCTCGCCACGGTAAAGGGCGACGTGCATGACATCGGCAAAAACATCGTCGGCGTCGTGCTTGCCTGTAACAACTATGAAGTCATCGACATGGGCGTGATGGTTCCGTGCGAAAAAATTCTCGAGCGGGCGAAAGAGGTCCGCGCGGATATCATCGGCCTGAGTGGCCTTATCACCCCTTCGCTCGATGAAATGGTCCACGTCGCCCGCGAGATGGAGCGGCAGAATTTCAAGCTCCCGCTTTTGATCGGAGGCGCGACGACGAGCCGCGCACACACGGCGGTGAAAATCGCGCCGAATTATAGCGAGCCCGTCGTGCACGTCGTGGATGCGAGCCGCGCCGTGCCCATCATGACAACACTGTTAAGCGAAGAAAACAAACCCGGGTTCGTCGAGCAATACCGCGCCGAATACGAGGCTGTTCGCAGGGCGCATGCCGCACCGAAACAGCAGACTATTTCGATCGCAGAGGCTCGAGCCCGTCGAACTCCCATTGTTTGGCGCGCGGAGGACATCGCCAGGCCCGAGTTCACGGGCGTGCGCGTGCTGGATAAATTTCCCCTTGCCACGCTGCGCGATTTCATTGACTGGACCCCTTTCTTCCACACCTGGGGACTGAAAGGCGTGTATCCGCGGATTCTGGAGCACCCGAGCCACGGCGCGCAAGCTCGGCAGCTCTTGGCTGAAGCGAAGGCGCTGCTCGATACGATCATCGAGAAGGATTTGATTACCGCGCGTGGCATCTACGGCTTCTTCCCAGCCAATGCCGTTGGGGATGACGTGGAGCTATACGCGGATGAAGAGCGGACGAAAGTTCTGGGCGACTTACACTTCTTGCGCCAGCAAGCACACAAGGAAGGCGGCGAACCCTGCCTCTCGCTCGGCGACTTCGTCGCACCGAAACAAACCGGGCTGCGCGATTTTATTGGCGGATTTGCTGTGACGAGCGGCATCGGCTTAAAGGAGCTTTGCGATTGTTTCCGTTCGAAGAACGACGACTATAACGCCATCATGGCCGAGGCGATTGCCGACCGGCTTGCCGAAGCGTTCGCCGAATGCCTGCACAAGCGCGTCCGTAAGGAATGGGGATACGGATCTGGCGAAAATCTCAGCATGGAAGATCTGGTCCACGAAAAATATCGTGGCATCCGGCCGGCAGCGGGTTATCCGGCATG
>Ga0210401_10004843_pt1 | contig 13953 bp, 12 predicted proteins | sample IncBWH32MmetaG_FD_150866 | JGI IMG/M metagenome (GOLD analysis project Ga0210401, IMG submission 150866) | Forest soil microbial communities from Barre Woods Harvard Forest LTER site, Petersham, Massachusetts, United States - Inc-BW-H-32-M | ecosystem: Environmental > Terrestrial > Soil >... | reverse complement strand
GGGCCATCGTCGGTCTCCAAATGATCTACGCGATCGCATTTTTCATCGCGTTATTCTTGCTCGAGCATAATCACTACTCCGTGGACCGCATAGTGCGGGTAGAGGGGGGCGTGAGAGCGAATGGGCGACTAGGCAAGGGGCAATGTCCCGTAGGGACTGAATGATCGTAGCCTGGCAATTCATTGCCAGGAAAGGGAAAAAAAACGGATCCGTCCCGGTAGGGACGGTATGATTGGGTCGTTCTACGGCGTACGTTGATGCATCGATTGATTCGAAATACTAAATCAAACCGTACCCTAACGGGACGGATTCGTTAATGACTCGGCTCCTGGCAATAAATTGCCAGGCTACGATCGTTCAGTCCCTCCGGGACGCCGTATCGCGGCCCCACCACGAAGTCGCCAAACGGCCTCAGAACTTCACCCGCACCGTCCCCAGGACCTGCAGCGGCATCTCTGGATAAACCTGATTCGTGCCGTTGTTAGTACTGACCACTGCCCAGTTCTGTTGGTTGGTAAAATTCAGCGCATCAACCCGCAATTCGACGTTCTTCCATCGATAAAAGACGCCCGCATTCAGGGTGAACTGGGTCGGTATTACCACCGAGCCGCCAAAAGTCAGGTTGATCGGGCTAGTGACCTCAGCTCCGAAAGTGAACCCTAGGCCGAAGTCGAACACGTAGTTGAGGTTAGCGTTGAAGAGCTGTCTTGGAATTCCCGGTTGCAGGTAATTCCCTAGCGGCAAGGTCACGGTGTTAGCGACCCCGCTACCGTTTCCCACCGGAGGTGCGAAAGTGTTAAATACGCTTGAATCCTTTTGCGACGGGGCCTGCCCCGCCAGTACCGGATCCAGGTAGCTGTACGAAAGCGTCATATAGAAGTTGCGGTTCGGCTGAAAGTTCAATTCGGCTTCCCCTCCCCAAATTACCTCAGCCAAAGTTGGTGCTCCTTCCTGCGGGATGCTTCGGGTTTGCCTGAAGCCTGCAGTCCCTATGTAGAGCTTCCCGTCAAAGAAGCTGAACTTAAGGCCGCCTTCGTAGAGAACACTTTGGTTATAGAAATCCGGATTATCAAACCTGTTGTCGCTACCGATACTGTAACCGCCGCCCTGACCGTCCGTACTCGACTGAGTGAAATCATACGAAAAATAAGCGGTGACCCACGGGAATGGCTGATACGTGACATTAGCATTAACGTTAGCCAACCCCTGCGTGGTATTTGCTGTAACCGGATTAAATCCGGGCGGGTGCACTGGGTCAGTGAAGTTAATGTGCAGGATGTCGCCGCGAATTCCGAAGAAAAAAGAGAGCTGCTTAGTTACGCTGATGCGGTCCTCGAGAAAGGCTGCATAATCTTCCGCATAGGTGTCGTTAGTCTCACCGTTTCCGGTATTGATAACCTTGCCTGACGAAGTAACATACGTCCCGCCTGGAGTACCGTAGAAGTTGGGCATGCCTGGAACCGCATACGAAGGGTTGCTACCGCCGATGATCGAAGATAGTGGCACGTTAATCAGATTGGGATTTTGCGTCAGATCAAACAAGTTGTTGTAGCTGTGCGCGATATCGCTGACCGAATAGACGTGTTGATACCGAAAATCGAGACCGAGATTCAACATGTTGCTGATCGACCATCCTGTAGGTTCTCCCGTCTCATCCTTTTCGATAACCGACTTTTCGTCTTTGCTGAGGTCGGGTTCGCGATCAAGGGACCGGTGCGTGACTGGCACGTCGGCATTTAGATGAAGTTCCAGCCGATCTTCTACGGTGTAGCTCGGCTCGACTACCGCCGAGTAATGGTAACCCCCCACCTGCCAGCGGCTCAGATAGCCAAAATAGGCGGTGTCTAGGAGCTGAGCGTTGTCGCTCAGCGTTAGCTTTTGGATAGCTTCAGCGTAGTCCGTCTTGGCATATGAGCTGTCGCTCGGATTAACGATAACATCGGCCGTATTGATCTGGGTCGTGCCGGTGGCAACCACTACTCCACGCTTCTGAGGGGTCGTACTCGGGACTAAATTGGAAATAGGATAGTTCGGCCCGATGGGTGTTCCGGTAGGATTAACAAACTCCTGCGTACCAGTGATATAGGTTCCATTATCGATCAGGTCTTGGGTCGGACGATTAATGCCTCGGTTCAGTTGATAATGGATTTCAGAAAAGGAGTTCAACAATTCCAACTCATAGTTTGAACTCGGGGTCCACTTCAGGACCGCATAAACGGCCTGTGACTGGGTGAATACATTTCGGTAATAACTCCCGGATTCTTCGCCGGAATAACTGACTCGATAGGAGAGTTGTCCAGGAATGATCGGGCCACCAAAGTCGACCGTGTATCTATTTGTATCGTACTCACCGAAAGTCGCATCGACTTCGGAATGAAAACGGTCGGTGTAGGGCTGTTTTGTAATCAGGTCAATGAAGCCGCCCACATTTTGGCTCGCCCCGTAGACGGCCGGTGCCGGCCCTTTGACAATATTGACGCTTTCGACGGAGTTAAAATCAATCGGTGCACCCACGCCCTCGCTGGTGAAGCCGATACGGATCCCGTTGAAAAAGGTGTCTGCTACCTGGCCGCGGATATAAACACTGGACGGATTTCCGTTAAAGTAGGGGGCATAAGTATCCGAAGATATCCGGGCAAAATCGCGTGCCGTCTCGATATTATTATTCTGAAGCTCTTCTTTTGTTATTACGCTAATCGAGCGAGGGATTTCGGTTACCGGAAGGTTCAGCCCGAACGCGTCCGAGAAATCCGTCGAGGTCGGCAGGATGTTGTTCGGCAGTGTCGCTTCGACCGTTACCGGCGTTAGCAGTTGCCCAGAAGCATTGGATACGGTTTGACCATTCGCCAGACCTGCCAGGAACAATGCTGCGATCGGGGCGGCGACACCGGCTAACGAAACTGCCGAAACTCCTTTTGGCTCCATAAGCGTGCGATTCCTAAAATTTTTGAGCGTCCTTGAAAAGAGGGCGGAGACTAAATCGGGGGGTCAGATGCGCTCAACTTGCTAATCGTGACAAATTTGTCACGTATGCAAAAGGCAGAAATGCCAAAGGCTCGACCAGCAGCTGATCGAGCCTTATCCTAATTCTGACTTATCTTTAAGAATTGAGTGCGCGTCTATACAAACGCCGATCGGTGTTCGCGGCACCAAGTCTCGAAGGTTTGAGCCGGTTGGCCGGTCAGTCTTTTCACCTCGTTTGTGTGAAAGGTGTAGGCTTCCTTCCGGACCTGCTCCCAAAGCTGGGCCAAGCTTTTTACCAGGGCCTCGGGAAGCCCGGACGCGATCGCTCTTTCCGCTGCGACTTCGACCGGGATATCGACGCACTCGATCGGCTTGCCAATTACTTTGCTGAGGATTTCCACCTGTTCGGGAGTACCTAGTGATTCGCCGCCTGTCAGGCCGTAAGCTTTACCTACGTGCCCCGCAGAAGTTAATGCAACTGCCGCGACGGCCGCGATGTCGGATGGGGATATTGGTGCTGTCTTTCCTTTCCCCATTGGATTGAACACCTTAGACTGCGATTTAATCACGTCGGCCCATTGCAGTGAGTTGGACATAAATCCACCAGGATGCAGAAGGGTCCAGGGAACATCGGACTGCTCGATCAGCTCTTCTTTCTCTCGATGTAATCGGCCAATCAGGTTGCCCTCGAGGTGGACCGCGTTGCTGGAGATCATAACAATCTGTCCGGCTCCAGCTCGTTTCGCTTCTTCTATCAGCAATCGATCTGCTTCATGATTTTTATCAAAGAGGACCGCAAGCATGAAGACTTTGTCAGCCCCTTGGGCTGCCTTGCGGACAATAGACGGATCGTGGCGATCGCCGATCACTCGTTCAACGGAGGGGTCGAGATGGGAAACCTTTTTTTCATCGCGGCTGATGACGCGCACGGCCTCCCCTTTTGCGACAAGCAGTTTGACTAGCTCAGAGCCGATATTGCCGGTAGCACCAGTAACAAGAATCATACTCTTACTCCTTATGGTTGGTTTTAAAGAAATGAACTCGATATAAGTGACCAGTCAATCACTAATAACGCCGTCAACGCCGGGAACGCCGAGAGCGAGAACGACAGCGGAGCGCCAGCGGGAAGGTGGGCGGCTAGGTTCCGTTCACGCTCGTTCCCGGCGTTCCCGCTCGTTCCCGCTCGTTCCAATGCCCGACCACATTGCTTTCACCAAGCGCCTCACGTAGCGCCGCTCCTTGGCCGACCCTGATTTACCGTCGGTTAGCATTACCTGCAGGAAAGCATGATGCCATAAGGCGCCGACAAATGCCTGAGCAACCACCTCGAAATCGGTCTTCCGAATCCGCCCGAGCCCGCATTCGGCTTCCAAATAGGCGGCAATCGTTTTTACGGCTTGTAGGGCTTTTGTCGCTCGCTCCTTATTGGCCTCCGCAGCCGTCTCCGCCGGGTTATCTGCGTCTTGCTTATTGCTCCACGCCATCATGAGGGTCGGGATCATCAGCAGAAATTTTTCTACAAATAGAGTGCCTAGTTGCACCAATGTCGATTCCACATCCTTCCGGCCGAGACTGGAGTTCAGTAGCTCCGGGATCGTTTGCCCCCAATCGCTCCGCTCCTGCATCGCACTCTGGAAAAGCGCCTGTTTTGTTTTGAACCGTTTGAAAATGATCCCATGCGAAACCCCGGCCTTAGCTGCGATTTCGCTGGTGGTGGCATCCCAGCCTTTTTCTAGAAAGATCTCCCTCGCTGCACGAAGAATGACGTCATCTTGAATCGAGACTGGTCTGGGCATTAACGGTTCTAGGTTATAAGTTGCAGGTTTTAGGTTAAAGGTTGTACCTGGGATCCCGTGATAACCTCCAACTTAAAACCTATAACCTAAAACCTGTAACCTATAGCTTATAACCCGACCGCCGCAGCTCGCGATAGACCGTATTCCGAGATACCGCCAGCTCTCGAGCCGTGTGGACCACGTTGCCGTTACAACGTTCATACGTCTCGATGATCAGTTTCCCTTGGCTCTCTTTCAAGTTCGATTTCGCCGGATTTGCCACCTCGCGTGGAATCGCGAACGTGCTGAGCACCGAAAAAGCATGCGAGGGCAACAGCAACGAGGATTTTGCTGCGATCAACATTCTCACAAGCGAATACTTGAGCTCTCGGAAATTGCCCGGCCAACGATGTTGTTTCAACACCGCGATCGCTTCATCCGAGACCGAGCAATCCGGTGCTAAGGCCTGCAAAAGGGTTTTGACGATCTGAACAAAGTCGGTTCGCTCCCGCAGCGGTGGCAAAGTCACTTCGACACCGCGGATCCGGTAAAGTAAATCGGTGCGAAATCGTTTTAGTTCGACGGCCTCTTCGATTGCGCAATTCGTTGCGGCCAGAATCTGGACGTCGACCTTCTCTTCGGTTGAACACCCCAGCGCTCGAACAGTTCCCTGGTCCAAAAAGCGCAACAGTCTGGCTTGTAGCGTTACCGGCATATCACCGATCTCGTCAAGAAATAGAGTGCCTTGATCGGCATCTCGAATGAGGCCCCTTGCCCCGCCGCGACGGCTCCCGGTAAAAGCGCCGTCTCGATAGCCAAAGAATTCGGACTCGATCAACGTTTCCGGGAGCGCCGTACAATTCACGGCGACGAATTTTCCTTTGCGGCCGCTAACCGCATGCACATGCCGGGCGAGAAGCTCTTTGCCGCATCCAGTCTCTCCACGAATGAAGATCGGTATTTTCCAAGGAATTGCTTCCTCCACGATTCGGATCGCATCCAATACCCGGGGATCTTCAGAAACGAAGGTGGGTTGAATACTGACCTGGCGCTGTTTCTTCTCCAGGTAGGCACCGCGGATCGTAACTGGCGAATAGGGCAGATTTGAAAGGAGCACGTTGTAAGTGCTGCCTTTGTGGTCGGTTAATTGTCCGGAGCCGGTTGCCGCAGTCTCTGCCAGAAAACGATCAAACGACTTTCGAAAGACCGCTTCTAGGGGCCGTCCCGGAGATACCGGCAGATCTTGAAGAAAGAACCGGGCCTGGCGGTTAGCGGCTACAACGTTGCCCTCCCAATCCAGCGCAATCAGGCCGGCTTCCAAAGTGTGAACAAATTCCTGGCGATTATGAAACTGCAGGATCAGGTGCCGGCTGAGCTGGTGACGGAAAATTTCCGCCTCGATATGCAGAGCGGCCATTCGAATGAGCGCCACCGTGTGAACTTGCCGAGCATGGCAATCAGAGGAGGCATCCACGACGCCAATGAACCGGTCGTTATGGTCGAATACCGGGCTGGCCACGCAGGTTAAGGTACAGTTGTCTCCGAAGAAGTGTTCAGATGCGTGCACAACCGACGCCCCCTGGGTGAACGAGACGCAACCGAGCGCGTTCGTTCCTCGAACTGTTTCTTGCCAAAGCGACCCTGGAATAATGCGGGTCCGGCGCGCCAAACGGAGAAAGGAAGAGTCGGCTACTGTCTCTAAAATTACCGCGCTCGGCGTAGCGAATGCGACCATGAAATTTGAGCCGGCGATCTGCGAATAAAGATTCCGGACCTCCATTTTTGCAATTGCGTAGAGATCGGCCTGCTGTTCCCGGAGATCCTTAAGATCGGAAGTCGAAATTGGTGCGACATCCGGTGGCGACACTGGATCGAGGCCGGCATCAAGACAGCGCTGCCACGAGTCACGAACTTCGGAACGAATCCATCCATCCGGAATCTCGCTGACCTGTTTGGATAGTAGATATTCTCGGACCTGATCTTCGGTGACAGGGATCAAACGGCGCTGCTCCTGTTCTTGGGGGGACATGGACGGCACCTACAGCGTAGGCGTCGAGAAAGGAAAATCAAATGTGGTGGGGTCGACTTTTGTCCTGAAGGGACAACAGGACTCAGTCCGGGGTTTCAACCCCGGGTGATGTATAAAAATGAATCGCCCTGAAGGGGCGGCAGATGAAGCGGTGCAAGGGCGACCGCATACAAACAAGCTCACGACCGATTATCCTTCCGCCCTTTCAGGGCGGGTTCGTTATTTACATCAAGCCCGGGGTTAAAACCCCCGGGCTGAGTCCTCAAGTCCCTTCGGGACAAAGCGTGTCCCACGCACCTGCACTCTGTTCCGTGAGCATGTTCCATTCGTGAACAGTGCGATACGCAGTCAATCCATCTCCTTGCCTTTCTCGCAGGCACCAACCGGGTTCGTACTCGGCTAATCGGCTTGGCATACCCGCTGCTATCTGCATCTGCAACTTTCGTTATCCCCCGTCTATTCTATGAAAGCCGCTGTTCTCCACCAATACGACACTAAGCTCTCCAATCCCGAGTATGTCACTTTAGAGGACGTACCAGAACCGAAGATTCAAAATCCAACGGACGTGATTGTGCGGATCGGTGGTGCTGGTGTTTGCCGCACCGATCTCCATATCGTCGAGGGTATCTGGCGTGAGAAAGTGGACGTGAAACTTCCCTATGTGATGGGACACGAAAACGCCGGTTGGATAGAAGAGGTAGGAAAGGGAGTTACCGAATATAAGCGGGGCGATCCGGTCATTTGCCATCCATTAATTACCAATTGTCTCGCGCTGGCTTCCCGCCGAGGCCACGATATGCACGTTGAAGGCAGCGAGTTTCCCGGAATCAGCACAAATGGCGGTTACGCGGAACTGCTGCGAACCGGCGTTGGTTCGCTGATTAAGCTTCCCCAAACCTTGGCTCCCAAAGATGTCGCTCCGCATGCGGATGCCGGCCTCACCGCCTACCATGTGGGCAAAAAAGCGGCCCGAGACCTCAGTCCCGGCGAACGTGTAGCCGTCATCGGCGTCGGCGGCCTCGGTCATATCGGAATCCAGGTTCTGGCTGCCCTTTGTTCAGCGGATATTATCGCGGTCGATCGTTCTGAGGCCGCTCTCTCCTTGGCCAAGGAATGTGGTGCTCGCCATCTGGTAAAGGCGGACGAACATCAAGTGGAAGCCGTCCGCGAGTTAACTGAAGGCAAAGGAGCTGAGGCCGTGATCGACTTTGTCGGCGAAGGAGGTTCCATTGACAACGGCTTGGCTATGACCAGGAACAACGGCGCGTATTACATCGTCGGTTACGGTGGCGAAATCCGCATTTCCGCGATTGATATGATCACCACCGAAAGACGGATTATCGGTAACCTGGTCGGCACGTACTCTGAGTTAGTCGAACTAATGGAGCTGGCCAACCGCGGGCTAGTTAATTTGGCTACCCAATATTATAAACTGTCCGATGCCAACACCGCGTTGCACGATCTGCATCACGGCAAGGTGAGAGGGCGGGCAGTATTGATGCCTTAGTGTCCTGTCCCCATAAATAACATGGCTTTCGTTGTGATCAAAATGGGCCGCCCGCAAAGCGCGAGGAGCGGAGCATATCTAAATCCATACGTGACCGGCGAGCAACGCGACCGCCGGCCCATTTTCATCGCAACCCTTCGGGTCGTGGCTAGTTGGCTGTTTTTCGACGTTGCTCGCTCCTTACGTATCGATGCAGATATGCTCGTCGCTCGCGCCTTGAAAAACAGCCAACTAATCCGGCAGCTGCCGGGCGAAAGCCATGCTATTTATGGGACAGGACTCGGGCAATCAGACGAGAACTAATAACCCCAGAACTAACAACCTCTACTCAATTCATCATGTTCACTACCAAGTCCGGCGAAAAGATATTCGTTGTCGATGGGCATGTTCATTTGTGGGATGGCAGCGACGAGAACATTAAGAATCGCTACGGCGAAGAATTCATTAAGTGTTTTTACGACTATCACAAACTAAGTCCAAAAGAGTACGTTTGGCCCTATAAGAAATATCAGAAGTACACTGACGAGGATTTCGAGCAGGACATCTTCGAAAACGGTTACGCCGATTTCGCGATCTTCAATCCTCAATACCTCGGCGATTTTTACCATAATGGATTCTCGAGCCTGGAGCGGAATGAGAACTTTCGGAAAAAACATCCGGATCGAGTCATTGCCAACGGGTTCTGGGATCCGCGCAACGAAGAGGCCGGCCTCAAACAGCTGGAGAAAGACGTAGAGAAGTACGGTTGGAAAGGCGTGAAACTCTACACTGCGGAGTGGAAAGGAGACTCGAAAGGCTGGAAGCTGACCGATCCTTGGTCGTACCGGTATCTGGAGAAGTCACAAGAGTTAGGAATCAAGAACGTCCACGTGCACAAAGGGCCAACCATCCGGCCGCTGAATAAGGATGCATTCGATGTGGGCGACGTCGACGAAGTGGCTTCCTTGTTCCCAGATTTGAATTTCATTGTCGAGCATTGCGGTTTGCCGCGTCTAAACGATTTCACGTTTATCGCGGCCCAGGAACCTAATGTCTATGCGGGTTTGGCGGTGGCGATCGCCTTGATTCATACCCGGCCTCGCTATTTCAGTGAGATAATCAGCGAATTGCTCTTTTGGTTAGGGCCGGACCGGATTCTTTTCGGAAGTGATTACGCGTTGTGGCAACCGAAATGGATAATCGAGAAATTCATAGATCTGGAGTTGCCCGAAGATCTGGCTGCTGAAACTGGTCAGATAACGATGGAAATGAAAAAGAAGATTTTAGGCCAGAACGCAGCCCGGCTTTATAACATTCCCATCTCCGATGGAGCGTCCGGTGCCAGGAGAGCCGAGGCTCCCGAACCTGTTGGTAAGGCTTCTCCGGTAGCATAGTAGACATTTTCGTCCTCGTACTCCCGACTTCGCCCGTTGATGTGGAGTCGAAAATGTGGACAAAGGTCTGGGAGTTTTGGTCCCATAGGGACGGAATGATAGTAGCCTGGCAGTTTACTGCCAGGAATGACGCCCCGGGAGACCCGTCCCGGAGGGTACGGTGTGACGGCGACTACTTGCGTGGTCCATGAAATATCTTTATTTGATATCGACAGGAATAACCGTTCATACCGTTCCCTACGGGACGGATCCTTTTCGTGCGATATTCCTGGCAGTAAACTGCCAGGCTACTATGACTGGGTCCCTACGGGACAAAGACCTCCCCGATACCTGTCCACGAAATCGAACTCCACTCGGCCCTGTCGACGACGAGTACGAGAACGAAGAGAGATCAAATGAGTCCCTTTAACCGCCTGGACCAGATCTGGTCGGCTCTGGAATCAGTGACTGACCCGGAAATCGACGAATCCGTTGTATCTCTGGAGTTTGTGTCGGAGGTAAAGGTCGACGAGAACGATCGGGTCCAAATCGAATTCCGGTTACCAACCTATTGGTGTGCGCCGAATTTTGCGTTCCTGATGGCAAGCGATATGCGCGACGCTGTGAGCGAACTGGATTGGGTAGGGGATGTGACCGTTAGATTAGTAGATCATTTCAGTGCCGAATTGATCAACCGGGGCGTGGCGCTGAAACAAGACTTTCGCGACGCGTTCCCTGGTGAAACCGATGACGACTTGTCGGCCCTCCGCCAGAAGTTTCTGGGGCAAGCGTATCAACGCCGGCAAGAGCTACTGTTGAAACATCTTTTCGGGCTTGGCTATGACCCAACGTCGATCCTAGGGCTGTGCTTATCCGAACTGCTCAGTCTTGCACTCGATCAACAGGGAACCGCCCTGCGTAGTCTCTACCTTTTCATATGGCACAAGATTCATCCAAATGCCGGCGAAGAGGCAACTGCTTTCACGACATCGGAAGGCACGCCAGTCGATCCTCTTGAATTAAAGGACTATTTGCGAAAACTCGCCGGTGCTAGAAGAAACGCCGCGTTCAACGGTTTCATCTGTCGAAGCCTGCTTGCCCAGCGAGACTCGGAAGCCGTGAAAAGTGAAAAGTGAAAAGTGATTGGTGAGGGTGAGAGGTGGAAGGCGCCACCCGTGGAGCGCTGCCTCGCTTGCGAGGCCGTCTCGAGCGCAGAAACGTGGTCGTGATGCCCGGCCCCGGCTTCTATCGAAGGTCTACGCGCCCGTCCGTCTCTTCACGCATAAAAGCGCTACTAGCTCAGGTGCCTGACCCATCATCAGCCTTGCTCACCATCGGCCTCGCAAGCGAGGCAACGCTCCACGGTTCCCGGCGTTCTCGGCGGTCCCGGCGTTGACGGCGTTTGTCAAGCGGGTGAAAAAAGTTCGTAGTTCCGGCGGGAAGAGAGCTGCTGGATGTCTGCCACAGCTGCTTGCAACGCATTCGGCCAAGGAAGACCCAGCTCGAGGTAGAGCTTGATCAATCGTCCTGTTCTGTCCTTGAGCGAGCGCTGAACCGCGGCGGAAAGTCCCTTTCTGATTAATGGCTTCCGCGCGTATACTCGCGCGGTCCGTGTCTTGCGAATGCTTTGACTTACCATATGCCCGCAAATAACGGGCATCGCTTCACTCCCACCTAATGATTTCGGATCGAGCGCCGAAAATCACGGGCGAAAGGCGCGTTTCCGGCGTTGAGCGCCTCGAGAAGTTACGGGTTACGAGTTGCGAGTTACCGGTTACGGGTTGGCAGACCGCCGCCCACCAACCGAAACGCGTAACCCACAACTCGCAACCCACAACGCGTAACCCGCAACCCGCAACTCACCACTCACCCCTCACCACCCATACGCCCACCCCTTGAGCTGGAAAGCAATCGCCAACATCCGAGTCCGGAACGCGTCCACAATCGTCACGGCCACCCCGGCAAAAAATCTCCTGCGGCTGAAGACGTTCGGCTTCCCATTGTAAGAAAACGGAAAAGACAAAGCCCCAAATGACGGCGATCTCGCGAGTGCCAGCAGCGAGCCCAGCTAAATGGCTGCCCCACGAAATCTCCGGCAACAGTAATTCAACCCCCATCACTCGCGCGACGGCGCGCTCGATCTCGACATCAAAACCGGTGAGGGTCTCATTCCCACGACCGTTTTCACGGTATTGATAAGGATCCCAGGGATACCAACCGCCGCGCAAGAGTCTCGGTTCTGCCGCTTGACGTAGTTCAGAAGGGGAGGCGGTCGGACCATCTGCTGCTTGGGAAGTAAAAGAGACGCATATCTCCAAACAGAAAACAATCAGCGCCGCGGTTATATTGATCGATCGGGTTCGATGGCTATTTGAACGTCGCCGATAACCGCTGAATAAGCTCGTCGTCACAAGATTTGCGAGGCTCGAGCTTTTAATAGTGAGGATAGTACCTTGTTAGCAAGCAGAATGCTCGTGGAGCGCTGCCTCGCTTGCGAGGCCGACGGTCGGAACCCGTGGAGCGTTGCCTCGCTTGCGAGGCCGACCGGTCGGGATCTCCTGTGACTACTCGCTCAAGGATAAAGATGATCGCGAGGAAGAGGATCAGAACAAGGAGCCTTCAATCCTGAACGAACCTTGCGGGATACAACCTAGCGCTCTACGGTTGCCGACTGCTATCGGCCTCGCACTTGTCCTCCATAGCTTTAGCGACGGAGGAAGCGAGACAGCGCTCCACGGTCCCGGCCGTCGCCGGAGAGATCTCGGCGTTGACCCCGAGGCCACTGTTCTGTTACAAGGCTTCGCTTTAAAGTTTCCCAAAAGTTAAGCGATGAACATCCGTCCGGCGATGCTGTTCCTCTGTGCGCTGCTTGCATCCTGCGCGACCACCCAAGAATCCGGATTCATAACAGTTCCTTCACAACCGGCTAACGTTGGTGACGCTGGAACTGCGGCGCGAGCCTATCACGATTCCGGCGCTTACCAGCGTGGCTTGGAGGTAGTGGCGAATCAGGCTGCTAGTTGGATCAAGACCCGTGCTCCCAGCGCTCATCAGCCGGCACTGGTTCTGGACATCGACGAGACCGCTTTATCGAATTGGGAGATTATCGTCCGCGATGATTTTGGCCGGCCAATCGCCGGTCCGGCTGATCTCGCTTCCGCCGGACCTTGGGGTTGGGCAGCGTGGGACCAACTGGGGCGCGACCCAGCCATCGTTCCAACCCTGGAAGTTTTTCGTGTCGCCCGAGCGGTAAACGTCACCGTCTTTTTCATAACCGGCCGCCCCGAATCGCAGCGGGCCGCTACCGAGCGAAATTTACGGGCGGTTGGTTTTGGAGATTATGCGAAGCTTTTTATGGTGCCGAACGGCGCTCATTTTGCTTCTGCTGTCGATTTCAAGACGCCGGTGCGCATCCAGATAGAACGACTCGGCTACACCATCATCGCTAACATGGGCGATCAACCGTCCGACTTGATCGGTGGTCACGCCGAAAAGAAGTTTCTTCTCCCTGACCCGTTCTATCGGGTGCCGTAATGCAGTGTGATAAGTTAGCATCAAAACTTCGCCGATGGCCTGATTATTCATATCCGTGGACCCGGTACTTTGGTTGCTTTAAGAGGCCAAGATCGCATTGCCACCCTGGTCAACGGCAAACTTCAGGACTACGGCTTCAACATTTTTGAGGCGAGCTGGCTGTCCCATCTGCAAGAGAGATTTGCGAAATGGGTGCTCCATGAGTGTTTCAAAGGTCAACCTCATCCTGGTGCAACCGTGGAGCGAGACTTCACTCGCATCCTTTCGCAGAACGTGATGAGGCGCGTCATCAGCCAGGTAAGGCGTGCCCGCCACGGCGGTATGATGATTCTGATCGCGGATCTGAATTGGGAGAAGCTAGTCTGTGCTAACGGTCCGATTTCACCAAAGTACTGGGTCGAAGATGGTAAAGCACGACGGCGTTACCGTGAGCTTCTGTTTACGGTGGTGCGAACCATTTCCCAGGTCGGTGGTGAGCTCGGATTGGCATCGGTGGGTTGGGAGCAGTATCAACAAATTAAAGATGATCGCTTGGCTGAGCTCGATGAGTCCATTTTCGAGTGTGCGCACTTGCTCGCAGACCTGATGGCGGTCGATGGCGCCCTTGTCCTAACCGCAGCTCGAGACATTATCGGTTTCGGTGCCGAGATACATATACCCACCCACGAGAACGAAGTGGTTTACCGGGCACTCGATATTGAAGGTGAAAAGTCCGTTCCGGTGCGCGCTGACGAGTCTGGGACCCGCCATCGCGCTGCCTACAGACTCACTCGTGATTATCCTGGATGCATG
>Ga0210401_10004841_pt1 | contig 13956 bp, 13 predicted proteins | sample IncBWH32MmetaG_FD_150866 | JGI IMG/M metagenome (GOLD analysis project Ga0210401, IMG submission 150866) | Forest soil microbial communities from Barre Woods Harvard Forest LTER site, Petersham, Massachusetts, United States - Inc-BW-H-32-M | ecosystem: Environmental > Terrestrial > Soil >... | reverse complement strand
CAGCGTCGTCTGGTTAGCCTGGACGAGGAAACGGAAGAGGGTAGTCAGTTTGCTACTCCCGCCACTGACGCCGCGATTGCGGTGGATCCGAGAGTTGAGGCGGCTACCGATGAGGTCCTGGTCGCCCTGCCGCCGGAAGACCGGTTTGTTCTGGCGTCCTATTTTCTGGACGAGCGAACCTTGGCGGACATTGCGCGCACTCTGGGGGTGCACGAGTCCACCATCAGCCGCAAAGTGGATAAGCTGGCTAAGTCATTGCGCAAGCAGATCTTGGCGGCTCTGGGCCGGCGCGGGATGAGCCGCCGGCAGGCACAGGAAGCGCTTGAGGTCGATGTACGGGACCTGCGGGTCAATATTCGTAGCCGATTGGCGCAAGAAAAGGGTGCAGGAGCGTTCTCCAAGAAGAAGGCGGAAGCTCCAGCGGACGGGTCATAAATGCTAATGGCGGGAATCCCCAAAATCGTAGAACAGCAGTTGCACGCGATGGCAACGGTTGACGACCATCCTGATCCGAACTTGCTGGGCGCGTTTGTGGAGAAGTCGCTGAGGCAGGACGAGCAGGTTCGAGTGCTGGATCATTTGTCGCGGTGCACGAATTGCCGGGAAATCGTGTCTCTGACGGCGACACAGCCTGGTATCGCAGGCGCTGTTTTGGTGGCTCCTGCGAGGGTAGGTTGGCTTTCCTGGCCGGTTTTGCGTTGGGGAGCAGCGGTGGCTTGCGTAGTGGTGGTGGGCGCGGCTGTCACGCTGCGACAGCAGCACGAGTCTCGACAGATTGAGACCACACTTTCGGAACAAAAGTCTGACCCTGAAAAGCAGATCTCTCTGCCGAGCAATCCGCCGGCGCCAGGTATCGCGGCTAAACCAACCGTCACTCATCATACGGCCAGAGCTAAGAGACCGGCCGAAAATCCGGCCGCGGCGCAGAGTCCGGTCGAAATCGCAGATGTTGGGGTTGGCTCCCGCCTTGCTGAAGTCCCTGGGAGAGCCAAGGCTGCCGAATCGCAAGACGCCCAGTCCTCGAAGGGAATTGCCGGCGCCGGAAATACGGTGCAGGCAGGAGGTTCGAGCGCTCCCGTTGTTCCCCTGGTGTCGACGAACCTCCCGCCACGGTGGACGCTGAGTTCGGATGGAACACTACAGCGCTCTCGTGATTCGGGCAGAAGCTGGCAGACAATTCAGGTCGCGGACAACACCGTCTTTCGAGCGCTGGCAGCGAATGGCTTGGAGATCTGGGTGGGAGGCACGGCTGGCGCGCTTTTCCATTCTTCTGATGCCGGACAGCACTGGACCCAGGTGCGGCCAGCCGTGGATAGCGAGGCTCTCGCCGATGACATCATAGGGGTCGAATTCGCGGACACTCTAAACGGCAAGGTGACCACTTCCGTCCAAGAAACTTGGATCACCGCTGACGCCGGGCAGACCTGGCAGAAACAGTGATGCGATTGGCTCTGGCCTGCGGACCGGCTGTGCAAAGAATTGGTCCGGCTGGAAGTAACCTCCGAAAACCGCAGCTTCTCCGAAGCATACCCTTTGCTACCAGCTAGATATCGAACCGACGTTTTGATTGCGCAATTACTCTCGAGAGCGATTTTCAGATTACTTCCATCAAATGTGGATTACCAAAGTGACGTTTACACGAATGGGTGGCCCATCTACGATCAAAGGGTAGTTTGGCAGTTCTGGGGGAGGGCTGCCGAGGCGTCCTAGACTGAAAAGTTTAGGACGTTTTTATTTGGCCCTGGTTCTCGTGGTCGCGGCGAGCAGTTCTGGACTTCGACTTGCGGCCGTACCGACCCTCATTCGCACTCGTCCCCAGCAACCACTTTCGGTGTGTTTACTTAGCCACCGGGGACCTGGCAAAATCATTTCCGCCTGAGAGTGCATAATTAGGTGACGAGGAGCAAAAGGCTTTGACGCAAGACGGACTTTGGTACAAAGACGCGATTATTTACCAAGTGCACGTCCGCACTTTCCGCGATAGCAACGGGGACGGGATCGGGGACTTTCGCGGGCTCGCAGAGAAACTGGATTACCTGCAGGAATTAGGCATCAACGCGTTGTGGCTGATGCCATTCTTTCCTTCACCACTCCGCGATGACGGATACGATATCGCCGATTACAGATCGGTCCACCCCAATTACGGCACGCTCGACGACTTCAAAACTTTTCTCACCACTGCCCACGAGCGCGGTATACGGGTGATCGTGGAGATGGTGCTCAACCACACCTCCGATCAACACCCCTGGTTTCAGGAATCACGTAGTTCCCCGGATAACCCGCGACGAGACTGGTATGTCTGGAGTGACACCGATACCCGTTATCGCGGCGTACGGATTATTTTCCTCGATACCGAAACGTCGAACTGGGCTCGGGACCCGGTTTCCAAGTCATATTATTGGCATCGTTTTTTCAGTCATCAGCCCGATCTTAACTACGACAATCCTGCCGTTCGTGAAGAGATGTGGTCGATAATGCGGTTCTGGCTGGAGATGGGAGTGGATGGGTTTCGGCTCGATGCGATTCCCTATCTCGTCGAGCGGGAGGGGACGTCCTGCGAAAACTTGCCCGAGACCCACGCGCTGCTTAAAGAGTTGCGCAGCAAGCTCGATCAACAGTTCCCGGGAAAGATGCTCCTTGCCGAGGCCAACCAATGGCCGGCTGATCTTCGACCGTACTTTGCAAATGGCGATGAGTTCCACATGGCCTTTCATTTCCCTCTCATGCCGCGGATGTTCATGGGCGTGAAGCTCGAAGATCGCAAGCCGATCATGGATATTCTTCAGCAAACTCCAGAGATCCCCGATTCATGCCAGTGGTGCTTGTTCCTGCGCAACCACGACGAACTCACGCTGGAGATGGTGACCGACATCGAACGGGATTACATGTACGATACTTACGCTGGCGACAAGGCGATGCGGCTGAACCTCGGTATTCGACGGCGGCTTGCTCCCCTTCTGGATAATGACCGGCGACGAGTCGAACTGATGACCGGCATGCTGATGTCGCTGCCCGGGACTCCGATCATCTACTATGGCGATGAGATCGGAATGGGGGACAACATCCACTTGGGCGACCGGAATGGAGTGCGTACGCCGATGCAGTGGGACGGAGGTTGGAACGCGGGCTTTTCCTCAGCCGATCCCGAGAGCCTTTATTCGCCGTTGATTCTCGATCCCGTATATGGCTATCCCGCGGTGAACGTTTATTCGCAAAAGCGATCGGGGCATTCGCTTCTCGCATGGATGAAACGCATCATAACAACACGAAAGTCCACGCAGGTTTTTGGCAGAGGCTCTATAGAGTTCCTGCATCCCGCGAACCACCGCGTGCTTGCGTATGTGAGGCAGCTCAAGAATGAAACGGTGCTTGTGGTCAATAATCTTTCCAGTTCCGCTCAGGCCGTGGAACTCGACCTGCGGCGCTATAAGGGCAATATCCTGGTGGAAATGTCTGGCCGCAATATCTTTCCACGCATCGGGGACTTGCCTTATCTGCTGACTATGGGCCCTTACCAGTTCTTCTGGTTCCGCTTGCGGCGAATATAACTGAGAATGTGAAGACGAGAATAGTGTGACAGGGGTTTCGTCTGGACGAGACAAGCGTTCTTACCGATGACTTTATTCGCGAACTGATCAGCGTTGGCGAGGTGGACCTCCTTGTCGGCGTGCCTACGCACAATAATGCCAAGACGGTCGGAGAAACGGTACAAGCTATTCGAGTTGGACTCCTGAAGTATTTTCCTCGGGACCGTGTAGTCATCGTAAACGCGGACGGAGGATCGAAGGACAGCACGCGTGAAGTGGTCGCCGCAGCCTCGATCAATGACCTGCAGCGTTCCTCAGACCTGTATGCTCTGCGTACCCTGCACTGCATCAGCACGATATATGGCGACGACCCCGCAACTGAAGTTGCCTTGCGCACGATGCTAGCGGCCGCAGAATTATTGCGCGCTAAAGCATGCGCCATTGTTTCGCCAGAATCGACAAACATCACTCCAGACTGGATCGACCGCCTTCTGCGCCCGGTTTACCGTGAGGATTTCGATCTGGTCACCCCGCTCTACCAACGGCATAAGTTTGATGGATTGCTGCTGCGAAACCTCATCTACCCGATGACCCGGGCGCTGTATGCCAAGCGGCTCCGGGAACCGTACGCGGTTGAGTTCGCATTCTCCGGACGCCTGGGCAGTCATCTTTTGGAGCAGCCGGTTTGGGATCACGGGGCAGGCGGCGTCGGCACCGAGATGCGAGTGACCCTTGCCGCAATGGCTGGCGGGTTCCGGCTCGGGCAGACCTTCCTCGGAACGAAACAGCATCTGGATCGCAGTTCAGCCGACCTCGTGCCCGCGATGCGGCAGACTGTGGGGACGCTTTTCTCGTCGTTGGAACCGAATTTTCAACTCTGGAGTACAAACCACGCGACGGAACCTATCCCCACATTTGGTGCTGAGCATGACTTAACCGTGGAACCGATTCGCGTGAACCGAAGACGGCTCTATCAACAATTCGGCTCGGGCGTTGCAGAACTTGAACCCGTCCTCAAGTCAATCCTTTCTCCTCAGACGCTAGCCGACGTTCAAAGCATCGCCAAGCTCACAGAAGATGACTTTCGATATTCTCACGAGCTCTGGGTAAGAACGGCTTATGAGTTTGCCGCTTCGTATTACAAGTCGGTCATCAATCGAGACCATATCATCCAGGCTCTGGCTCCTCTTTATCGTGGCAAGGTGTACACATTTCTCCTGGAGAACCGCGACGCTTCCGGCGAGGAAGTGGAAGCTAATGTCGAAGCGCTCTGTCTGACCTTCGAGCGCTTGAAACCGTACTTGCTTGATTTATGGAACACAAGAGAGTGAGGTAAATATGTGGGAGAGAATTATCGGAGAACTGGACCATGCGATGCAGGACCTTGCCAGGAATTTCGAGCACTTTGTGCCCCATCTGCTGGGGATGCTGATCATTGCGCTTTTGGGATGGGTGGTGGCATACGTTCTCAAAGTCAGCGTGCGGGGTATTCTGCGGGTGGTGAAATTCGACAAGCTTTCTGACAATGCTGGCGCCACCCAACTCCTGAACAAGTTGGCGTTGCCCTCATCCAGCGAACTGTTGAGCCGGGTTGTGTTTTGGATGGTGTGGATGGGCTTCATTCTGCTCGGAGTGCAGGTGCTCGGCATCGTCGGACTGCAGGAGTACATCTCAAGATTCTTCCTCTATCTGCCCAGGCTATTCGTGGCGCTGTTCATTGTCTTTTTCGGATTGGTGGCGGCAAGTTTTTTTTCGAGGGCCGCTCTGCTGGCAGCCGTCAATGCCGACTCCCCATCGCCTGGGCTTTTAGCAACCTTGATCCGCACAATCATTGTTATTTTTGCAGTGACCATGGCATTCGAGCAGCTTGGCCTGGCAGAGAGGACAATCCTGGTCGCCTTCGCGATTGCCTTTGGGGCCTTGATGCTCGGCCTTGCCATTGCGTTTGGCATGGGTGGTCGGGACCTGGCAAAGCAATTCCTGGAGAGAAGATTCCTAAAAGAAAAAGAAGAACAGAAACAGGACGAACTCTCGCCCCTGTAACTTCCGGGGTTGCAAAGCGTGGGAGCCAGAAGAATGATTTTGCGTTATGTAATCCTGGTGTCTGTATGGGACGATCTTGTTCAATCCTCTTGCTATGCACTCATGCATTGCAGAACTTTCTTGAACCGGTGAACTTCTTCGATTGTGTTGTAATGTGCGAGGGAGGCCCGTACGGCGCCGGTTTCCGGGTCGAGCCCAAGACGTTCCATCAGGCGCGGCGAGTACATATGGCCGGCGCGGACGCCGAAATGGTTTCGAGCAAGTTCTTGGGCCACCGCGGCGGGGGGAATGTTTCTTAAGTTGAAGGAGAAGGTTGGTATGCGCTGGGAAGCTCTGTCCGGCTCACGAATGCCGTAGATCCCGGCACCTACGCCCTCGAGGACGCGAAGCATCTCGAGAGAGAGTGCCTGCTCGTAAGCTCGGATCTCGTCCATCGCTCGCATCATGCGAGCGCGCCGCGAAGAGGACGGCACACCCTGACTAAGCCGTTCGCCCAAGGTTGCCAGGTAAGACAGCGCAGCGTCCATTCCAGCCACGTTCTCGTAGACGAACGTACCAACTTCGAACTTGGCGGGTGGTTTGTCAGGGATAAAGTCTTCCCGAAACGTGGGCAGGTTCTCTAATAGTTTCCGTCGTCCCCAGAGAAAGCCCATATGCGGAGAAAAAACCTTGTAGCCAGAGCAGACGAGGTAGTCGCAGCCAAATTTCTGGACGTCGATCACGCCGTGAGGCGCGAAGTGGACGCAATCCAGAAATACTTCTGCGCCGGCGGCGTGGGCGTGCTTCGCAACCTCCGCAACGTCCACGACAGTTCCGATAACATTGGAAGCTACCGTACATGCCACCAAGCGGGTGGCTGAAGAGAGTAATGGCAGAAGATCGTCGATATGCAGGCTGCCGTCGTCCCGAACGCGCCACCATCGAATCTGCGCTTTCTGGCTTTGCAGCGCTAGCCAGGTCGCGATGTTGGCCTCATGATCCATATCCGTCACGACGATCTCCCACCGCTCGCCGAGCGTCTGACCCACACCCAGGCTAATAAGACGAATGAAAGAGGTAGCATTCATGCCAAACGCCATCTCCTCTGGGTGGTGGGCGTTGACGATATCGCAGACGCTTTCGCGTGCGCGGGCCACAGCCGCGTCAACTTGTCGACTCTTTTCGTAGGGTCCGCCGCGCTGAACGTTGCAATTCACAAGGTGCGAAGTGACCGCATCCAAGACACAGTGCGGAACTTGCGCGCCGGCGGCGTTGTCGAAGAAAACGAAATCCTCGCTCTTCATGAGCGCCGGAAAATTAGCGCGGAGATCTTCGACCGGGAATTTCGAGATCAAATCCTATCCTCCACTTCTGCGCCTGAACTAGAAGAACTACAGTGTATTCAGGCAGACAAAACAATGGAAACAGCCCATTCCGAAAAGCGAAAAAACTCAAAGGTGATCCGGCAAACGCCAGGCTGCACACAGGATAAAGCAATGGTGCCGGGAGGTGGAAATTACACCTATCGTATCCCGGTCTTGCCAGTCTTGATGGTAATCCTATGGTAGCTCAACCCCTTCCGAACGCCCACATCGCTACCAAACCTACCGATCTGACCTCGCTCAGAGCCATTTTCCAGTACCCGATAGTACGCGAAATCATGCGGAGTACGGCAACTTGTTGCCGTTCATTGCACGTGATACGTGATCGACAAAATAGGCTCAGTTCCGTGACTGCCTGTTTTAACATCTACCGAGTACGGCGTGTACAGTTGGAACTTAGCATCGTGGCCCGGCCAAGTCTCATAGAGTTGCTGACTCTGTAGAAACATCACGTGTCCATCGGGAGAGCGGAGATAAGCGTCGAAGTGTACCTTGTAGCTTTCGGCAGGTGCGAGCGGAAATTCCTCTTTCGACATTGCTCGGACCAATATCTGCCCAGACAAACCCTGCTTGGGTAGGAATGAAAAACCATGCCGACCTCGATGGCATGGTTCACTGCGCCGCCGCACACATTTCTATTGATCTCGAGCAACCGCTTCGCACGGTTCAAGGAGCCTTGCAGCGTCTGGAGCAACAAGGGGAAGTTTATTTCATTGAGCGAGGCAAGTTCATCGTCGTCGCGATGGCTTCGGTGGATGAGATCGATGCCGATTAATATTTCGACTTTCTTTCTTCTCGCTGTGGACCAGCGCCTTTTCACGGCGGACTGTAATGGCCTGATTGCAGCGGTTGACTCCTGCCCATCGCAGGGGGATACTTGGATGCTGCCAGTTGGGGGAATCATACCACGCACGCTGAGGAAACCTGCCAAGTCCTACAGGTCACTCCATCAACGGCTCGTCAACAACACATTGCCAATTCACATCAAAGGAAACTCAAATGACTCGATTGTTGCCCAGGTTTTTCCAAGGAAGTCGCGGTCTCGTGCTTCCGTTGTTTCAGCTCGTAATCTGCCTCCTAATTCTCGCGTTGTCAGCCCGGGCGCAGACTTCGTTGGAACAATTCTCCACGCCCGCTCAGAAGGGGTTTACCGGAATATTTGGTGGAGGCCCGTTTTATAAGACTGCGAATTTCAATGTTCCGAAGAACATAGCTGAAATTGAACACTCTGGTTTCTCCGAAGCCATCGTCTGGAGCGTTGAAGTCAATAGCCAAGGCGACTTGAACTTCAACGGCGAGTTTCCGTTGACTTCGAACGGCGTCTATGTGGGCAATAAGACTTATCCGAAATTTGCCGCGGATATGGCAACGTTAAAGCAAGGAGGAACTGTCAAAAGAGTCAGCTTCAGCATCGGTTCCTCAAACTACGGAGACTGGGAAAACATCACTGCTTTGGTGAAGGCACAAGGCGTCGGCCCGAAGAGCATTCTGTACAAGGATTTTAAGGCCCTGAAAAAAGCGATCCCGGCTCTGGATGCCCTCGATTTTGATGACGAAAATAGCTACGATCTCGGCACTACGGTTAAGTTCGGGGTCATGGTGGGCAAACTCGGCTATCACGTCTTGCCGGATCCTTATGTCAACGCCAGCTATTGGCAGAGTGTGGTTTCAGGAATCAACAAGAAACTCCCGGGCACGGTGGACGGAGTACATCTTCAGGCCTATGCCGGCGGTGGAGGAAACAATCCATGCTCGGGTTGGGATTTTGGAAAAGTGCCTGTTTTCCCGGGCGTCTGGGACAAGAACTACACACCAAGCCAAGTGGAGACGGTGATGAGGGGGTGGCACAATGAATGCGGAATAGTCGGCGGGTTCATGTGGATCTACGACGACTTTGTGGGCAATGGCCTTGCCAAAAAGTACGCTAGCGCGATCAACAAGGGAGTCAAATAGAACGGTCGCACCTGCACAGTCGTGGTGCAAAAATTAGCATATGCACGTCACAGGTATCCCAGTCCGCTCTGCGGCGATGAGCAGCAGCGGTAGGAACGATCGGGGAGGCGAGCAAACCTCAGGGCCTGAACATAACGAAATGGCTGCAGTCTCGAAAAGGCGATCCGTCATGAAATCGTTTTGACGGGGAAACGCGGGAAGCCGACCTCGATAGTGTACGGGGGAAGGCCGATGACGTGGAGGAAGAAACAGGCAGATGCACTCCACGGGACTGCCGTGACAGGGGCCCAGGCACTCAGGGAAGGATTCGCAGAGATGACGTCGGGAAGGTCCCACCAGCAGTAGGGGCTGGTAGCAACCTGCAGAGACTCCTGGAACGAGGCTAAGGCCGAAGTAGGGGAGAGCCGGACGGGACTGACGAATGAGCCTGTAGGAGCTATGAGCGGGGAGTAATGTCCTCGCAGGAGGTGGTCCACGTCTCCCTGATGGAGGTAACGCCAACATCAGGCAATCGGGGTGAGCGGAAGAGCATCATGCCGGCGCACTTGCGTTAGGGCACTAAGATTCTCTCTTGTCATGCCCTGCGGCCTGGCGTAAGAAGATGTATTTTCTTTCAGTTGGATTTTTCTTCAGGAGACGGGGCTCCGCTTCCAGCGATGATCTTGGCGGGTCTAAGGCAGAAGCGGAACCCCTATGAGGTGGGGATCGGGGAGCTGGTGCCGCATGATTTGCGGCGTTATGCCGAATCCGAGATCATGCCGAATCGCGATTCTAAAATGCCCTCGAATCCGCGCGAATCCTGCCGATCGTCTGTCGTGCGACCCGGTCCATGCGGCATAATCCGGTGTGCTTCAGAGGACATGGACGTGGTTCAACACTCACCATCAATTGTTTAGCATCCTTCTTGTTCTTTGGCGAGCTTCCTCGGTGTTCCCACGCAGTTGCCGCGCCAAGGCGGCTTTTCGGGTCGATCACGAATGATAGTGCGACTGTGTGCATGGCGAATCCTATCGCGGTCTGCTTGGTATTCCGATCTTCGGCTGGCGCCAGATATGCCGAATCACTTCGCCGAGAAACAGCTCAGGCCGCTGCCATAGCGTGAGGATTCGGCGTAATCCGGGATTCGGCATATCGGCAGTTATGCCGCATGCGGCATGAGCGGCAGACGGCGGCGAAGCTATGCAGCTCGAAGGGCTGGGAACTGGATGGTGCCTATGGTGGCAGAGCTTGCTTCAACAGCGCACCTGCCTTAGACTTCTCGTAGGCTGGAAACCAGTGGTAACTCGTTGAATGTCGGGGCGTAGCGCAGCCTGGTAGCGCACCTGCCTTGGGCGCAGGGGGTCGTAGGTTCAAATCCTATCGCCCCGACCAATAATTCCAAGGAACTTGCGAAGAACTCGCTCCGGGCGGCGAGTATAAGGCAGGGTAGCAATTCAACGCAAGGAAAAACTAGCTGAACGCAGGCGGAAAATTGCACACGGCAAAATCCCCGAAGTGCTCACGCGCTGCTGCGTCATACGACTTCGCGGCGTCACGCTCTGACGCGAAACTGCCTAAGAATTTCGACTTGCCGTCGAGCTTAATTGCTGCATAGAACTTCTTGTCACGCTTGTGCCAGCAAACGCCCTTGTACCTGCTCGAAACCCCGTCGCTGCGCTTCTGGTGGTTCATATTGTTTTGCCCGTTCGTGCAGGGGCGGAGGTTGTAGCGTTGGTTGTTCAGACCGTTGCCGTCATCGTGGTCAACTCTCACCTTGGGGTCACTGACTCCCAGAAGGACGCGGTGAAGGTATATTGATTTGCGTTTGTCGTGGGGACCGTGTGTTTTTCGGTAGGCGTACACTTTGCCGCGTCTGCGGTCAACGTTTGCACACCACTTCTGAGCAGACACTCGGTCGAAGTCAGCATCATCGACCAGAGCAATGTAGCCTTGCGTCAATTCGATAGTTTTCATGGGCCTCAGTTGTTGAACAGAGCAGTGTTCACTTCACAACGACCAACAACGCATCTGGCACGCAGTAGTGCAACAGGATGATAGCGGGCCGTTCCTAAGAACAGAATCCAAAACAGGTCATTGAGAATTGAGTTCTTGCTTTTCATGTCGTCCTTGTCGCGGTCAGTCTTTGTGTTTGGCAAGCTCTGCCTTGACCGCTTTTGTGATCTCGTTCTCAGCCTGATTCGTGTTGCAGTGGATGCCTCCCGCCTTATAAAGCTCACCTTGCGCGAACACCGCCCTCTCACGTACCATTCCGCTGAACTCATTGCGGACATGGTACTCATAGCAGTACGCTCGTGTGCTTGGTGGTAGGGGGTGGTTCTTGATCCAATCCTTACCCAGCCCCTTGTTGAACTGCTCCACTTCTTCAGGCGTGTAAGTGTCGCGGGTCATATAAGTGAACACCTTGTCCAGTCCGAAGCTGTCAACATCCCCCATAGAATCTTGCAGTGACGCCACGTGCCCAGCCGCCTTGGTGACGATCTGTTCGGGTGTGTCGCTGCTTTGAGCCGCAGCGCAGGCGGTGAGAATCAGAAGTGCTGCCAATGTGCGTTTCATGGTTCTCTTCAGTTTGGTAGTTTGTCCGTCTCGTTTGAGTTCACCACCGAAGCTGAGGAATGACTAGATGTCCAATGCCAACGTGGACAGGAGCTTTCGTTTGTCCGCAGTACCAGCAGTTCCTTTGGTATTGGACCGTCCGGCGTCCCGCTCAGGGCAACTCAAATCCTTGTCGCAGAACTCTGCGACGCCTGTTACTTCGAATGTAGACGCACCTGTGCGGACAATAAAATGCGGGGCGCCGACGCCTATCCCTGATCTTCTCCCTCGCCATACCATCGTTTCCGGTGTTAAGTCCCTCGCAATGACGCCTATCCCTGCTCTTTTCTCTCGCCATCTTCGAAAGTCCACGCACATTCCCTCGCGGTCCTCCCGAGGTGACCCACAGATGACCCGTGGAAAATCCTTGCCACTTTCCGGCACCATTTCCCGGCACTTTTCACATTCTTAGTCACTCAAGAAGTGAGACGAATCGATCATGCTTACCGATTCCAAAGCACTTACAACGTGACTTTGGAATGGTCAAATAACTGCTCTGTTATTTGACTGAGATCGCCATTCGGAAGGCGTGATCTTGTACACCGTGCCAAGGCTGTTCGTGCCCCCCTGCTCCGTTGTCCCATAGAAGTTGGACAATTTTTCGGAATTTTCGGAACCCCAACCCAGTTGCCGGCGTATAGAGAACACCTACACTATCTCGTCATTCCCACGAAACAGGGTAAGCCCGTATCGCTCCCCGCAAGGGGACTCCGCGGCCACACCTTACGTCCGGCGCTGTGTCCGGACGGTGGGCTCAGTGATGTACCACCATTCGAGGAGTTCGCCTCCTCTACCCCAGAGGTCCTCGCTCCGGTCTGGGTTCTTCTGTCCCAGTCCATCAACGCTTAAAACGACCTCATCCGTCCCCGCTCGGGGGCACATCCCGATTTCGCCGACTTGCGGCTTATACGGAATGCCTTCGCTGTGCCGGTACGCCTAGGCGACCCCCGAGTGGTTCCGAGCTTTCATTGATGCTCTTTCACAACATGTCGTCCTCTGAGACCACGGGGGACTCTTCGGCTGCTCTTACCCAGTTACTTCACCGAAAACACTGGCCTTCCAACCTGGGATAAAAAGTTTTCGGCGTTCCCTTCGTACCTCACACTCCGATTCTGGTGAGGTGTGCGTTTTCGAGGCTTAACTACGGTTCGCTTTCGCTACGACCTGTTGTTTTGCTTGCCCTCCTGTCGGAGCTGACCAGGCTTCCGTCCGGCCAACGAGGACGTTTACATCCGGGCTTCCGACGGTTTGGTCGCCCGCCCCGTCGCCGGATATCACTACAGTGCCAACTGGGTAATCTGCACTGGCGGGACTTTCACCCGCTAGACCATCAACTAGCTTCGCTGCACCATCCCGGCGCACTGTAATGGCGATGTTACATTTCAACAAGAATCTAAAGATCCACCGACAGGAGGCAGCAAGTCGCCGAGGTCTCCAAACTGCTGGACGGTTGACGGTACCTCATTTGATAGCAGCAGAATTATCAAGCAAGTTGAAGAGCGAGACAGTCATGTCTGTCCCGCTCCCCAAAAAGAGTCATCTTGCTTTAGGGTTTATACACTCGGTAGTTGATGTTGAAATAGGCAACATTCATGCCATTGGTACTTTCGGCGAATGTCTGCACCGTGTGCGTGCCGGGACGTACTCCACTCATCGCGTGAGAACTCGTGACCTGCAGCCAACTCGAATCAGGAGGAATCTTGTCCTCAAGGAACCCACAGTTGTTGTCGAACACACCATCCACAGCTAAACACACCGCAACCTCATTACTAAGGGTACTGCCCTGCATCTCTACCCAGTGATCGCCTTGGATCGTGCAGGTTCCAGACGTACCCGGGCAGAAGACAGATATCGGACTGTCAACTGCTGTACGAACGTAGCCACCAGGAAAGAAGGCACCACCATCCGTTCCCGAGGAAATGAAGATCCCTTTTACGGAATGGTTAACAGCAGCCACCGGGGGTGCGTCAGGCGCGGCAGACGCGCTGACTGCCCCGGCAGACGGAGCCTTGCCTGGAGCGTCTTCCTGAGCCGACACATACCGACCGACTCCGATTAGCGCAACCAACATGGCCACCAGTCCCAGTTTGGTAATCCCTTTTGTCATGTTCATATATCTCTCTCCTTTTCTCCGGCATTGTGCCGCTTAATGACCGTCATCTTGTACTTGATCGGGAAAAACGTCCATGGAGCCAGTCTGAAGCGGCATTAATTGATCTGAAGAATTTTTCGTGGCGCTCTCCCTTCCACAAAACGTGGCAGAGCCTTCCAATGGAGCGATAACTGAGGAACGGTAGAACGATGTCAGTCTCGAGGGGGATCGTTGCCGAAGAGAACAACCAATTGTTGCTGTAATCAGACATCTGAGTAACTTTGTCAACAGTTTTTTATGTTGTCGAATTACGTTCTCACATAAGAATGCACAACTATTTCACAAGGTGGGCGCGGTAACTGTTAGGACAAAACTCAGCGGCGAGCCG
>Ga0210401_10004840_pt1 | contig 13959 bp, 13 predicted proteins | sample IncBWH32MmetaG_FD_150866 | JGI IMG/M metagenome (GOLD analysis project Ga0210401, IMG submission 150866) | Forest soil microbial communities from Barre Woods Harvard Forest LTER site, Petersham, Massachusetts, United States - Inc-BW-H-32-M | ecosystem: Environmental > Terrestrial > Soil >... | reverse complement strand
GGCCGTCGACCCGGGCCACAAATTTACCCGTGAGGACCGTCCCCAAATGTTTCGCGGATCGGGCGGCACAATCAATCTCCGCGGTTGCGCAAAACATCACCAGGAATATCACAGCCGAAGTTCGCAGGCGTCGCGTAATGTACGGGTTTATCGCCAAGTTCAGTTCCAAATGTAAAGATTTCGATAGCGAACGTCAATAGCGGGCGACTGAAGTTCGCTATCGCGGTGAAATTCAATTCCCGGCAGACGACAGGCCTTTGTTTACCAGAACCTTTACTTCGACCCGGCGATTTTCTGCCCGGCCAGAAGCCGTCTCGTTGGATGCTGTCGGATCTGCCGTGCCCATGGCTCCGGGCGCCACGATGTGCCGCACGGGTACATTGCAGTCCTGCAACAGGAACGCGATAACTTCCTGGGCGCGCTCCATACTCAACTTCTGGTTCATGGCCGCATTCCCTGACGTGTCCGCGAAACCTTTGACCTGGATGATGTAGCCAGTAAGGCCGGTGGCACTTTGGGCTAATTGCTTTAGTGCGGCCTTGTCTGACGCTGAAATTACGGAGCTTCCGACTGCGAAGTTGACTACGGCGTCGCCCTTTGTGTCATATTCAGAAAGCTCAGAGAAACGCTTCGTGGTCGCCTGAATCTCCTGCTGGTTGGCGTCGATCTGCTCCTGGTTGTTGGCAATCTGCTGCTTATTGGCCGCAGTCTGCACCTGGTTCGCTGCAATGCCCTGGGCGTTGGTTTGAGTGGCTTGTTTGTTCGCCGCGATGTTTTGCTGATTGGTCGCGACCGCTTGTTTGGTCGGGGTCAAGCCGGCTTGAATGGCTTCGGCCGTTTCCAGGTCGTCCGAGTTGAAGTTGATGGTTTTTGCAACCACGCGGCTCTGGGCATCGCCGACGCCGTCGACTGAGATTTTCAGGCCTGGAACCAGAACGGTGGCCGACATCTGCTTCTTGCGGAGGCCGAGACCTTTTGGCTGTTGCACTTTGGTGTCATCGTTGAGGACGACGGTGACAGCGCTGCCGTCAGTGGTTTTGATGGTGACAGATTCCCCGGTTCTTCCGGTAATCATTCCCTGGACTTTGACCTTCTCGCCGTTTGATGCGCCATAGGCCATTCCCACTGCGAGGCAAAGCACCAAGGCGGCGTATCCGATTCTTGTTTTGCAGTTCTGCATCATAGGGTCATCCTTTCGTTTTGGTTGGTCCGTGAGGCTGGCTGGCGTGCAGTCAGCCTCACGGAATTGTGGTTACACGCTTCTACTCAGCTGGCGGGGTGGATGCAGCGGCTTGTTGTTTCGAAGCTTTCGTCTTCTTCGGAGCACCGGTTTTATCCGCTGGTAAGGAACTCTCATCCACAATGACGGTGTCCTTCACGGTGAATGTTCCGCCTTCAGGGACAAAGTAGAACTGTGCTTTGGCGCCAGTGTCCCGGGCGTCGCTCTTGCGAACTTCGATACGACTGGCGTCGATCTGCTGTTTGGCTTCTCCGCCAGTGAGATACGACTTTGCATTGTACGCCCGAAGAGACTCAACGTTGTTGACCTCAACTTCCTCTTGCTCTTGGGCATAGCCCACGACCACGAGTTTGCCATTGGGTTCATGCTGCAGGCGAAGAGCAACTTCGTCCAGCACGGCCTTGCATTCGTTGTCGATGCGCGCCAGCTTCTTTGCATTTTTGAACTCGCAATCGCTGATGAGGCTTTCGCTGACTATGGTGACCGGCGCCGGGAGCGCTTCCACGTTAGCGGTTGCTACGCAGGTAGCGCTTAGTCCGTGCACGTCGGTGACATTGACGGTTACGTTCAGCGGTCCCGGTGGAGCGTTGCTGGTGTCCAGAACGGCAGTGGATGAGAATTGGCCGGGCTGTCCGCCCGCTGTGGTCTCGCCTTCCTTGACGGATCCGGCGCTAGCCGAGAAATTACGGTCCTTAATCGAGCTCCCGTCAGGACTGCTGCCCTGGACACTGAGGTTCACCGGATCGCCGGGATGTACGGTCGTCGGAGTAGCCGAGCAAGCCACCTGAGGTGGTTGCGGCTGTTTCACGGTGAACGATGCCGAGCAGGAGGCAGAGTTCATTTTCTTCTCCTTTGGATCGGTGACAACCGCCGTGACGGTATAGCTGCCCGGAGCCAGCGTCGTAGTATCTACCGTGGCTGAAGTGTTGTCCCCGTTAACGCTTCCGCCCGTACCCTTCCAGTCGGTCGTTATCGGGTGTTTGGGATTAAAGTCCGCGGTTTGCAGAGAAGCCTTTACCGGTCCCTGCCAGGGCAGCACTTCCGTGGGGGCAACGGAACAGGAAGCCTTGGGCGGCGGCGGCGGCGCCCCTCCAAACCGGAAACTGAGCCCGGCGGAGTAGCGAAGGTTTTGCTGCCACTTGGTGCTGTTGATGTTTCCCGGTGCGTTGGTAATATTGAATGGAGAGAAATGCGTCGGCAGGTAGTCGAGTTGAACCGGGCGAAAACTGATCAGCCGACTCACCCGGATGTCGATACCTCCGCCCGCAGCCAGCGCAGCTGCGTTCTGCGTGCTGGCAAATTTTGTAGTCGTGGGGCCGGGGGTTACCGTGACCCCCGACGGAGCAGTGAAACCTATGGGAATGAGCGAGTTAGGGACAGAGAAACTTCTCGAATTGTGCACGCCCCCACCCAGGATCTCCAGGAACGGGGAGACCACGCCGGCCTTGTTAAAAAAAACACGCGGTCCGAACAGATAGGTGAAGGCAGTTTGGTCGGGTGTGAGGGTGCCGCTGCTGCTGATGCTCAGCGCGCCGTTGTGAACACCTCCAAGTTCCGCTGCAAGTCCTATCCACTTATTGAAGTTGTACTGAAAAGAGCCGACCCCGCCGTTTGCGGTGAAGGCGTTGACAGGGGCCGAAGCGTTAAACCGAACGAAGGTGTAACCGCCGTAGATTTCTTCCTTGGGTATATCTTGTGCAACCGAACAGATCGCAAACAGTAATACAAACGCGAAGCTCACAATTTTCCTATTCATGTAAGTTTCCTTCTTCTCCCACTCAACCGTACATTTGTCGAGACTGAAAGTGCGCCTGAATCCTGTAAACCGATCTCTCAAACAAAAGCATGGCCAGTTGGACAGATTTACCTCCCTGCACTGAGGGAATGTTAGAAAGCTATCTGCCTCTCGCACACTACTAAATGTGCTAGTTTGCGGGGGAGATTCTGCCAGTTTGGCCGGGAGTGCCAGTCCTCACGGGCAATTGCGAGTCCATGCTTTGGAAAATCCAGCCGGATGTTGTCAACAAAACCGCCGCTACAAGAGTCCCCCGAGCCGCTTGCGGCCTACGCTGTTAGTTCAGGCGCTGCTCAAAGGTGCAGAGCAAAAGACTGGCAGAAGTAGTAGGTATATCGGGAGGCGTTTGCGGCTAGCATCTCCGTGACGAAGCCACCAGACCTCGAAGGATGGGGCCAATGGGATGTGGCCCAGCATCGAGTTGAGGCGCGGCGAATGAGGGACCACAAGTCCACCGTCCTTATTACCGGACAGAATCGAGACGACGGCTGGCCCCGTGGGCAAGGTATGGTCATGGAACGTCACAAGCGAGCGCGACTGCTGATTGCGGATGATCATCTCTTGCTGGCTGAAGCCTGCAAGAATCTGTTGGAGCCAGAATTTGAAGTAGTCGCCATCGTGGGCGATGGACGTGCTCTGTTGCAGATGGCGGCTGAGCTCAAACCGGATGTTGTGATCGTGGATATTGCCATGCCGCAGTTGAATGGATTGGATGCAGGCGAGCAGGTCAAACATTTCCTGCCGTCGGTCAAGCTTGTATTCCTGACCATGAGTCTGGAGTCGGACGTGGCAGCAGAGGCGTTTCGCCGCGGGGCCTCGGGATACGTAGTCAAAACCTCCGCCGCTGAAGAACTGATCCTGGCCATCCGGCGCGTCTTGAAAGGCGAATCCTACTTGTCGCCCATGATCACGCAAGATACGGTTAATTTCCTGCTTCGAAGCGGACAGATCTACGATGCCGAGAAACGAATCTCCGCGCGGCAGCGGGAAGTCCTGCAGTTGCTGGCCGAGGGCAAGTCGATGAAGGAAATCGCCAACATTTTGAACTTGAAGCCCGGGACTGTGGCGTTTCACAAATACAGCATTATGGAACGGCTCGGGTTGAAGACCAATGCTGAACTGCTGCAGTACGCGATCAAGCGCCACATCATTCCTTCATAAAAGGCAGCGTTCCGCCTGTTCATTCAGCCCTAAACAATTTCGCAAGGCTGTCCAGGTCAGCGGCACTCGCATCGCCGATCACGAAATATCGCAGCCCCCCTTGACTCCATGTCTCCATATTGAACGGCAGATTCTTGCGCGAGACTGACTCCGCGTCCAAATTGGCCCGCAGTGCTCTTTCTGGGAAGATGAAGACAGAAATGGGGTGCTTTCGAACATCGTAGATCAGTTGTGCGCCCGGCGTTTGCTCCAGATAGGTCATCCGGCCCCCTACCAGGGTGAACTCGATGTTTTGGAGTTCCGGCAAATTGAACGCGAAGGGAATCTTTCCCTGGAACCATGGCTTCACCGTGTGGCGATCTGTGGAAATCACATCCACTGGCGACGAACTGGCAAGCGTTGCCCCGTGCAGGTCCGCAATCTCGCTGAAAACGTGGTCTCTGGCTGATAGGGTTCCAAGATAGTGTGAAGTCAGCACGCCGACCACGAGGACAACGACTGCCGTGGCCGCAGCAAAGATCCAGCCTGGACGGAGACCGCGCCGGGTTTTGGCTGCGACGCTTTGCTGCGTCCGTCTCCGGAATTCAGTACTGGGAGTAAAACGTTTGCCCGCAACTTGAATGGCGCGCTTTATCTGGACACGGCTGAGGGCGTCTGCCGCGCAAGAGGGGCAGCTACGGAAATGAGCGTCGAAGTTTCGTGCCTCTTCCTCCGGGAGCTCCCCATCGAGGTAAGTATCGAGCTGTGCCTTCCAGGACTCACAAACCATGGTTCACCCTTTTTGAATCGCCGGACGTAAGCCATCACGTAAGGTTTTTCTAGCACGCGATAATCGCGACATCACGGTGCCGATAGGGATCGAGAGCGTCTCTGCGATCTCCTGGTACGACATTTCCTCGACCTCGCAAAGAAGGATGATCTCCTGGTAATGGACCGGCAGATTTTCGATGGCGCGTTGTACCAGTTGGGAATTGGAGCGGCTCATTAGAATCGTTTCCGGAGTTTTGCTTTCGACTGCCAAGTCGGCTTCGTTCTCCTCCAAGTCAAGAGAAACCGTCGAAGTAGCTCGTAGGCCGGTGCGCGAAGTTAAGAACGTGTTGCGCAAGATGCGATACATCCAAGCCCGAAAATTAGTCCCCAACTGGAAGGACGAAAATCCTCTCAAACCCTTGGAGTAGGTTTCCTGGACCAGGTCTTCGGCCTCTTCTCGATTCTGGGTCAGCCAGTGAGCAAAGGTGTAGAGCTGGTCGAAGAGCGGCATGGCCAGTTCTTCGAACTCGTCGGATTGGAGGCCCAGGCCTGGCAACCGCACAAGAGTAAACCAGCAACTAAGGCTTTTATACAAAAGGAAGAAAGGGCCAAAAAGCCTACACAAGCCTATCCATCGTACAATTATCGTCTGCACGTGAGGCAATGGTGGCGGCAAGAGCGAGGCATACGTCTATGGTCGTATTCGACTCGCTGACCTCATACCGCCCGTGGCCGAGGCATTCCTGAAAGACCAGATCACCATCGGCCACGCTTTGCGGATCGCCAAGCTCCCGGCTTCGCAACAGCAAACCGTAGCTCCAGCCGCGAGGCAATGCCAGCTCAGTTCTGCCAACTGGCTACCCTCGATACCCCGTTCCGATCGGGCGGAGCAGCAGAACATGTTTAAAGCCAGAGTCAGCGGAATAACTGTCAGCCAATAACCGAGCGACTTTAGGCTAGCGGGTTGGGGAAGAGGAACTAGCGAAAGTGCTAGCCGGTCAGCAGAAAGTTCATGGTGGTAGCGTCTACACCGCCACAGATACTGCCTTTGGGAATGCTTTCTTTGTGCCGCCCTATTATGCCGGCGACGGGAGTTGCCATGGCATGGAAAGCTCCGGAAGCCCTGGCGAACTCAGATTTTCTGATGCTGTGACACAGACGCTCTCGATGCTTCCGGCGAAGGCAATACCAGTCAAGTCGATCTGCAGCAGTGGAAGCTTCGATTTCCATCCGAAAGAGCCGTCGCACCGGCCCGCTTCATTCCGGTGGCGTTATTTCGGCCGGCCCAGCCAGGAATACTGCCACGCGGCCGAAACCGTCTGGTAGTTCCCGCCAAACCGGATATAGGTGCCGTTGCTGTAGCTGAATTTCAGGGATTGGTGCTTTGACACCGGGACGGAGAAGGTGCCTCCGATGCGGGAACTGGTTTGCTTGGATTCGAGATTGCGTATGCCGTTCAAGCTCGTGATGCCACCGACCCAGAAGTTGCCATCGAGTGAGACCCAAAGCCGGTTTCTCTTGAAATCGCGACTCAGGTGTCCTTCAAAGGAGCCGACAGGTGCCTCGGTTTGCGGCTTGGGAACGGGAACGTCGAAGAACGCGTTGTTGGCGGTGTAGAACCACACGCCTGCATACCCATCGAGCACCCAGTGGCCCCAGCGTTGGGAATAGCCGAACTCCGGCTTGAAGGCCCAGCGGTTAATACCCCAGTTGACTAGCTTCGTGGGATCGTATTGACCGGTCGGCGCGACTATCCTCAGACTGGCGCCCAGCAGCATCTTCTGCTTCCATTTCATGTATGTCTGCGCCGGCATGGCTGGACCGCCCTTGAGGTTCACGGAGAGCCGGGCTGAGAAATCCAGCAACCCTGACCGGTAAATCGATCTTTGCGTTCCCAGCACGCTTCCCGAGAAAGTTCCCACGGCGTAGGGCAACGAAGCGGTGATATTCGCCGAACGGCCAAAGAAACTGAACGAATGGTAGTAGCTGAAGATCGGCACGCTGTACGTGCCGGTGGCACCCGTTATGGGAACGGTCCCGTTAAAGTTAACTCCTCCGTCGTAGAAGGACCACGTCAGCGTGACCGCATTCGAATGCACGGGCGTGATGATGTAGGCGCGCGGCGCGAGGTCCTGCGCGCGGAGGACCTGCATTGGACATACCGCGATGACAGCCGACACCACTAGCTTGAGAACAGGTCTCATTCCCCTAAGTCAACCTTCACCAGTTCACCGGTCTTCTTGGAGCCTGCGCCTTGCACGAGAACACAAGCCGGAGTCGACCCGCACAAGCAACGCTAGTGTGAACCATCGAGGCTCTGCCTGTGCCCTCATGGGCTAGCTACCCGCCACATGATTCTTACTGACGCAGGATTCAATTGATGTAACATGAAGCCCATCTCCTCCGAAATATCCCAGCATGCCTCGACATGGCGCACCCGCTCGGGAAAGCTGATCAGTGTTGTTTGAATTCAGCAGAATTTCCTTTGTTCCATTTGGTCTAGAAATGAGGATGCTGGAGCATCACACCGAACTGGTTCAACTGGTGATTTGGGCTTTTGCCAGTATTGTTCTGGAGAGCGCTAGCGCTTTCAGGACTCCTCCTTACGGTTGTTTTGCAGGCTGCGGCTTCGGGTCTCGAAGCGTCCATGAAAAGCCGAACGCGAAGGTGCGCCCTTCCGGACGGGCCTTCGCGAGATACTCTGGTTCGTATTTGAAGAACAAATTCAGGCCCTTGGTGGGAAGAATGAAATTGCTTTGCACACCGACGGCGTGAACCGAGTAGTACGGAACCGCGGCAGTAAGACCCTGGTTAGCCGAGACCTGCCACTGGTCGTAGCCGACCACACCGAGCTGGAGCAGCCGGCTGAAGTCTTTTTTCAAAGGAAGAATCTGTCCCAGTCCCCACTCATCGGTAAAGGCCTGACCCGGCGTTATGTTGATCCCTCTTTTTTTCCCGTGGATCTCCCAGTCCGTGGCCAGGCTCAAGCTGGTTCCCTTGTTTTTTGTCAGGTACACCGTGGTCCCAGTGGCGACATTGTTGCCCCAGTATCCCGAACCAACGTTATTGCTGGCTAAGGGAGTAAATTTTCCCGTGGGGGCTACAAAGGCATAGCCTACCCAGATGTCCGCCCGCTTCAAACTCCAAGCCAGGTTCGCAGGCTGCACCCAGGTATCGGCCATTCCTTCGCCGCCGCCGTTGAGACCGAACTGAGCTGGCGTTAGGTCAGCGGTCAGGGAACCGTTCGCGAGATTCAATGAAGCCATGGTGAAGAACTTTGCGCCGAGAATCTTATGTGCCGGCACGTAATAGAAAATGTTTTCCACCGCCCAGAACCCATAGGTTCCCGTGACCCCCGGAACCGAACTTCCGTTTGAATCTTTCAGGGAATCGGCGGAGTAATTGATCGTCAGGCTGGCAAAGGTAAATCCGGGGTCAGGCGCTATACCCGCATTCAGACCGTACTGCCCCGGTACGTATTGCCCTTTCTGTTGCGCCAACAAGCCTGAAGCGAAGCCCAAGATAATGCCCACAAAAATCGCTAGTCGAAATCTGGTTCGGAGGGTCATTTGTAATGCCTTTCGTTTGTCATGCCTTTCGTTGAATTTCCGTTTTGGGCGTCTCCGGGGCGATTCCTAAGCATAAGCGCTGCCAGCTTTGCGGCTGACAGCGCTCTTGGCTGCGTTCTCAAGCTGCTGCTGTGTGGCGACCACCTTGCCTTCCAGCTTCAGCACGCCAGCGCCGCCCCCGGATATCCCGTCGGATGCCATTACTGCGAGTTGCGCGCCCTGATCGCCGCCTCGATTTTCTCCTTGACCCTTGTCAGGTTGAAAGATGCAGATTCCTGCATCGGTGGGAACTCGATGGCGGTTTCCCCCAACTCCGCCACCACTTGCTGGACGAAGACAAACCGGAAGTCGAACGTGGTCATGTCGTACTACGTCGCAACAACCACAGCAAGTCTTTCGCTGCGCATAAACCTCCTCCTCTTCCTTTTTCCTTCTCGGTTCTCGGGACAACGACTTGTGCTGATTCTTAGCTGAGCCCTAAACTTGGCAGTCGTTGGGGTAGGTTGCGCTTCGCCTCCCCGGCTTGCAACTGGCAAAAGTTACAGTATTGTGCCTCTCACGAATTGTGCCTCGCATGGTTCGGCCTTCGTTAAGATCCCTGCTACTCGGCAGACTGGTAACACTGATAGGTGACAAACCAGCCGGGCATGACGTTTACTTCAGTTCCATACTTTTTCAATGTCTGGGGCTGTGGAGATTTACGTGTCTCGACAACCCTTTTTTTTCGCTTGTCCTGATTCCCCAAAATTCCAGACGAGTGTGGATTACGGCGCACATCGGCTAAACAGGGAACGACTCCGCAGTCGAGGCAGTCATGGCAAAACTGAAAGGAAATTAACAGCGTGTGTCATCATTCGTGACACTCGCGAACGTTGCCCTCGCCAGAGGAGCCTATTGGTGTCAGCTCGGCGAACGGGTGCACTATGTCTTACCTAAGTAGCAGCACTGCGATCACCTTTATCAACTGAAAAACCTTCGCGCCAGAGCCCCTACATAACGCGGTTCAGCGCATTCTCCATAACAGCAATACTACGAATACTAGAGGGATGTTTCGTGTGGCTCGTCAGCACGATCACTGACCGAGGCTTCGAACACGCGTTAAACCGGACGCGAACGCAACACAAAGGTGGGGAATCGATCCTCATCGTGATGCAACGACTCAACCGCATCGTTTTGCTGACCATCGCCTTGCTCGTCGCATTGGCAATATTTGGCCTCAACGTGAAGACGACGCTCGCCGGCCTCGGCATCGGGGGACTGGCGATAGCACTGGCCGCACAAAAAACGCTCGAGAACCTGATAGGCGGCGTCTCGTTGCTGATGGACAAAGCTGTGCAGGTGGGTGACTTCTGCCAGATCGGTGATCAACTTGGAACCGTAGAAGCTATCGGGCTCCGTTCTCTGAAGTTGCGAACCCTCGACCAGAATTTGTCGGTGGTTCCAAACGGATCGCTTGCGCAGATGCAATTTCAAAACATGGCACGCCGCAGCAAATTTTTTATCAACCAAACTTTCTCATTACGAATTGAAACCCAAGCCGAACAATTACGGTTCGTCCTGGATCGTGTGCAGAGCATGCTGGACCAACATCCTGCGATCGAACCCGGGAGCTGCAGAGCTCGGGTAATGAGTTTTATCGGCGCTGCTTACCAAATGGAACTGTTCGCCTACGGCAAGACGGGCGATTGGGCACAATTCACCGCGATTCGCCAGGACGTAATATTGAAGATCGCTGAAATCGTGGAAGCCTCCGGCACTCGGTTTGCGGCTCCGACACAATTGGCGTACTTGTCAAGAGACAAAGGCGTCGATGTCGAGAACGCGAATGATTTTGTGGGTCGGGGGGCGGAGCCTCGGGCCAGCGTCCGTACTTTGGATTTGGTAGCCTGTACAGCAGATTGGATCTAGCAGATTCTACCGAGCACTCTTTCCTCGCCTCTCTGATGACGCTAGAGTAACGCTGTCGGTGCAATCGCCCGGGTTGCCTCCATTCACGCTGAAATGCATGGCATGGAAGTCCAGGGTGAAGCTCGAAAATGAACTGAGCGCGTTCTCGCCGATAGTGCCGTAGAATTCATTAGGTACGCCGGTGGCCTCTGTCAGAATTGCAAGGTCCTTTACCCTGGCGCATGATCCCCCAAACTTTGCCACTAAACTGGGGACTTGGTATGCGGTGAGGGCCAGGGTTCCTCCCGCTCCCGAGAGTTCCAAGCTGTCCAACTCGTTGACATTAGCAATCCCTGTGTTCTCTTGGTAGAATTCGGCAGACAATACAGTTCCTATCGTACCAGTATCGAGTGTGAACAACTGCGTTCCGTGTCCGAAGTCAGCCGAGATCAATGGGGTAAACTTTTCCAGAAAGAAGTTGTGGGAACCCGTTGCTTTGTCGGGGGCCCTCTCAACGGGACTGAAGTTGATTCGTCCGTCCTGATGGAAGGTGACTCTGCCCAGAGCTGCCAGTACGGGGAGGCCCAAACTCCCCTCTATTCGATAGTCAAACTTGGGAAAACTCAAATCCGAATCCTCGACGACCAGCACAGCAACGTTGCGGAGAAGTGCTGGCCCAAGGCGGATCTCCGGAATGACTCCTGTACGAATCGACACAGAGAGGCCTGCTATCCCCTGCGCGGTCTCGCTGCCAGTTGAAGTTTCAACCCCGAGCTTGTTGGCGACAGAGCGGCTGACTACCGATATATTGGCTCCGCTGTCAACGATCCAGGAACCAGTGTAATTGCCCGAGGTAATTGAAACCTGGAACAATCCAAGGTTATCCCGCTTACCTCGGACAGTGAATACCCCAGCAGTCGTAACCGTCTGAGCTCGCGCATTGATCAGCAGACCCCATCGCGAGGCCTCCCTGCCCGCACTACACTCGGAATTTTTTTCTTGTTGTTCAGCGAGCCGATTTGCCTGGGCATAAAACGTAGCGGCATTCCCATAACGAAAGCTCCTGGCGTAATCATCCGCAAGCGTGCATAAAGCAAGTTCCGCGCGAACGGGATTGTGGCTTAGAAGGGTAGGTATCAGGGGTTCAAGTAAACGAACAGATTTCTGCACGTGATTGATCCGGTTCGCCAGTACACCTTGGAAATAAGCGAGACTCGATGGCGGCAGTTCCGATTCACTGGTTACAAGAGCGTGCTCTAGCTCGACGTAGTGTCTTTGCTGCAACAGTACATCCAGCCCGGCTGTGAAGTCCCGGGTTTGTGCACAGATTGAGGAGGATGTCCAAGTCAATAGGGTGAGAAGCGCAAGCAGTGCCTGTGGCAGGCGCAAGGCATCAATGGCGCGGGCAACCGTCGGTACCTTAACGTACATCCCTTTCAACCCATCCGTGGCAGCTTCGTCCAGAGCCTGCTGGACGCTTGGGTCTGGTCCTTCATGGTCAAAACTCTTTGCGGGTTCAATCCCGATTCGCCTTAACCGGGCAACAATCGACCCCCCGGTAATATGGATCCTGACTTGGGTTAGTGTTTGGCGTGGAGTAACTGTCATGCGGCCGGGTTTCATGGTGCTGTACTCCTACGTACTGATCGCGGTGCTTTCGTGTCGTCTTTGGTGCTCGCTTATGCGAGATGAACCTTTGCCAATAGCCAGTCCTTTGGCACCGACTGAAAAACTAGTTCATCCTCTGGCACGACAAACTCAATACTGCAACGCCCGCACACAAACTCCCGCGGTTCAATATGGTCGCGTCTGACGACGTATGTCGCTCCAAAAGCGCCTACTAATGCACCGCAGTCGGTCATTGGGCAAATCGCTCCTGCCGCCACTTCATCATCACGTTCTGCCACTCATGCGGCATGCTGTCCGACTTTCAACCCCGTTCTTGTATGACCTCCGAGGGCTCTGGCAAAGCAGAGCTAACGCTACGCAGCAATAACCCCTTTTCTCGATCTGCCGAGGTAAGAACGACAGCATCGAAGTACTCCACTCGGTTGCATTTGGACGAACGGAGCGGCGGATCACTTTCGAGGCGAAAGAGTCTGCCCCCTGTGAGACGGCGAAACGACGTGAAACACGACGGATTGCTGCACTTGGCGGCCATAGCCGAAACCCATTAAAAACCAAATACGGCGCGGTGTGAACTAGCAGAAACGCCAGATTACTTACCAATAATGCATAGACTAATTTTGCGTTGCGCGTGGCTGTCCACGGAGTTGAGTAGGCGCAATCGAAAGTTGTGTCCGTGGTTTACTAATGCTGCTACGGTTCAATGGCGGCACGGCACAATCCAGGCTATCCACCTCTTACCAGACCTGACATGCCGCGATCTATACCCATCTATACCGGCTAGGCCGGTTGCGCGCATGGCAGCAGGCAAATCAACATCCCCATCCTAAGTCGGTTTGCAGGACGAGACGCCCGAGAACCTCCGTCTGGAGCGGGTTTCAGATGCAAGAGATTTACAGATTTGTTGGCTCGTGGGGAAACGTTTAAGAACTGGCCGGGCTCCAAATTCGTAACCACTCGTCGTTTCACGCACAAATGACAGGACGAAACTCCTGGTTTCACAAAACTCTTGAGCAGGGGTTGGAGCAGTGTTCCCCAACGTCCGAAGTACGTCCGCGGCATTGACAACACATAACTTATTGATTCTAGGATCTGCCACAACGGCTAAAGGCTCCATTGCTCGATCCATTGTACGTTTATTGTACGAAAATGTTCTCGCTCTGGAGTCCCGCAGCCACCGCATAGCGACCACCGTATATCCCATAGATTCGCCGGGATAGACTTGGGGATTCGGCTAGTGCGAAGACAGTGTCGCGAACTCTTTTCGAACGATTGGAGCAACGCGGGTCCCCAGTAGCTCGATCGACCTTAACATTTTCTCGTGAGGGAGAGCCGAGACACCCATTTGGAAGGTAATTCGAGAAAGGCCTCCCAGAACTTCGTTCACGTACAGTATCTTCTCCGCGATCGTTTCAGCATCGCCGATGAGCAGGGCGCCGGTGGGTCCCCGCAGAGCGTCAAATTGCGCCCGAGACGCCGGTGGCCAGCCTCGTTCTTTGCCGATCTTCGTGAATGTGTGGGCATATCCGGGGTAAAAATCGTCCGCGGCTCTCTGTGTGGTGTCTCCCAGAAAACCGATTGCGTGAAGTCCGACAATGAGTTTCTCGGCAGAATGGCCGGCGCGACGCCCAGCTTCGCGGTAAAGGTCGATCAGGGGGCGAAATCGCTTGGGTTCTCCGCCGATAATTGCGACCATCAACGGAAGTCCGAGCGTTCCGGCACGAACGAATGATTCGGGAGTGCCGCCGACGCCAACCCAAATGGGCAACGGATTCTGGAGTGGACGGGGATAGACCGCCTGTCCCGTGAGAGAAGCGCGGTGCCTGCCCGTCCAGCGAACATGGGTGTTCTCGCGAATCTTGAGGAGGAGATTCAGCTTCTCTGAAAAAAGCGAGTCATAGTCGTCCAGATCGAAACCGAAGAGCGGAAAA
>Ga0210401_10004839_pt1 | contig 13961 bp, 10 predicted proteins | sample IncBWH32MmetaG_FD_150866 | JGI IMG/M metagenome (GOLD analysis project Ga0210401, IMG submission 150866) | Forest soil microbial communities from Barre Woods Harvard Forest LTER site, Petersham, Massachusetts, United States - Inc-BW-H-32-M | ecosystem: Environmental > Terrestrial > Soil >... | reverse complement strand
TTGATGCCGCCGGCATCGTTGACCATCTCGACGGCGAGCTTGGCGGCGGCGACGCAGCCGACGCCGATCTGCGCCATGCTTCCGGTGGTCGGATAAAGCGCGCCGATATTGACGGCATCGGCCGCCCAGCCGCGCAATGGCACGGCGCCGAACGCGCCCGCCGCAAGGACGCCTCCGGTCTTGATCAGGAGTTCGCGGCGGCTTTGCCGCCTCGACGGAGCGTGATTTGGCCCAGCCTTGCCGGTGGAATCCATGCGCGCTTTTTTCATGCCATCTCCCCCTTGTGCGATCGCGGTCCAGGCTTTCGCCCGCGGGTTTCTTCTTACTGCCGGTCGGCGTGTTTTTTAGATGGTAACCGCATTCAAGATTGTTTACAATACGGTTGTCAGTTTTATCTTCCAAATTGAAAACCGAGACTGGGTTGCTGCTCTGGGCATCGGACATCGCGTCCAAAACGGGGAAATAATGGTCGAAAAACCAGCCAAACGCGCAACTATCCGAAGGTCGAAGGCCCGCCCGGTACCGGTGTCCCGACCGCGCGAGCCGGCCGCTTCCATCATCGCAAAGCGCATCGAGGAGGACATAGTCCTCGGACGGCGTCAACCGCGGGAGCGGCTGGTCGAGCAGGATCTCTGCGACCTGTTCCAGACCCACCGCGGCGATGTCAGACTCGCTCTCTTCGAGCTCGAGAAGAAGGGCCTGGTGGGGCGCATCCCGAACCGCGGCGCGCTGGTACGCGGGTTAACCCCGCGGGAGGTAAAGGAAATTTACGCGGTTCGTGAGGAGCTGGAGGTGATGGCGGTTCGCATCATCCCGTTTCCGGTTGGCGCCGCTGATATCGCGCAGCTGGAGGAGTTGCAGCGCCGACACACGGCGGCGATAGCGGCGGGCGATTTGCTGACGGTCTTTTACAGCAACCTCAGTTTTCACCAGGTCCTGTTTGGGCTGTGCGGCAATGCCTGCCTGATCGAAACCATCGATCTGCTCGCGCAGAAAGTCTACGGCATCCGCTCTTACGCCAATGCGTTTCCCGATGCGCTCGATCGCGCCCGTCGCGATCATCTGGACATGATCAAGGCGCTTCGCGCCTCGCGCAGGCACGAACTCGAGGCGCTGACCCGCCGCCATCTGCAACCGGCCCCCGAAGCCTATATCAAGGATTATGAGCGGCGCTTCGGCAAGGCCGATCTGCAACCGGCGCAGTAGACCAGCGGCCTTCTGTTATTCGGCGCTGCTCACGAGCTTGATGCGCGGCTCGGTTGCCTGCATCAGCCCCCGGTAGACGGCGACATAGTCAAGTGCCATCCGCCGCGCGGTGAATCGTATCTCGAACTGTTTCCGGATCGCGCCGCGATCGAGTTGAGACAGCCGGCCCACCGCGGAAACCGCACTGATTTCATCCTCGACGATGAAACCCGTCAAACCTTCTTCGACGATTTCCGGAACCGAACCCCGGTTGTAGGCGATCACCGGGGTGCCGCAGGCCATAGCCTCGATCATGACCAGACCGAACGGCTCCGGCCAATCAATCGGAACGAGCAGCCCCATCGCGCCGCTGAGGAAGTCCGATTTTTCATCATCGCCGATCTCGCCGATATATTCGATCAGGGGGTGGTCGATCAGCGGGCGGATGATTGCATCGTAATAGTCCTGATCGGCCCGATCGACCTTGGCGGCGATTTTCAGGGGGATGCCGCATCGGATCGCGATTTTGATGGCGCGGTCGACGCCTTTTTCCGGTGCGATGCGGCCGAGTACACCGAGATAAGAAGGAGTTACGGCGCGCGGCGTCAACAGTTTTTCCGGCAGGCCGTGGTGGATGGTCCGGACCCAGTTGGCCTGCGGCACCGGGCGGCGCTGGGCGTTCGAGATCGAAATCACCGGAACTGAGGAGAAGGTCGTGAATACCGGCTGATGCTCCGGTAAATCGAGCCGGCCGTGCAAGGTTGTCAGGAACGGGGTCGGTTGGCGGAAGAACAACGAGAATGGATAGTAATCGAGGTGAAAGTGAAGAAAATCGAATTCTTCGTCGTCACATTTTTGCCGGACGCGTTCCAGCATGACCATATGCAGCGCGTTGGGATCACGGACGGCTCCGTCGAGCCGCAATGCCTTTGGCCATGTCGCATCAAGTTTCGCTGAGGTTTGGGAATCGCCGCTGGCAAACAGCGTGACGTCGTTTCCTAATGCTACCAGTTCCTCTGTCAGCCAATGGACCACCCGCTCGGTTCCGCCATAAAGCCTCGGGGGAACAGCCTCCGTCAGCGGAGCCACCTGCGCGATGCGCATCTGTCCGTCTCCTGTTGTTGTCCGTTGTTGTCATCGATGGAAATGCCCCGTCTTCCAGCCGCGCTGGCGCGACCTGAAGGGAACGTTTCCGCATCTGCGAAGTTCCCCAAAACGCGCACTCTTCTTTCACAAGATGGTCTTGTTGATGACAACGCGTAGGTTCAGGCTTTCGCCGCGCCAATTGCTGCGAAATCGACGCGGCCAAGGCGGCGAAAAGGGAACCTCGGCAAGGTGTCCGGCATTTCGATCAGGCGAAAGATTAGGTGGCTAGGGCTTTTACTATCTCCCAACAGGTTTGCAGCTACATGGACAATCTCTCAGGCTACGCTAAACGCCCGCTTCCGTTCGTGTTGCGCTACCTCAGCCGGCGGCTTGCCTCGCATGTTGTTATTTTCACCTCCGTTGTTGCCGCCGTTGCCTGTTCTGTAGGCACCCAGTATGGCGTGAAATTCCTCGTCGATGGCTTGTCGGGTGGTCCGACCTACGCAGGCAACGTATGGCTCGCATTCGTATTGCTCATGTCGCTGATCGCCGCGGACAATTTTTTGTGGCGGATCGCGAGCTGGACGGCGAGTTTCACGTTTGTCGGCGTCACCGGCGATTTACGCCGCGACATCTTCCGTCACTTGACCGGCCACGCCCCGAGCTATTTCTCCGATCGCCTGCCGGGAATGCTGACCAGCCGAATTACCGCCACATCCAACGCGGTTTTCTCGGTCGAAAATATGTTCGTTTGGAATGTGTTGCCGCCGTGCATCGCCACAATTGCGGCAATTGCCCTGATTGGCACCGTCAGCCTGCCGATGTCGGCCGGGCTGATGGTGATCGCGGGGGGGATGGTGGTCGCCATGTTCCGATTGGCGGCCGCGGGAAAACCGCTGCACGACGATTTCGCGGACAAGGCTGCTGCGGTCGATGGCGAGATGGTCGACGTCATCAACAATATGCCGCTGGTCCGGGCGTTTTGCGGCCTCCGCTTCGAACACGACCGTTTCGATGCCACCGTCAACCGGGAATTGACGGCGCGTGGACGCTCCTTGCGCTATCTGGAAAAGCTGCGTCTGACCCACGCAGCCGTGACCGTGGCGCTGACGATTGCGCTGCTCGCGTGGGCGATCACGCTTTGGCAGCGCGGCGGCGCCACCACGGGCGACGTCGTGCTGGTCTGCACATTGGGGCTTTCGATCCTGAACGCGACGCGCGATCTCGCAGTGGCGCTCGTCGATGTCACCCAGCATGTGGCGCGGTTGACCGAAGCAATCGCCACGCTACTGCTTCCGCATGAACTGCGCGACCATCCCGAGGCGGAGCCATTGATAAAGAGCGGTGCGGCGATCGTCTTCAACAATATCTCGTTTTGCTATCCGGGCGGGTCCAGCGTGTTCGAGAGATTCAGTCTTAGGATTCAGCCGGGGCAGCGGGTCGGCCTGGTTGGCCAGTCCGGGGGCGGGAAGTCCAGCCTGTTCGTGCTGTTGCAGCGTTTCTACGACGTACAGCATGGCAACATCACGATCGATGGACAGGATATTTCCCGCGTCACGCAGCAGAGCCTGCGCGAGGCGATTTCCGTGGTGCCGCAGGACATCTCCTTGTTCCATCGCTCGATCATGGAGAATATCCGGTATGGGCGCCCGAATGCGACCGATGACGAAGTGTTGCGAGCAGCCATTGCGGCGCGCTGTGATTTCGTCGAGGCTATGCCGGAGGGACTTGAAACCATGGTTGGCGACCGCGGTGTCAAATTATCGGGTGGCCAGCGGCAGCGCATCGCGATTGCGCGGGCGTTCTTGAAGGATGCGCCGATCCTGCTCCTCGACGAGGCGACCGCGGCGCTCGACAGCGAATCCGAGGAAGCGATACGCGAGGCGCTCGCCCGCCTGATGCGCGGACGAACGGTCATTGCGATCGCCCATCGTCTTGCTACGCTGCGTCACTTCGATCGGGTCGTGATGCTCAAGGCCGGCAAGATTATCGAAGACGGGCCGCCGGATCGTTTGATGCAGGGCCAAGGTCCCTATCGAGAGCTGGTAACGCAGGAACTAAGCCGCCTGGCCAAGCACGCGGCATGACCTGCGGCAGTGGCGTTGATTGTTTTCATCGCAACGCTAGGGGAAGCCGATAGAGGTCAGTCAAATGTCAGCCGAAGCCGTTACCCAAATCACGACCCTGCGGACCGTCGAGACGGTAGCGGAATCGCCGTTCTACATTCCGATGACCGGCCCGGCGGCGCGGCCGCGGCGCTCGCTCAAGCATGACGACACCTTCGTCGTGCTCGACAGCCATGGCGACATCGGCGCTTCCGCCGGCGGACCCGACGGCCTGTTCAATGCGGACACCCGTTATCTGGCGCGGCTCGAACTTGTGCTCGATGAGGTGCAGCCCCTGCTGCTGGGATCGAATCTGCGCGACGACAATTCCGCGCTGACGGTCGATCTAACCAATCCCGATGTCTATCGCCAGGGTCGGATCGTGCTGCGCAAGGACATGCTGCACATCGTGCGGACTATCTTCCTCTGGCGCGGCGCGGCCTACCAGCGCATCGGCGTCCAGAACCACGGCGAAGATCATGCGAGCTTTGACCTGACGTTGCTGTTCGATAACGATTTCGCCGATCTGTTCGAGGTGCGGGGCGAACACCGCCCGCACCGGGGCAAGGGTTCCGGTAAATTGCTCGGCCCTTCCGATGTGGCGCTCGAATATACCGGGCTCGACGACAAATCCCGGGTTACGGCGCTTCAGTTCGATCCGCGCCCGACACAGCTTTCGGCAAACGCGGCGACCTATCACCTCGATCTTGCGCCGCAACACGTCCGATCGTTGTTTGTCGTTGCTTCCTGCAACAAGCAGACCACCTCGAAGCCGATGCCGTTCATTCGCGGCCTGCTGGCGCATCGTCGCGAGATGCGTCAAATGACCAGGGGCGCCACCAGCGTTGAAACGTCGAACAACATATTCAACGAGGTGCTGTGCCAGTCGATGGCCGACCTCAATATGCTGATGACGGATACGCCGCAAGGGCGATATCCCTATGCGGGCATCCCCTGGTATTCGACGACATTCGGCCGCGACGGACTCATCACTGCATTGCAGTTGTTGTGGATCGACCCGCGGGTTGCCCGCGGCGTGTTGAAGCGACTTGCACTGTATCAGGCCAAGACCGCCGACCCGCTCGCCGATGCGGAGCCGGGGAAGATTCTGCATGAGATGCGTGGCGGCGAGATGGCCGCGCTGCGTGAGGTTCCGTTTGCGAAATATTACGGCAGCGTCGATGCCACGCCGCTGTTCGTTCTGCTCGCAGGTCTCTACGCCGAGCACACTGGCGATGATGAGACTCTCACCGAACTTTGGCCGTCGATCGAAGCCGCGTTGGCCTGGATCGACGGTCCGGGCGATCCGGACGGTGACGGCTTCGTCGAATATCGGCGCGCATCGGAGCAGGGCCTGGCCAACCAGGGCTGGAAGGACTCATACGACGCGATCTTCCATGCCGACGGGCGGCTCGCCGAAGGCTACATCGCGCTGGCCGAAGTCCAGGGCTATGTCTTTGCCGGCAAACAGCTCGCCGCACGCTGCGCCATGCGATTGGGGCTGCCGAAGCGGGCGCGGCAGCTTGAGGCCGAGGCGCGCCGGCTTGCGGAGCGCTTCGACGCTGCCTTCTGGTGCGACGGACTCGGCACCTATGCGCTCGCACTCGACGGCAAGAAGCAGCCGTGCCGGGTGCGCACCTCGAATGCTGGACAGTTACTGTTCACGGGCATCGTAGGTGAAGATCGCGCCCGTATGGTCGCCGCCGATCTGATGCGGTCGCATTCTTTTACCGGCTGGGGCATTCGCACCGTTGCGCGCGGCGAAGCGCGTTACAATCCGATGTCCTATCACAACGGTTCAATCTGGCCGCACGACAATGCGCTGATTGCGCTTGGACTTGCGCGCTACGGGCTCAAACATTCGGTCGAGCAGGTGTTCAAAGCCTTGTTTGACGCTGCGACGTATATGGATTTGCGGCGGTTGCCCGAGTTGTTCTGCGGATTCCGTCGCGAGAAGGGACGTGGGCCAACACTCTATCCGGTGGCTTGCGCGCCGCAAGCCTGGGCGAGCGCGACGCCGTTCACCTTGCTGGAGGCGGCACTCGGACTCGAATTCGACGCACGACGCGGTGAAATTCGCCTGCGTAACCCGCGTTTGCCGGCTTTCCTCGACGAGGTGTTGCTTCGCGAACTGAAATTAGGCTCATCGAGCGTCGATCTTCGCATTCGTCGGCACGGTGATGACGTATCGCTGGAGGTGATGGGCACGCGTGGCCAGATTCAGGTTTCGCTGGTGCTGGCGCATTGAGCACGGCGCTACGGGAGCGCCTGCGCCGGCCGTCAATCGAGGAGGCGACATGCTTGCTAGAATATTTATTCCACTTCTTATCGTTGGTCTTGCGGCATGGTTTGCGGCGGCATCGCGCGCGCAGGACAATACGGCGGTACCGCAGCCGCCTCAACCGCACGATGCGGCTCCGCCGAAAGAGCCTGCACCGCCGCCGTCGGTCACCATCATTGGCGCAAGCGAAGCGCGTGGCGTGCTTGGACGCGACGTTCGCAGCCCAGCCGACGAGGACATGGGGCGCATCGTCGACGTGATCGTCGATCGCGCGGGCACGGTGCGTGCGGCGGTCATCGATTTCGGCGGCTTTCTGGGCGTCGGCAGCCGAAAAATAGTGGTTGACTGGAACGCACTGCATTTCGGGCGCATCGCCAACAAGAGCGACAGCATCTCGCTCGAGTTGACCAAGGAACAAGTGATGGCCGCACCCGAATACAAGGAGGGTACACCGATCGTGGTGCTCGGTGCCTCCGGCAGCCTCCAACCGCTGCAATTCAATAACTAGTTGGGCGGAGAGATATCCTGTTTGCGCATTCTTCCCGACACCCGATTGATGGCGCCCGCGCTGACGACCAGGGGGTGCCGGGCCGCGAGGATCGAACGCCGCCTTCCGCAGCGGAAGCGGTGACGGCTGAGACCGCACCCACCCCCTCGCGCGAGAGCTTGCGCGGCCTCGACTGGTTCATCTTCTTTTTGGCGGATGTACAAACCGGGTTCGGTCCATTCGTTGCGGTCTATCTGACGACGCAAAAATGGACGCAGGTCGAAATCGGCACGGTGTTGTCGATCGGTGGCGTGGTCGCACTGATTGGGCAAATGCCCGGTGGCGCCATCGTCGATGCGGCGAGATCCGAACGGTTGGTCGCGGGTCTTGCCATTGCCACGATCGGCTGCAGCGCGGTGGCGTATGCGGCGTGGCCGATCTTTCCGATAGTGGCGGCCGCCGCGACGCTGCATGCAGCGGCCAGTTGCGTGCTCGGCCCGGCGATCGCCGCGATCAGCCTCGGTCTGGTCGGGCCCCTCGCCATATGCGAGCGGCTGGGACGCAATGCGCGCTTCGCATCGCTCGGAAATGGTGTTGCCGCCGCCGTGATGGGCACTTGCGGTTATCTGCTGTCGAGCCGTTCGGTGTTTCTCGTCACGTTCGTCCTGGCAATTCCGACCTTGCTGGCGCTGGCGCGCATCCGCGAACGCGAGGTCGACGTCGCCCGCGCCCATGGTGCTGTACCTCGCACGGCGCCCGATGCCAAATCAACCAGCGTTCTTGCCCTGGTGCGCAAGCGGGCTCTGCTGATTTTTGCAGGCAGCATATTGCTGCTTCAGCTCGCCAATGGGGCAATGCTGCCTTTGATGGCGGGCGTCGTAACAACCCGCTCCAGCAAATGGGCGACGGTATTGATCGCAGCCTGCATTATCGTGCCGCAGGCTATCGTTGCGCTGACCTCCCCGTCGGTCGGGCGCAAGGCCCAGCAATGGGGGAGGCGGCCGCTGTTGCTGATGGGTTTTGCCGCACTGGCGATTCGAGGTGTGATGTTTGCAACCGTCAGCGACCCCTATGTGCTGGTTGCGGTGCAAGTGTTCGATGGCATCACCGCCGCCGTGTTCAGCGTAATGGTACCCTTGGTCGTCGCCGATGTCACATTCGGCAGCGGTCACTTCAATCTCGCACAGGGCATCGTCGGCACCGCAACCGGCATCGGTGCAGCGTTGAGCACCGTGCTCGCCGGTTACGTCAGCGACCAATTAGGTAGCAGCGTCGCCTTTAGCGGGCTCGCAGCCGTTGCAGCTGCGGGCCTTGCCATGATCTGGTTTGCGATGCCGGAAACCCGACCCGGCACGCGTCCTTAGAGTTTGCGCGTCCTAGGGCGACACCGTCTTGCGGTAAAGCGCGCCGTAGTAGGCTGCCGAAACATCCCAGCTGAAAGACCGGGACATCGCGCTGCGGCGCATGATGTCGAGGCGGTCCTTGGCCATGAAGGTCGAGAAGGCGCGCCGGATGCCGCCGAGGAACGACTCGGTGGACGGTTGGGAAAACAGAAATCCGGTTTCGCCGTCGGTGATGGTTTCCGCCAACCCGCCGGTTTGATGGCCGATCGGGAGTGAACCGAACTTCTGCGCATACATCTGACTGAGCCCGCACGGCTCGAATCGCGACGGCATCAGCGTGAAGTCGCTGCCGGCGAAAATCCGCCGCGCCTGTCCTTCGTTAAATCCGATCGCCACCCCGATCGCATCTGGCCTGCGGCGATGCGCGTCGACTAATGCCTGCTCGATCTCGGGCTCGCCGCTGCCGGTCACGATGATCTGCCCGCCCGCATCGATGATCTCGTCGGCGGCGGACAGCACGAGGTCGATGCCCTTCTGGTGAACGAGACGGGCGACAAGGCCGAAGATCGGGCCGCGCGACAGCGCAAGGCGGAATTGCTGGCGGACGTAGTCGGAGTTTGCGCGCTTGCCTTCCCAGTCGCCGGCACCGAACGGTTGCGCAAGCTGGGCGCAGACGCGCGGGTCCCAGCTTTCGTCGATGCCGTTCAATATCCCCGTCAGTTGTTCGGCGTCGGAGCGGCGGCGAAGCAGGCCCTCGAGCCCGCAGCCGAGTTCGGGGGTGGTGATCTCCTTGGCGTAGGTCTCGCTGACGGTGGTCAGGTGGGAGGCGTAGATGATGCCGCCCTTGAGGAAGGACAGTTTGTCGTAGAACTCGAGACCGTCGATATGAAAGGAGTCTTCGGGCGCGCCGATCCGGCGTAGCGACTCCTTCGCGAACAGGCCCTGATAAGCCAGATTATGGATAGTCAGAATGCTGGGGATCTTGACCGCGTTCCAGGCGAGGTAGGCTGGCACCAGCGCCGCCTGCCAATCATTGGCATGAACCAGGTCGGCTGCCCAATTCTTGTCCAGCGTGCCCGCCGCAAGTTGAGCAGCCACGGAGGCCAATCGCCCGAAGCGAATATCATTGTCGGGCCAGTCGCGGCCCGACGCATCGCCATAGGGGTTGCCCGGCCGGTCGTACAATTGTGGACACAGCAGGACGTAAACGGGCAAGCTATCCTTGGTCGATCCGAGAGCGATCGAGCACTCCGGCATCTCCGCCAAGGCCGGTGATTGGCCGACAATTTCGAGATGGACGAATTGTTCGACGACGTCGCTGTATCCGGGGAGAAGGATCCTGACGTCGCTAAAGCGGCGCAGCGCCCGGGGGAGTGCCGCCGAAACGGCAGCCAGCCCGCCCACCCGGACGAAGTCATCCATTTCCGTGGTAACGAACAGGACTCTCAAGAAACAGCCTCACGAGGCGCTTGAAATAACTTCGGTATGCAAGAACAGTTCCAGTTTTTCCGCTGGTTCGACAAAGGCTTCGCCGCAAGCCTGAGCACCGCCTCTGGGGCGCGCCGGGAAGAACGCTTTTCCGGCGGACCTGCGCCATCTAGGGTGACGCCAAGGCCCAAGGATATACAAGACCAAAGCATAGGCAGCCCAAAAGGGAGTTCTACAATGACAATAGCGGGCGCAGGTGAGGAGAATACGACGGGGAGCTTCCACGGGCTTCGCGTCCTCGATTTTTCGACCACCATTGCCGGCCCGCATTGCGCGCGGATGCTGGCCGATATGGGGGCCGAGGTCATCAAAATCGAGTCCGCCGACGGGGAGACGATGCGAATCCGCCCGCCGGTCCGCAACGGCTTCTCCAGCCTGTTCGGTCATCTCAACGCCGGCAAGAAAAGCCTCGTGCTCGATCTGAAGTCGCCGGACGCGGTCGATGCAATCCGCCGGCTTGTCACCGGCGCCGATATCGTCGTTGAGAATTTCCGCCCCGGCGTGATGCGAAGATTGAAGCTCGACTATGCCTCCTTGCAGCCGCTCAATCCGAAACTGATCTATTGCTCGATCTCCGGATACGGCCAGACCGGGCCGTCGGCGGAATTGCCGGCCTATGCGCCGGTCATCCACGCCGCCTCCGGTTACGACATGGCCCATCTGTCGTATCAGCCGGGGCGACACCGGCCGGATTATTGCGGCGTCTATCACGCCGACGTACTCACCGGCGTCTACGCTTTCGGCGCCATCTCGGCGGCCTTGTATCAGCGCGAGCGCAGTCACAAGGGCCAGCACATCGATGTGTCGATGCTGGAATCGATGCTCACCCTGACGCCGAACGAGGTGCAGTGGTCGCAATTCGACGTGCCGCCGCCGAGCCGCCCGATGTTCGGCCCGGTCGAGACGGCGGACGGATATGTGATGGTGACCGTCGCCAGCGAAAAGACCTTCCAGGGTTTGATGGAGGCTTGCGGTCGTCCGGAATGGATCGGCGATCCGCGTTTTGCGAAATATGCCGACCGGCGTCATCACTGGACCGATCTGATGGACGGCGTCGAGATCTGGTCGCGCGCGATCACGACCGAGGGCTGCCTTGCCGAATTGAATGCCCATGGCGTTCCCTGTTCGGCCTATCGCACGGTGGCCGAAGCGTTGCGCGATCCGCAGATCGCCTATCGCGGCGCGCTGGCCGAGGTGGAAGACGGCGGTGGCGTGTTCAAGGTCGTCAATCTGCCGTTTCGGATGTCCGGAACCAAAGTCGCGGCCGGAAAGCGCGCGGCCTCTTTGGGCGAACATACCGAGGCGCTGCTTCGCGAGAGCGGCATTTCCGAGCATCAGATCGCGGCGATGGTCGAAAAATCGCGGCCCGCGGAACACGGCGCGGCTACCTTGCCGGAGGCGGCGTTTCCGGCCTATCAGAAAAGCTAACGAGGGAGAGAAGCGATGAGGAGTTTCAAGGTCGCCGATTTCAATGCGCCGCTGAAGGAGGTCGAGCAGCCGACGCCGCAACCCCTGGGAACGCAGGTGCTGATCAAGGTGAAGGCGGCCGGCGTCTGCCACAGTGATCTGCACATCTGGGAAGGCGGTTATGATCTCGGCCACGGACGCAAGCCGCTCTCGCTGAAGGATCGCGGCGTGTCGCTGCCGCTGACGATGGGACATGAGACCGTCGGCGAAATCTTGGCCTTCGGGCCCGACGTCACGGAGGCGGATAAGCACGGTCTCAAGATCGGCGACATCGCGCTGGCCTATCCCTGGCTCGGTTGTGGCAAGTGTAAGACCTGTCTCGACGGTGACGAGAATATGTGCATCGTCAAACCGAGCGCGCTCGGCGTCTACTGCGACGGCGGTTACGCCGATCATATGACGGTGCCCCATCCGAAATATCTGCTCAACCTGAAGGGCCTCGATCCCGTCACCGCCGCGCCTTACGCGTGTTCCGGCGTCACCACCTACAGCGCGCTGAAAAAAGTAGAGTCCGCCTTCAACACCCCGATCGTCATAATCGGCGCCGGCGGGCTCGGCCTGATGGCGTTGTCGCTGCTCAAGGCGATGGGAGGCAGGGGCGCGATTGTCGTCGACATCGATCCAAGGAAGCGCGAGGCGGCGGCACAAGCCGGCGCGCTCGCGATCGTCGATGGCGGCGCGGCTGATGCCCTGGAACAACTGATCAAAGCGGCGGGTGAGCCGATCCGCGCCGCGATCGATCTCGTCGGCAACGCCAAGACCGCGCAGCTCGGCTTCGACTGCCTGACAAAAGGCGGCAAGCTGGTGATGGTTGGCCTGTTCGGCGGCGGCGCGCCCTGGGCCTTGCCGCTGATTCCGATCAAGGCGGTGACGATCCAGGGCAGCTATGTCGGCAATCTCCGGGAGACCGAGGAACTGCTCGATCTCGTGCGCACCAAAAAGGTCGCGCCGATCCCGGTGACCCCGCTGCCGCTCGCCAAGGCCAATGAGGCGCTGGTCGATCTGCAAAAGGGCAGGCTGGTCGGCCGCGCGGTGCTGACGCCTTAAGGGCGTCATTCCGGGGCGATGCGTCAGCATCGAACCCGGAATCTCGAGATTCCGGGTCCGGTCCTTCGGACCATCCCGGAATGACGGCGCTGCGGATTATGCGTCGCCTTGCTCCCTGCAACTCCTTGCAATAAGCACCTGGTTCTCCAACACGACCCAAGGAAATTCCATGTCTGCTAACAACGCACTCCACATCGCCGTGCTTGCCGGTGACGGCATCGGACCGGAGGTCATGGCGCCGGCGCTTGAGGTCTTGCGCAAGATCGAGGCGACGACCGACCTCAAGTTCCGCTTCACCGAGGCGCCGGCCGGCGCCAACCATTATCGGGAGACCGGCAAGTCGATGCCGGACTCGACGGTGCGGTTGTGCGAGGAGGCGGATGCGATCCTGCTCGGCGCCTGCGGCCTGCCGTCGGTGCGCTACCCCGACAACACCGAGATCATGCCGCAGGTGGAACTGCGCTTTCATTTCGACCTTTACGCCGGCGTGCGCCCGGCGCGGCTCATCCCGGGCGTGCCGAGCCCGATCGTCGGCGCCGACCAGCGCGGTATCGACATGGTCGTGATCCGCGAATCCACCGAAGGCCTGTTCGCCTCGATGGGAAAAGGCGTGGTTACCCATGAGGATGCGCGCGAAACCCTCGTCATCACGCGAAAGACTTCCGAGCGCCTGTTCGAGTTTTCCTTTCGCCTCGCTGAACGCCGCAAGGCGCGGGGCCGGGTAGGCGCCTTGACCTGCGTCGACAAGGCCAATGTGTTCAAGGCCTTTGCATTCTTTCGCGAGATGTTCGACGAGGCGGCAAGGCGCCATCCCGAGGTTAAGACCGACCGCCTTTATGTCGACGCCTGTTCGGCGATGCTGGTCAAGCGGCCCTGGGATTTCGACGTCATGGTAATGGAAAACATGTTCGGCGATATCCTCTCCGACATGACCGCCGGCCTGATCGGCGGCATGGGCATGGCGCCTTCGGCCGACATCGGCGACCGCCATGCGGTGTTCCAGCCCTGCCACGGCACCGCGCCCGACATCATGGGGCAGGGCAAGGCCAACCCAACCGGCATGATCCTCTCCGCCGCGATGATGCTGGACTGGCTCGCCGACAAGCACGGCATCGAGCAGGCCACTGAGGCCGCCGAGCGCATCGAGCGCGCCGTCGACAAGGCCTATGCCGGCGGGATCAAGCCGATGGAGTTTGGCGGCAACAACGGCACCGCCGATATCGCCAAGGCGGTGCTTGGGGCGTTGTAAGTTCTCAGCGCCCTGCGAAAGCAGGGACCCATACGCCGCGGCCTCGCATTTGGGCACGGTGGCCGATGTCTTCGGATCCAACCAAGGACGTGGTCATAGGTCCCTGCTTCGCAGGGACAACGATGGTGGGCTTCCCAAGTCAAACAGCCTGGCAGCCACGCCACCGCCCACCATTTTGATTCGGGGTGACGTGGTGGGCACGGCGCAGATGCGCCTTTGCCCA
>Ga0210401_10004838_pt1 | contig 13961 bp, 13 predicted proteins | sample IncBWH32MmetaG_FD_150866 | JGI IMG/M metagenome (GOLD analysis project Ga0210401, IMG submission 150866) | Forest soil microbial communities from Barre Woods Harvard Forest LTER site, Petersham, Massachusetts, United States - Inc-BW-H-32-M | ecosystem: Environmental > Terrestrial > Soil >... | reverse complement strand
TCTGGGCGGCTTGGTGTGGTCCCTGCCGGATTGCTGCGCCTGAAGTCCATGAGCTTGCACGTGAGATGGCCGGACGGGGCTTAGTCCTCAAGGTCAACACGGAGGAGTGCCCGACGCTCGCCGCTCAGTTTCGGGTTCAGTCGATTCCGTATTTTGTGCTCTTGCGGATGGGAATCATTATCGAGGAGCGGACTGGCGTTGTTCCACGCGCAGAGATGCGTCGGTGGTTCGCGATGGCGGCGTGATCGGTCCACCAGTACGAGCAACGTTCGCGCAAGGTCCCATCTGAACCGGAACAGATTCAAAGTCCAAGTCGGCGACAAACCGTCAACTGGATTGCATTCGAATGGCCGGGCTGTCCTCATTTGGAAAGTGATATGCTCCATTTGCGTGCGCAAACTGGCAATTCTCAGTCTAATGATCATTAGTGCGTTGGTCGCTGGCGCACAAGGCCAGAAAAAGATGGCGCGGTGCAAATTACCCGGAGGGGAAAAGCCGGAGTGCGCTCAAGGCTCGATCTGCTTTTCTGGCGAAGTCTCCGCAGGCGAGGAGTTCCGTAAGCCGCTGGATGATGACTTGGAGTTCGTGCTCCGGCCAGTCGGGGTTGACCTTAAGCAAGGTTGGCAGATCGAAATCGTTTCAAGGAAACCGGAAGGCGAAGGCCCGCCACCCGGGCACTGCAGCGATGCCCTCGCTATGGTAGTCAACGGTCCCTATCGGCAACACAATCAACTTCTCATCGATATGTCCTACGGGTGGACGGCGGAGGAGGAGGTCGGAAACTCGCCACGGGAGTTCCGATTCGTCACGAACTGCGCCGACTTCCGCGTCGAGTGGGAGCGGCTCCTGATCGCGTTGGGCGGCACTAACTCTGCGGGAGTTCGGGTGGCCTCCGACGAGGAATACTGGAAAACGGTAGAGGCACTAGGATCGAATGCCAGGGGGAAGGGCCGCATGTGGATCACAGCATCGAATACAAGCCGCGCGGATTACGGCCCTGATGGTTTCACTAAAGACCAACTTGGTGTGAGCAACCATTCAGGAACGATTTTGTCGATTAAGTTCAGCGTCGAGATCAAGGTTCCGAAACCGAATTAGCTGGCTCACCTTATCTCCGGATCATCCACTTGGCCGTGTCACGCAAGACTCGTTGATGTGCTCCAGTCGACGCGGCCGGACGTCTCTCAAGGAAATTCGGTAGAGCAGCCTGATGTGAGTCAATATCGGTAGCTATTTTAGGTGCAGGGAGCGAAGAATTAGAACCGCGCATTCGTTCAAACGGCCTTATCGAAAGCGCCGCGGACCCGAAGTTTGCGGGCACGACCGGCCCAATCTCCGCCGCGCCGCCTCCGATAAGTTCTATCGTTTCCCAGCCCCGCGTTTCTCTCTGCCGCGCTCGAATTGTGGTGGTTGCTTGACGCGGCGCAATCCCTTTTTTAATGGGCGACAAAATCAGGCGGGACCCTTCGGAGCCGAGGACCGAGCTTCGGGCAGCACCGAGAACGTTGAGCTTCGCCTTGGACTTATACGCAACCGCCGCATCTTGGAGATCAATGTTGTCCGAGGCAGGGCCAAGCGCGCAGCAGCGCCTTTCTGACCACCGACCACGCCATTCGTTTGCCAGAGCGTCTGCAGGATGTGCCAACGCTCCGCCTCTTCCAGCGTGACAGGCGCGGCGCCCTTCTGCGCGCTGGGCCGATCCATCAGGGAACCAGTTAGCACAGAACTCTTGGACAGAATTATCGAACGTTCAATGAAGTTCTGCAACTCCCGGACGTTGCCCGGCCATGAATGACGTACAAGAGCCGTCATGAATTCTTCAGAGATGGCTGTGATGCTCTTGTTCATGCGCGCAGCGTAATGCCTCGCAAAATGGTGGACCAACAAACGGATATCTTCGGGACGCTCCCGCAGAGTTGGTAATTTAATGGGGAACACGCTGAGCCGATAAAAGAGGTCGGCGCGGAATTCACGTTGGTCAACCATCTCAACCAAGTCCCGATGTGTGGCGCAAATCACGCGCACATCTGCGAGTATTGTGCCGGTGCCGCCGAGACGCTCGAACTGTTTTTCCTGGATAACGCGCAGAAGTTTTGGTTGCAACTCCAGTGGAAGGTCACCGATCTCGTCCAAAAACAAGGTGCCTCGGTTAGCCCGCTCGAACCGCCCGATACCGCGCGCGAGCGCGCCGGTGTAGGCGCCACGCTCGTGACCGAACAGCTCGCTTTCAAGTAAACCCGCCGGAATCGCGGCGCAGTTGAATTTCACAAACGGGCCCTGAGACCGATTGCCGTACTTGTGTATGGCTTCCGCAATCAGTTCCTTGCCAGTTCCTGTTTCGCCGGTGATCAACACCGTGGCGTCGGCAGGCGCCACGATCCGCACCATTTCGAGTACGCGCCGGAGAGCGGCGCTATTGCCCACAATGCGCGGCAATCCGTTGTCCCGGGCTTCACTGTCATCAAGCGCAATTTTCGCCGACACCAAGTCATCGGAATCGAAGGATGCGCTATGGTTGAGTACGGGCGCTTCGCCGGCCCAGCATGTTTGTATCACCATTTTGTACTCCTTTCGTTATCCGCTGCACTCTCGACCTCGCACCACCAAAGTCCTGCTGGCCTTAACCGTGAAGTGCCCAGTTAAGCGACCCTTGGCCGTTAGCATCGCTCGAAGTCGGGGTGGTTCACTCTTGGTCATTACTGGTTTCTGTTTTGCCCTGTTACCAGGCTGAAACGCCTTTTGCTTCACCCTCATTCTGCATCGATCCGCGTTTTTATACATCCCACGATCGAAGCTAAGCGAAACGCCGAGATCACGGTTCCTGGTGGTGACCCTTTTGGGGTACCTGACACCAACCTCGAGGTATGGCTGGGGTGAATCATGTGAGACGGCGAAGCAGTTCTAGCGGTCCGAAATCTCGATTCGCTTCCGTCCGAATAGACGCGCATCCACAGACCACGCTCCAGGCCCGAGCATTGCGAGTGCGGCCCCTAAAGACCCGAGCCGGACGTGCATCCAGGGATCGCTAGCATGCGATAACACCAGAGATAACTCGGCGACAAACATCAGCACACCCGCGACCGGTGTCCACAAACCAACCAGCAAAAGCGCTGCCGGGCATGCCGCCACGAGTTCCAGGATGATCTGCATGTTTTGATGCGCCATCAGCAGCCCTGCAGTGCCCTGTAGAACAACAGGAATTGCTGCTACCGCTCGCACTGATAAGAGCCCCGTGCCCGGCCAACCCTCCGGGAACGTCGCAAAGAGCCGTTGCAATAGTAAGCCCGTTGACAGGTTAACTGCATCGAGAACACAATCGAAACCCGCGATCACGTCTCTCGTAAACCCCTCTTTTGCGGGATTAGAGATTGATGATCCCGCGTTTTACCCCGATGGTAACGGCATGGGCCCGGTCGTGAACGCCAAGTTTAGTGAAAATACTCTTCATGTGCCCTTTTACGGTTTCTTCCGTGATGGAGAGCTTGGCGGCGATCTCTTTGTTCACATTCCCGCCGGAAATCAAGCTCAGAACCTCGATTTCACGCGAGGACAATACGTCATCGGCGGCATGCTCGGCTAGTTCCTTTGCCACCTCGGGCGGTATGCGCTTTTCCCCGGCATCCACCATGCGGATGATCTCCACCAGGTCTTTCCGCACCAGACTCTTGAGCAAGTAGGCTCGAGCGCCGGCTCTAATCGCGCGCGATACCTGGACGTCTCCCGTGTATGTCGTCAGAACGATGATTCGCGCCCCGGGAAATTCCTCGCGAATCGCAATCATAGCATCGAGGCCATCCATTTCCGGCATCTGCAAATCCATCAGGGTGACATCCGGACGATGGATTCGGAATTGTTCGATTGCCTCGCGACCGTTCGAAGCCTCCCCAACCAGGCTTATATCCGATTGACTGGCTACGAGCGCGGCCACGGCTTCGCGGAGGAGCGGATGGTCGTCGACCGAGAGAACGCGAATGGGGCCCGGATTAGCGCTCATTAGCTCCTCCCTTCGCTTTGCGAAAGGGCCGAAGACCTCCGCGGCGGTGCGCCGTCTCGTAGGCAATGGAGCCTGGAATTCGCAATTCCACCTCCGTACCAGCTCCGACTTCGCTCCAAATCTCCAGTTGCGCCCCGACCTGTTTAGCGCGCTCGCGCATGCCCGGCAGACCCCAGTGTCCATCTCGTCCCGTGTTCAGGTGCTTCGGGTCAATCCCCTTTCCATCGTCCCGGATACGCAGCCGAAGAACACTCTCGCCATAGGTGATATCCGCTTCGATTCGACTCGCCTGGGCGTGGCGGAACGCATTTCTCAGCGCCTCACCCGCAATGCGGTAAATGTCATCGCGGAGGATTGGATGGAGCTCCCGCGGTGTACCCTCTACCGAAACGCGGAACGTCGGCGGACGGTTATCGCCATCGCTGGAGCCAGCGAGCTCCTCACCCAACGCGGTCACAGAGTGGGACAGTTCGTTGGTAACCGTCGTAGAGGAACGTATGTTCTGAATCGCGTTGCGGCCTTCGACAATGGCCTGATCGGCCCGATCGAGAACTTTTTCAAGAGCTTGCTTTCCTTTGCCGGGCGCAAGCAAATCGTTTACAGCTTGAAAATGGAACATCAACGCTTGAAAACTCTGCAACAGTGTGTCGTGCAATTCCCGGGCGACGCGCAGGCGTTCGTCCACGCGGCCTTCTAACTGCGCATGGAACTCCCGCACGAGCTGGTACAGCCGCAGCCGATATAGCCCCCACGCCAACGCCAAAACCAAGGCGCCGCAGAGCGCCTCAAACCATACCGTTTTCCAGAGCGGGGGCAAGATCTCAATTTCGAGTTTGACACCCGGCTCGCTCCACGCGCCCCGGCTAGTGGCCGCCTGCACGCGAAAAGTGAAGACTCCAGCGGGGAGCGCCGCATAGGTCGCCAGCCTCTCATCGCTCCCGACTTCGTGCCAGGTGTTCTCCAATGGTTCGAACTTGTAGCGGTACCGGTTAGTGACCGGATTTCGATAGCTCAGTGCTGAGAATCCTAGCGAGAATGTATTTTGTTCGTGCGAGAGCCTCAATCGCGTCGTATGGGAGATGGCTTTACTGAGCGGCGAACGGCCACCAACCTCAACGGGGATACCAAATAAGCGGAATTCCGTAAGGGCCACGGGCGGTATGTACGGCGTGTTAACGACCCTGTCCGGATAAAATGCTAAGCCTCCCGGGAAACCCCCAAAGAACATCTCTCCATTCGGACTCTTGAAGCAGGCTTCCCGGCCAGTCAAATCGTTTCCGGGAAGACCATCGGCGGCGGAATAATTGATGAAACTCTCGGTTTTGGGATCGAATCTGGACAATCCCCCATTGGTGCTCACCCACAAGCCCCCGTGTTCATCCTCCAGGATGCAGCCCACGACGTTGCCGGCCAGTCCATCCTTCTGGTCATAGCTGGCGACCTTCCCCAAAGTGGGGTCAAATTTATTGAGCCCATTCTCGTTACCAGCCCAAACCACCCCCGATCCACTCACGTATACCACCGGCAAATCATCGTCGGGAAGCGCGTGAAGATTGGCTGAGTTCGAACGGTACATTTGGATTTGACCTGTAGCCAGGTCAAAGCGGTGCAACCCCGTGTAGGACGAACCGAGCCAGAGAACGTTGCGAGTCGGGTCTTCAGCGATGGTCATATAATACTGGCTCAGGCCGCTATTCCAATCGGCCTTGAAAACTGTGAATTTCCCGGTTCGCGGGTCAAATCGGTTCAGACCATCGTCAGTGCCGACCCACAGCGTGCCTGCGTGGTCGATGAACACCCGGTTGACCCGATTGCTGCTCAAACTGGAGGGATCTCCGTCCACGTGCTGGAAGATCTTGAATCCAGCGTGGCGGTCAAACCGGATGACTCCGTGTCCCCAGGTTCCTGCCCAGAGATATCCTGGCGCATCTTCGTGGATAGAGGTCACCATCGGCTGTGTTTTGATCCCCGCGGTCCACCGCTCCAGCCGGCCCGATTTTCGATCGATCCGGTTGAGCCCGTCGTCGTTACCGATCCAGAGAGTTCCATTACGATCGGCATAGATCGCATTCACCCAATCGAGTGTAAGATCGTTGGCGCCGGGCCCGCTGTGAAATGTTTCGAACGGAGTGGGGTCTACAGTGAAGTGATTCGGCCCGTGTCCGTGGAGGCCGACCCAGATGTTTCCCTCCCGATCCTCAGTCAGCGCAGTGACATGATCCTCGGCCACACTGTTCGGATCGGCGGGATCGTGCCGATACCGGACAAAGCAACGCCGTTGTCGGTCCAGCCGCAGAACGCCCAGAGCCGACGAGCCAATCCATAAAATGCCGTGCCGGTCCTCCAGCATCGAGAAGACTCCGGTATATCCGCCAGGCGGTGGGTCCTGCGGATAAAAGGAATATTGGACCACGTGATTCGTCTTCTTATCGAAGGTAGCCAGGCCGTTGCCGGTCTGGTTATAAATCCAGAACGTCCCCGAGCGATCTTCATAGAACGCGGGTTGTGAGGCTCGCTCGATCGGGATATGGAGCGTCACCTTTCCGGCGTCGCGATCGAACGCGTCCAGGCCCTCGCTGGTGCCAACCCAGAACGTGCCCGAGCTGTCTTCCCCTGTCCACTGGACATTATGGGAGATCAGTCCCGAGCGATAGTGCCTGATTTGTCCGGTTGTGGGATCCAACCGGTGGAGCCCGGTTCCACTAGTAAGCCATAGCATTCCAGCACGATCCTGTGAAATGTGAATGACCGTGCCCGCCGGGTCGTCAGGTTCCACCTGATAGTGCGTGAACTTTTCGGTCGCGGGATCAAGCTTGTCGAGGAACCGGTTGGATGCCACCCAAAGCATGCCCGACCGGTCTTTGAACAGCGCCCTGATCCTATTGCCGCCGATGCTGTTCGGCTGCCTGGGATCGTGCGCAAACACTTTGAATTTGTACCCGTCGTACCGATTAAGCCCGTACACCGCGCCAAACCATAGGAACCCCTGATCGTCCTGAACAATCTGCGACACCCTGGTATGAGACAGCCCATCGGCCGGGGAGAGGCGGGTGAATCGCAAACCTTTGCCATCGACCACTGGCAATCGGACGGTGTGAGGATTGAACTGCACCGGGGCCTCTGCCGCAATAGCGAGCACCGACAAGATCGGCATCATCGGCACCGCAAGTCCGCCGGCGCCGAGAAAACAAAGTCGTCCGACGCGCCCCAATTCCGCCCCTCCAAAATTGGATCTCACTACAATAATACGGCACGAATCTCAGCCGGATGCGCAAAGGCTTCGCATGCGCGAGCCGTTCCTCTGACCCTTGGCTAGATGGCGAGTCGGTATACCGGTGGCGTGCTCAGGCATTCGAAGTCGCAGTGAAGCAGAGTCCCGCTCACGAGCGCTCGCTGCATCAGAAGCCCTCGACGAAGCCCGCCATTCGCGAACGAGAAAATAGCCTCGCACAAAAGTCCCCTAACGGGCTACTCTCGGGACGTCGTGATCAGATCCAATCGTTCAAAACTTCGACTGGGATATCCGACTTTTGGGCGATATCTACAGTTCTATGATTCCGCGTTGCAGAGATCGTGACCGTCTGGCTCCGGGGTTTCCCCGACGTCGCCCCATATCAGAATAGGAGCTTCATGCTGAACTGAATCTCGCGGGGTGTGGACCCCGGCGTGGTGGCAGAGACGATTCCGAAGTTTGGCCGCCCCAAGCGTGGTGCCGGGCTCGGCTAAGTTCGCAGTGTTAGTCAGGTTGTATATTTCCGTGCGGAACTGCGGTCTCATGGACTTGCGAATATCGAACAGCTTGAACACCGAAGAAATCCACTCGGCGTTGCGGCGGGTTGTTCGCAACGGAACCATCCTTCGCTGATGAATCGCATGGGCGCGTGGATCAGTTGGCGACAGCAGAGACCCCTCTGAAACGCCTGTAAGACGATCTAAAGGCAGATGTCCTGTGAGCGACAGTCAATTCTATCTAAAGCAATTCACCCGCGAGTAAAATCAATAACATCCCGCAATTATTCGCTTGTTGTGCGTTGGCGATTATCTTGCCTCGGCGATAATCGCAAGCAATGCCCTATGTTCGATCAAAAGGAATGAAACAATGCGTAAACGAAAAAGGTTCACATCTCTTGGTAAGAAGTGTTTTTTTACGACTTTAACGACCGTTACGGCCCTGCTGTTCGGTCTGACTATTCCCCGACGGACGGCTTCAGCGCAAAGCACACCGCCCCCACTCGACATCTGCAGCAAATCTGTGAATATCGCATCACTGCTGCCAGGCGGAGCAAACGAGGACCCGGACGTCGCAGCAGCGAACGCTCTCATTGACTCTCAATTTGCCGCTGCGCAATTCCAAATCCAGACAAATCCTCCAGCGGGTGCGGCCCTCCAGGAACAGTTGCTCGGAAAAATTGAGATTTTCGATAAAAGCCTGTCCGTTAATGGGAACCTGGCCTGTGCAAGTTGTCACGATCCGGCAGCCGGCTTCACCGGGGCGTCGAGTTATTTGAACCAAACCATCGTCGCTCAACCCGGATCAGTTCATGTCACCAACGCGACCAACGGTGCGCCCAATTACCGCATCAGCAGTCGTAAACCACAGGCCTATCCCTATATGGCGCTTGCGCCCATTCTTCACTACAACGCCACGCAACAGGATTTTTACGGAGGCAACTTCTGGGACCTCCGGGCCACCGGGCAGCGCCTGGGGAACCCCGCTGCTGAGCAGGCGCAGGGGCCGCCTCTGAATCCTCTGGAAATGGGATGGCCTGACAGCGCCTGCCTGGTCTACAAACTCTCACAAAGTTCGTATGCCACTTTCTTCGAAAAAGTCTGGGGCACCCAATCTTTCTCGATCGCGTGGCCGTCAAATGCGCAGCAGGTTTGCAGTACGCCCGGGCCGGCGCCCGCAAACAATCCTTATCCGGTTCAACTCACTGAGGCCGATCGCGCCACATCCAACAGTGCCTTCGATCATTTTGCCCTGGCGATCGCACAGGAAGAATCCTCGGAGGAGTCTTCCTTCAGCTCCAAATTCGACGCTTACCTCGCGGGTTTGACAGGATTAACCGCGCAGGAGATGAATGGCTATAGACTGTTCAACGGCAAGGCGGGATGCAATCAGTGCCATTTGAGCGGAAATGCCACCTCGAGCGGCCATCCGGGGACAGCCGCGGATGTTGCGCCCCTGTTTACCGACTTCACGGCTAACAACATCGGCGTTCCCAAGAACTTAGCGCTCCCCTGGTATTGCGAAAGCACTCCGGATCAGTACGGGTATACGGCTAATCCCGCGGGCATCAACTCCACCGATGACGGCTTGGGCAGTATCCTAGCAACCAGCACCAATCCGGCATGGCAAGCTCTGGCGCCTAATTTCATGGGCAAGTTCCAAACGGCAACCGTACGCAATGCTGACATGAGACCGTATCCTACTTTCGTGAAAGCCTACATGCACAACGGCTATTTGAAGAGTCTGAAGGAAGTTGTGCATTTTTATAACACCTCGCAAGCCTTGCCGCATTGCCAACAGGGTTCACCCGGAGAAAAGGTCACCTGCTGGCCCACACCGGAAGTGCAGCAAAACCTCAATACGACCCAACTCGGTAATCTCCATCTGAACAGCAACGAGGAAGATGATATCGTCGCCTTCCTCCAGACTCTTACCGATGGATGGTTTAACCCATCTACCGGTCTAATTTCGGGAGCGGGCGCCGATCCGGAATCGACCACCAATCAGTAGGTCATACCAAGCAACCAGGACCGGGCGCGGTGTCGAGTCCTTGACGCCGCGCCTTATTTCATTTAGATAGCCGACGGTATTGTAACCGTTATGCTTGTTAGCGTTCTTTCCGATGAACTATCCCACAAGTGAGGGGACTATCCGAGAATGGGTTCCTTCGGCGGCAAATTTGCATGTCTTCGCGGCTCACAACCGGCCAAAGAGAGCGGCGTGCTTTCCAGCGCTACGGGATCGAGCATGGCGTTCGCTATCGAGTAATCGGCATTGAGATATCCGGTAGCGGCAAAACGGTAAACATGAGCAGGGGTGGCATCTTATTAGCCATTGATCGTGTTCTGGCGTGGGGTCTGAGCGTCGAGCTAGAAGTGGACTGGCCTGTTAGATTGGCAGATGAAAACCCAGTGAAGTTGGTCATCAAGGGCAAAATCGTTTGGTCAAAGAAGAACGACGTTGCATTAGCTGGCGTGACGATAGCCTGGTATGAGTTTCATAGTGTCTGAGCAAAGCGTTGCGTGCTAGAGAATCTAATTGATGCGAGTAGGATACTGACGAGATTCGTCGAACCGAAGTTCTGGCAACGGCCTTCGGTACCATTCCTCCAAGACGAAGCGTCGTCAGTGAATGTGATCAGGAGATCGCCGGTCGACAATTGACCGGTGATAACCGGGGGCCGGAATTTTTCAAACCGAAATGGATGCTCCGGCCTGATAGCGAGCGGTATATTGTCGTATTTGTGAATCGGTGATATGATTTCAGCCGAAAAGAGGGGCGGTGCTCCGTTACAAATTCATGGCTCGCTATCAGCGGCGCGGGTGGAACCGAGCAATTGTTTGGGCTGAGGACATCGTGATCGCACTGATCCTGGCGTTCGTGATTACTTTGGTGGTCATACTTTTCCAAACCGAACATCCTTGACCCATTCCGCACTATAAGTTCACGGGGTTGATTCGCAGTTTAGTTTTATGCTGGCAGGCGTCCAGTTTTGATAATTACCAGTGGAAGTGCGCCTGTTAAGTCGCAATATCGGTAGTGTTTTTCAGGCTCCCCGAACCTCTCCAGCAACGCTATGCCTATTCGATTTAGATGGACGAACTCGTTGGAATCCGCTAAAGAGAGGGAAGGCCATCCGACCTAACATCCTTACGTGCTGCCAAGCTACTTTTAGAGTCGTCACATCGGAGCTCCCGTTTTATGGAACATCCGACAAGACGTGGGAGTACGGTGCTATGATTGCACCGAACCGGAGGAACAGAGATGAAGCAGATTATGCTCTGCTGCAGTTTCCTGGTTTTGTTACGGGGCAACAGCGTGGCCCAAGGCCAGGAAAACCGCCCGACGTTTGAAGTGGCATCAGTTAAGCCAGCGATCTTACACCCAGGCGATCCTCCGGGCAGGGATTGTACCGGTGGTCCGGGCACGTCGGATCCAGCGTACTTGAAGTGCTCATGTTCGCCTCTCGCTGCCGTGGTTGCCCGCGCATACAACATAAACTTCACGGACCTCAGGGGGCCAGACTGGGTGTTTTGGACGCAGAACTGCTATGACATAAACGCGAAGGTCCCTCCCGGAACATCCAAGGAGCAGTTTCAGTTGATGCTGCAGAACCTTCTCAGCGACCGCTTCCACCTCTCGGTGCATCGTGAGACCAAGATTCTGCCCTCGTACGCGCTTTCCTTAGGCAGGGCCGGGCCTAAATTCCGAGCTCATCCAAGCACGCCACCATCGGAGGGTTCATCGCCAGACCCGCGCAACTCCGGTTCGCTTCCTACTGTCGGTCAGCGGGGTAGTCTAATTTGGGTTGGGACAAATTTGCGTTTGACGGCCAATGACTCGGATATGAAGTCAGTTGCACGTTTGCTCATGCGGGTCATGCAGGCTCCCGTCGTGGACGAGACTGGCCTCGACGGACGGTATGATTTTGTTCTGAACTTCGCGGCACCGGAATTCATAACCGGAGGGCACTCCAACTCCCGGAAAGACGAAGAGGCGCTTCCTCAGATTTTCACGGCTCTGCAGGAAGAGCTTGGTCTAAACCTCACCATGAAGAAAGTCCCCAGAGACCTGCTCGTCGTTGATCGGGCACAAGGTGCCCACCGAGAACTGAGCTACTTTCCCGGGGCAAAATACCCGCGCGTCGCCCCAAATGGTACCTGCCCGGCTTCCGATAATCCTATTACCCCCCCGATGTCGGCAGGTAACTGGCGGGTTATTGTTTCGTGGTAGGCCGGTACGACCTATATCTTCAAAGATGTCGACGGCAATTGTCTGGTGTTAAGCTCCAAGTGATGTCAACCGTATTCGCGAAGTTGAATTTTAAAGACCACAAGCGGGTTGTGGTCCTCGACTCGCCGGGCAGTTTCGAAAGCGAACTCGCGGCCTTAAAGGGTGTCGAAATCATTCGCGATCTGAAAAAAGCGAAAGAGGTAACGTTCTCCTTGGCGTTCGTGACTACTCAGGAGCAGATCAATGCCCTGGCTCCCGCGATTGCCCGGAAGGCGGGAGGAGACGCCGTCGTGTGGTTCGCCTATCCCAAGGGGACCTCGAAGAAATACAAGTCGCAGATTGACAGGGACAACGGCTGGAATATCCTCGGCCACGAGGGTTTTGAGCCCGTCCGCATGGTGGCGATTGACGAGGATTGGTCGGCAAAGCGCTTCCGGCGCGCCGGATTCATCAAGAACATGACGCGCCCCAAGAAATATCGACTTACTGAGCGCGGCAACGCGCGGCTGGCCAAGGCCCCGCCCCGCTAAGTATTTCCCGCCGCTGACGCCGCAGTATTTAGCAAATGCGAACCTGCGATGAACCAGAACGGCCTGTTATGTGGTGTTATCGGCTGCTATTCCACGTTCCCTGAACCTCGCCTGCAACGCCGCGCCAACACGATTTTCCGCGATACAAATCCTCAGTTCGTGCGTGCTGATCCCGAGTGCGCGCGCCATCGTTTGGGAAAGGCTTTCGTTCCCGCTCTGGACGAAGCCGTGGTCGTGCAAGTAGCAGCGGGCAGTTTCGAGCCAGAGCCCTGCGGGGCCAAGTCGCTCTAACTCTTCCCCGAGCGCAGCAACGGACGATGCGTCCCTATGCTCCACTAAGCTGGTCGCATCGCCGCAGAGCACTCGGTGCGACCCAAGCAGCCACAGATCGCCAGGCTGGGACACGGGCGATTCCGGCAGCGGCGGTGTAGCGTTTGCTTTTTCCTCGTCGTCCAGCGCCAGCAGATTGTCGATCTCGCCTGGGTCAAATCCCGTCAATGACATTTGCTTTTTCCTCGTCGTCCAGCGCCAGCAGATTGTCGATCTCGCCTGGGTCAAATCCCGTCAATGACAGATCGAAATCCGATTCCTGGATTTCCTGCAGCTCAAGCGCGAGTAGCTCCTCGTCCCAGTCTGCCCAAGTCACTGATCGGTTCACCATAAGACGGAAAGCTTTCACCTGCGCCGGCGTCCACTCGTCGCAGAGAATCACCGGGATCTCCGTGAGACCTAATTTGCGCGCGGCTTTAAGCCGCAGGTGTCCATCGACGACCTCGCCGTCGCTTCGGACCAGACATGGGATTTTGAAGCCGAACTCGCGGATCGAGGAACACATGCGATCGACCGCTGAGTCGTTCTTGCGCGGATTGCGGGGATACTCCACAAGTCGATCGATCGGCCAGAGCTCAATGTGCTGTGTCGGATGCGTGAGCATACACGTGCCTTCCAAGAAATTTGATCTGGAGCGATCTTCCGGAAGGTGCGCTTTATGCGCCGGCCTGGCGAACTGACTCTCTACTACAATTGTACGGCTGATCGGGCATTTTGGACAAGTTGGGTTGCGGCGAGACAGAGTGGGGTTCGTTCACGAGCTGGAGGGCGCCATAAACCGTGAGCGACTCCAGCACTTTATTGATCGAACGAGAAGCTGCCCTAAAGGCACGGACACGGCAGACCGCCTAGCTAGTAACCCTCGCGGCTTCGTTGGCGGCCTCGTTGGCGTGAATCTGGCTGGACGTTTGTTAGGAACCAAGAAGTGTGCCTCCGCCGCCAGGCGTGAGAGCACGAGAAGGAATGTCTGATTTTTCTTTCAACGTCTTTCGCCCGGCGGCAAGAAGGGGCTCCTACGCAAGTAGTGTACTCCCGTTGCTGTGGCTTGGACGTGCACAAGAAAAGTGTCACGGCCTGCGTACTGGTTTTTGACCAGCAAGGCCGCCGCAGCGTACGTAAGAAACAATTTGAAACCCATCGCCAA